>JFJP01034735.1_pt1 | contig 29801 bp, 26 predicted proteins | sample 431651 | NCBI WGS metagenome assembly JFJP01 (sample SAMN02602958, study PRJNA72255) | Microbial mat metagenome, whole genome shotgun sequencing project. | biome: fresh water; feature: sink hole; material: water; isolation source: purple microbial (photo- and chemosynthetic) mats found in... | reverse complement strand
AGTTCCGGTATCAGGTCAGAAGGCTTCGAGACATTGAAGGCACCGGCTGCTATGAACAGCACATGGGTGGTGTCCACGACGCCGTACTTGGTGGTGACCTTTGAGCCCTCAACAATCGGCAGGATGTCACGCTGGACACCCTCGCGCGATACATCGACTCCGCCACCGGAACGGCCTTCGCGCGTGGCAATCTTGTCTATCTCGTCTATGAAGACGATGCCAGACTGCTCCACCCGCTCGCGGGCATCGGCGGAGGCGCGGTCCTTGTCTACCAGTCGCTCTGACTCTTCCTCGAGTATGATGCGCCTGGCGTCCTTGATGGAGACGACCTTCTTCTTCTTCTTGCCGCCGAATATGCTTGCGATGCCGGAGAACGCGTTCTCAAGTTCTTCCATCTGCTGACCGGCAAAGAGGTCTATGGTCGGCCCGGACTGGGCGGAAACCTGAACCTCGACTTCCTTGTCCTCGAGGATGCCGTCACGGAGCATCTTGCGGAATTTCTCGCGGGTGTCGTTGTTCCTGCCAGGCGCGATCAGAGGCTCAGGTGACGCGGGAGCCTCTGAAGCGCCGGTATTTCCGGCGACGCTGGTATTGCCAGCGACGCTGGTATTGCCAGCGAAGAACCAGTTGGGCGTTCCGGGGGCGGCGGTTCCGGCGGCTGTGGGGGATCCGGATGGCGCCGCTGCCGGGGCGGCGGCCGGCTTTGGACCCAGGCCGGGCAGCAGCAGGTCGAGGAGGCGCTCTTCAGTATGCCGCTCGGCGTCTTCCTTGACCCGCGCGGCCATTTCTTCCGTCACCATGCGGTAACCGGCGGCCATAAGGTCGCGGACCATCGACTCGACATCACGGCCAACGTAGCCTACCTCGGTGTACTTGGTAGCCTCAACCTTGATGAACGGCGCGCCGACCAGCTTGGCCAGGCGACGCGCTATCTCGGTTTTTCCGACGCCGGTAGGGCCTATCATGAGAATGTTCTTTGGCGCGATTTCCTCGCGTACGTCCTCGGGCAACTGCTTGCGGCGCAGGCGGTTCCGGAGCGCTATCGCAACAGCCCGCTTGGCCTTGTTCTGGCCGATTATATAGCGGTCGAGTTCCTCGACCACATGCCTGGGCGTAAAAAGCTCGAAACTCTCGGTCACGGCAGTTCCTCCACGAGGATGCGGTCGTTGGTATAGATGCAGATTCCGGCAGCTATACCGAGACTACGCTTGGCGATTTCGGCAGCGGAGAGGTCACTGGAGTCCAGGAACGCAAGGGCGGCGGCGTAGGCGTAGTTGCCGCCGGAGCCGATGGCAATTGCGTCGCCCGCTGGCTCGATCACATCGCCCGTACCGGAGAGGAGCAGTGTCTTGTCCTTGTCGGCTACGAGCAGCAGGGCCTCGAGCTTGCGCAGCATCTTGTCAGTGCGCCAGTCCTTGGCCAGTTCTACGGCGGCCCTCGTCAGGTCACCCTGGTATTCCTTAATCTTGACCTCAAAGTGCTCCAGCAAGGTAAACGCATCGGCGGTAGCGCCAGCGAAACCGGTAAGCACCTTGCCGTCGTAGATGGTCCTGACCTTGCGTGCGTTGCTCTTCATGACGGTTTCACCCATCGTAACCTGACCGTCGCCGGCCATGGCAACCCTGCCATTGCGCCTGACTGCTATGATGGTCGTGCTTCGTATCTTGATCATCGCTGTTTCCCTTCTGTCGCCGCATCCCGCCTGGGACTCGCGGCATGCGGATGAGCACCATCGTACACGGTGCGCAATCGTGCCATATCAACATGCGTATATATCTGCGTCGTAGAGATGTTTTCGTGCCCGAGCAGAGCCTGGACTACCCTGATGTCAGCCCCACGACCGACCAGGTGCGTGGCAAAACTGTGCCTGAACCCATGGGGTGACAGGTGTTTGTGCTGGCCGGTCAGCCTTACGCGTCGCTCGACTATGTAGGCTATACCGCGGGACGACAACGGCCCCGACCTGGCATTGAGGAACAGGTGGGTTTCTGTTGATTCAGCCATGATGCGGGCCTTGCGGTACGGTAGCCATGCACGGATGGCATCCACCGCGGGGCCGGACAGGAATACGGTACGGTCCTTGGCGCCCTTGCCGGTTACCCTGGCATGTCCTGCGGCCAGATCCACATCGGCGATCCGCAGCCCGGCAATTTCAGAGACGCGGCAACCGGTGCTGTACAGCGTCTCGAAGATGGCGCGGTCGCGTGCGCCGGCAAAGCCGTCGTCCGAGGCACTCTCTATGAACGCGGCCATCTCGTCCTCAAACATGAAATCCGGCAGGGTACGGGCCATCGGCAGCGACTCCACATCCTTTACCGGATTCAGTGTGGCTTGCCCAAAGCGGACCAGATACCGGTACAGCCCCTTGACCGCCGAGAGCGCCCGGTTGACAGAACTGGTCGCGTAGCCCGCCCGCACCAGGTCTGCGACAAATTCGCGCCCGGTGGCCGGAGTGGCAGATTCAAGTACAACGCCAGCCTTCTGACAGGAGGCTTCGTAGAGGCGCAGATCATCGGCATAGGCACGTATCGTCCGCGGAGACAGCGAACGAATGGCACCCAGGTAGGCCAGGTAGCCCTCAATCGGCGACGGCATGCTCTTCTTCCTGTCCGTCCTGAACATCCTGACTGTGCAGGTAGTCGCAGGCGGGATTGATGCAGGCCTTGTAGGAACCACGCTTCTTGTCGAAACGCTCCACGAGGAACCAGTTGCATTTGGGACAATAGCTGTTCGTCGGCTTGAAGTACGTTATGAAATCGCACTCGGGATATTTGGAACAGCCATAGAACTCGCGACCACGACCCTTTGACTTTCGCCTGGCAACGATCTCGCCATCGCAGTCAGGGCGGGGACAACGGGCCAGCGGGATAGACTTGGTGTTCTTGCAGGTGGGGAACCCCGAGCAGGCAAGGAAGAAGCCAAAGCGGCCAAGCTTCTTGACCATGGGCTTGCCGCATTTTTCGCAGACCTGGTCTGTAGGCTCGTCGAGGCTGCCCTTTACCGACTGGAGCGTCTCCATGATGCCGTCCACACGGTTCTTGAACGGCCCGTAGAACTGGCTTATCGCGGCAACCCAGTCACGCTTTGAATCCTCGACATCGTCGAGCATCGATTCCATGCCGGCGGTAAAGCCAGAATCTACGACATCGGGAAACGAGCCCACGAGTATCTCGTCGATCTTGCGCCCCAGCGTCGTAGGAACGAGTTGCTTGTTCTCGCGGGTAACGTAATATCGCTCCAGCAGCACTGAAATGATCGGCGCGTAGGTAGACGGCCGGCCTATGCCCTTCTCTTCAAGTACCTTGATGATTGACGCGTCGGTAAAGCGGGCTGAACCCTGTGTAAAATGCTGTTCCGGCCGGTAGCCTTCAAGCTTGAGTTCTTCGCCAGCCCGCATTTCAGGCAGTGTGGATTCCTTGTCTTCCTTGGTGGCAAGCAGCTTGATGACCTTGTAGAAGCCCTTCTCGACCAGCCTCGATGCGTTGACGCGGAAAATTGCAGCGCCGGCATTGACGTCCATTGCGGTAGAACGCTGCTTGGCGGGCGTCATCTGGCTGGCCACAAAGCGCTCCCAGATGATGCCGTAGAGTTTCTGCTGGTCCTTGTTGAGGTATTCCTTGATGGACTCAGGCGTATACGTGATCATTGTGGGCCTGATGGCCTCGTGCGCGTCCTGGGCCTTCTTGTCGGTACTGTACACATTGGCTTCCGCCGGTAGCTCGGCAGGAAAATGCTCCCCGAGCCAGGTGCGCACTTCCTTGAGCGCCACATCTGATACACGCACCGAGTCGGTACGCATGTAGGATATCAGACCTATGCGCGTGGAACCGATGTTGATGCCCTCATACAACTGCTGGGCAATCTGCATCGTCTTCTTGCTGGTAAAACCCAGCCGGTTGGCAGCGGTCTGCTGCAACTTTGAAGTAGTGAACGGCGGCTTGGGCCGGACTATGCGCTCACTGTCCTTGATTTCTCCAACCGCGCAAGGCGCACCCTCGATTGCCTCAGTGATTACCTTGACCTCGGCCTCGTTCTTCAGCTCTGCCTTGACACCATTCCAGGAAACGAGCTCACCCTGGAATGCATAGCGGCCTTTTTTGAAGTCAGCCTCCAGCGTCCAGTATTCCTCCGGGATGAACGACTCTACCTCGGCCTCGCGCTCGCATATGATTCTGAGGGCCACGGATTGCACACGCCCGGCAGAGAGCCCGTTCTTCACCTTTTTCCATAACAGCGGAGAGAGGTTGTAGCCCACGAGACGGTCGAGGACGCGCCTGGCCTTCTGCGCATTTACCTTGTCTTCGTCCAGGGTCCTGGGTTCCTTTACCGCATCGCGGATGGCCTGCGGGGTTATTTCATTAAAGACTATCCGCTTGATGTCCAGGCCCTCGTTCTTGAGCGCCAGAGCTCCGCGGATATGGAAGGAGATCGCTTCTCCCTCCCGGTCATTATCAGAGGCCAGCAACACAGCCTTTGACTTTTTGGCAGCCTTGAGCAACTCCTTGAGAAGTTTGGCTTTGCCCCGTATGGTCAGGTACTCGGGCTGAAAATCATGCTCCACATCAACGCCCAGCCTGGACTTGGGCAGGTCTATGAGGTGTCCCATGGATGCAAGCACGACGTACGAGCTGCCCAGGTACTTCTCTATGGTCTTGGCCTTTGCAGGCGACTCGACGATAACCAGCGTCGGCTTGTCTGGCACTTTCTTTGCCTTGACGCTTTTCTTCGCCGCTGTCGCGGTTTTTACGGTGGCCATCCTATGATCTCCTGGTTGGTTGTTCGGTGTTCGAACCAGACCCTGAGGCCCTGGTTCTCGATCTTCTGCGGTTTGCCGCCCTGCAGGGTCGCGCCCGGTAGCGTCGTACGCCATGATGCGCTGAAAGCCCGGACAGCCCGCGACCGTAGCGCCAATCTTCAATAATATCGCCGAAGCATGCAAGCACTACGGCCCCGTCGGCGGCCAGTGCATCCGAACCGGCAGATCTGATGCCACCCATGCATGTAGCCGAAACGTAGACATCACGGCCTTCCTCGAGGGCAAAGGCTGCGCTGATGAGAGCACCCGACGCGCCCGGAGCCTCTACCACCACGGTAGACCTGCAGAGACCGGCCAGTATCCGGTTGCGCTCGGGAAAGGTCCAGCGTGACGGAGGCATGCCGGGCGGATACTCCGACGCAATACCGCCGCCCGCGGCTACCATCCTGGCCGCGAGTTCCTTGTTTGCGGCCGGATACACAGCGTCTATGCCGCGTCCCATGACGGCGAAGGTCAGCCCGCCAGCAGCGAGCGCCCCACGATGCGCCGCGGAATCGATGCCGCGGGCCAACCCGGAGACAACCGCCACTCCCGCGGATCCGGCTTCCATGCCAAGCGCGGCCGCGGCATCGATTCCGCGGCCAGTCGGGAAGCGGGTACCCACTATGGCTACAGCAGGCTTCCTGGGATCAGGCAGCTGGCCGCGCACATAGAGCAGGAACGGAGGCCTGGCCGTCTCACGCAGTATCGCCGGATAGCCAGTATCGAAATATGCAAACGATGATCCACCTACCCTGGACAGATACGCCGAGTCGCGTTCAGCAGCGGAAATCCACGCAGCCGCTTCCCACGGAGCCCCCGGAAGGCGTCGCCCGACGATACGCTCCACGTCGCCCAGTCTGAGCGCAGCAAACGGTCTGTCACCGAGGGAACCCAGGAGTACAATGCGCTCGCGGGCAGACAGGAAGGGCATCCTTGCTATCGTCATCGCGGCCAGCGTGGCCAGTTTATTTACCATAGAGTTCGTCCAGTATGACCTTCTTGTTGTCGGCAGCCATCTTCTTCTTGTCATCTATGACCGTCGTACCGATTATCCGGTCATAGGCGTCGGCTGACTCCTGGAGCCGTCCCGCACCATAGAGGGCGCGTGCCCGGAGGAACATCGCATCGATATTTTTTGTATCTATCGTCAGATACTTTTCGATCAGCGGGAGTGCCGCCTCGTGGTTTTCCAGTTCAAAGGTGTACAGCACGGCAAGGCCATAAAGCGACTTGGCATTCCTGGGATCTATTTCCAGCGAGCGCTTGTAGGCGCTCTCGGAGGCGAGCAGCCATGCGGCCCTGGACTGGGCTCCTCCACCGACTTCAACTGAAGCAGTCTTGGAGAGGAACGCAGCCGATACCCCCGCTACGTAGTAGAGCCCGGTAGCGTCCGGGTAATGGCGGAGTGCCTTGAGGGACGCATCGTACGCGTCTCCATACAGGCCTTTTTCAAGGTACTTGACAGACAGGAGTCTCCAGTAGTTGCCCACCTTCTCCATCGCCACCGCGGTCTTCTCTACCTCGTTGCCGTACTTGGCTGAACGGGCTTCCATATCGAACATGAGTTCCAGAAAGTTCTTGTCTTCTCCACCGCAGGACGAAACCATCCCGGCCACGGTAATCAGCAACAGTACGTACCAGACTCGTTTCATGCACCTACCCTCCCGGTATCAGCTACGCCGCCGCGAGCCTTGGCGCTTGCGATTTCTTCAACGGAGCGGGTTCGCGGAAAATACACCTCGTGGGCAAGAGCCAGTTCTTCTGCATCGACATGGGTGTAGATCTGGGTCGTGGAGATGTCCGCGTGGCCAAGGAGTTCCTGGACCGTGCGGAGATCGGCACCACCTGCCAGCAAGTGCGTGGCAAAGGAATGCCTGAGGGAGTGCACCTTGCCGCCAACGCCACTGGCTATGCGAAGCTCCGAGAAACGCTTCCAGATGCCTTTTCTGGAGATGCCGCGGCCTGCCCTGTTCAGGAATACCCGGTCACTGCGGCGGCCCTTCTCCAGTTCAGGCCGTGCCTCGTCCAGATAACGCCTGAGCCAGTCCAAGGCCTCGCCGCCAAAAGGCAGTATGCGTTCCTTGCGACGTTTGCCCACTACACGGATGAACCTCTCTTTAAGATACAAAGAATCAAAGCACAAGGTGGAAGCTTCGGAAATCCGCAGTCCACAGGAGTAGATCAATTCAAACAGAGCCCGGTCACGGAGGCCACCGGGGGTGGAGATGTCTATGGAACCAAGCATCAGGTTGACATCGTCTGCCTTGATGACATCAGGCAGATGCCGCTCCTGGCGGGGACTCTCCAGGAGTTCAGTTGGATTGTCGGTCCGGATACCTTCAAGCCGCAGGTATTTGAACAGCCCGCGAATGCTCGACATGATGCGCGCCATAGTACGTGCCGACAAACCGGACGCGCGCCTGGAGGCCAGGAATTCGAGTATATCGGCGACCAAAGCCGTCTCCACGCTCGTGCCGCGCGCGGAAAGCCAGGCTTCGAGGCTCCTGGCTTCACGTACGTAGGCTTCAAGCGTCAGAGGCGAACGTCTTCTCGCTGCCAGCAGCCAGTCGCCGTAGCGCGCTATCGGATCCCTGTGGCTCACGGCCCTAGACTCCGCTTCGTTCAGTCGCCGGCCTTCGTTCCCTGAGTACCGTCGGAATATCCAGTTCGTCCGCATCGTTGCGTCCGGAGAGGTAGCCCTTGGTCCTCGGTTCTACGATGGAACGCCACTCGTCCGCTGAAAGGAGGTCGTCGATATCCCGGGTCGTTTCCTTGCGGACTGGTGCGCTGGGAGCCTTGGGCTTGATCGTGCGGTCAAAACCCGTGGCTATCACTGTTACGCTGACGGTGTCCTGGGCATCGGGATCGTTGACTATGCCGGCTATGACGAGCGCTTCAGGATCGGCGTTGCGCGTTATGATACCGACAATTTCCTCGTACTCGTTCAGGGTAAAGCTTTCGCCACCGGTGACATTGATGAGGATATTCCTGGCACCGTCTATGCGGGCATCTTCGAGCAGCGGGTTGGAGACCGACTGCTCGGCTGCCTCGATGGCACGGTTGTCGCCGCGCGCGGAGCCTATGCCCATGATGGCGTCGCCCTGCCCGCTCATGACGGTGCTGACATCGGCAAAATCGATGTTTATGTCACCAGCCACCGTGATCAGGTCGGAGATGCCCTGGACACCCTGACGGAGCACGTCATCAGCCATCTGGAACGCTTCACGGATGGGGGTACGCTTCTCTACGACGTTGAGGAGGTGCTGGTTGGGGATGACGATAAGCGTATCCACTGCCAGCCTGAGCCGCTCTATGCCCTCCTCGGCCAGGCGCATCTTGACCCTGCCCTCGAAGGCGAAGGGCTTGGTTACGACTGCGACGGTCAGCGCGCCTAGCTCCTTGGCTATCTCGGCTATGACAGGAGCGGAGCCCGTGCCCGTGCCACCACCCATGCCGGCGGTTATGAATACCATGTCGGCGCCCTGCAGGGCAGCTGAAATGGCGGCCTTGTCTTCCATTGCGGCTTTTTCACCGATCTCCGGTTTGCCACCGGCACCCAGACCATGGGTCACTTTGGCACCGAGGCCAAGCTTCACATGGGCATGCGAACGCTTGAGCGCTTGAAGGTCGGTATTCGCGACAATGAACTCGACATTGCGCAGTCCCGCCTCGATCATCCTGTTGACAGCGTTGGAACCACCACCGCCTGCGCCGATCACCTTGATGACAGTCGTACTGCCCTGGCTCTCGTCTGCGTCGTTGCGTGGCACAGCCACTGGTTCCATTTCGGCCTCAGCCCGCCGGAACGCACCGATCTCGTCCACCACACGTAGCGTCATAATCCCCTCCCCGTAGCGCGATTACATCAAATTCGTCGTATCCGGGCTCCGGAATGTGTCAGCAAATCGGTGCCCGGGTCAGTTACCTTAAAAAAATTCCTTCAGCCATTCCACGATGCGCCGCAACGGCGCGTCTGACTTTGGCTTGGCTTTGGCCGGCTTGCCCTTTTCATTGCCGTGGGCTACGGTCCGGCCACGCGGTTCAGGCTCCGGAGCCCCGCCCATGCGCTCTGCTCCCAGCAACACAAGACCCACAGCCGTGGAATAAGCCGGGTTCCTGTATGCATCCACGAGGCCACCGAGCGAAGACGGAGCGCCGGTCCTGACGGGCACGCCAAATACCTCGTACGCCAGGTCGGAGGCTCCGGGCATCAGCGCCCCGCCTCCGGTCAGCACGATGCCACCCTTGATGTGGCCCCAGAAACCGGGCTGTTCAACTTTCTCCCGCACGAGCCTGAAGATTTCTTCCATCCGTGGCTGGATGATGCTGGCCACCTTGGCTCTGGATATTTCCTTGGGAGACCTGCCGCCCACACCGGGAACCACGATGCTTTCATCGACTTCCACATGAGGCAGATAGCACGAACCCGATTCTAGCTTTATGCGCTCGGCTACATCCATCGGGACATTGAGGACGATGGAGAGGTCGTTGGTTACCTGCGAGCCGCCGGCCCCTACCGAAGCGCTGAAATAGGGAGCGCCGTCCGAGTACATGAGCACATCGGTGGTGCCGCCTCCCAGGTCGACGAGGAGGCAGCCGAGTTCCTTCTCGTCCGCAGTCAGCACGGCGCGCGAGGCGGCAAGGCTCTGGAGTATCAGCCCGTCGGCCTTGAATCCGGCACGGTTGACGCAGCGGACAAGATTCTGCGCGGTGGTCACGGAGCCGGTGATGATGTGCACTTCAGCCTCGAGCCTGACGCCTATCATGTCCAGCGGGTCGCGGATGCCCTTCTGGTCGTCCACGATGAAGGTCTGCGGAATCACGTGCAGTACTTCTCGATCCATCGGAATCACGATGGCGCGCGCCGCTTCAATGACCCGCTCCACGTCGGACTGGCAGATTTCCCTGCCCTTGCCGGTTACAGCCACGACTCCGCGCGAGTTGATGCCCTCGACATTGGCACCGGCCACGCCGACGAAGCAGTCCTTGACGTCGCGTCCAGACATGAGTTCCGCCGCGTCCACGGCTTTGATTACCGATTGCAGCGTTGCTTCTATGTTGACAACGACACCCTTCCTGAGCCCGGTAGATGGCGCAGTGCCCACTCCTATAATTTCGAGGACGCCATTTTCGTTGTACTGGCCGATTACCGCGCACGTTTTTGACGTACCGATATCCAGCCCGACTATCAGATTGTCACCCAGAGACGGCCTCCTTTGTCCGGTATACGAACGTGTCGGTCCGCAGATCAAGTTCGCGGATGGAGGGGGTCAACCCCTCGGTTTCGACTACGTCCAGGACGAGCATCATTGACTTGAGGAGTCCCGCGTTCAATACCGGCTGCATCCTGACGGGCACCTGGTAACGGGCGGGATAGACGAGAAGCTCTGCAGGAGCGCCGTCCCTGGAGACGACCCGGAGCTCTGAAATTGCCGCGATCAACGCGGGATTGGATCCACGGATTTCAGCCAGCGAGGCTAAAAGCGCTGCAAAGGTCCCCTCCAGCCTGAGCCCGTAATGCAGGCCCCTGATTTCCAGCCCGGACATGACGGGCAGTGTTCCCGCAGCCGGATATTCACTGGCTGGCGCGAATACCACGCCCAGACTATCGACGCAGTGCGCCTCGGTACGGCCAGCAGCATTGCGGGCATACACGACCGCCAGCGGCATCCGCTCGACAACAGAAACGGCAAGCACGTTTGGAAACCTGCGTTCCACAGAAGCGCTCGCCACCCGGGGGTGGGCTGATAGGTTCATCGCAATGGCAGCAGAATCAACATTGAACCAGTAGACGTGCTCGGGCAGCCTGGCCCAGGAGACAAGCTCGGCCTGGTCAAATGTTGAAACGCCGGTAACTTTCAGACCATGAATCTCTGTCAGTGGCAACACCGCCAGGAAAAACAATGCGATAAAGGATGCGGCAAACAGCAATCCGGCAATGACGACCTTGACTGTTCTGGCAGACAGCCCTGGTGCGGTAGAACGGGGTCGGGGCTGCGGGGTACTCCGGACTTCCTCATGTGAGGACAACCGTGCATAAGAACTGGAGTTCAGGGTAGTACGCGGATGAGCGTAGTCACGGTCGACGATAGTCGTTTCAGACATTCCCGCCCTGCCTTTCTCCGCTGCTGGCGGTTGCGGCGCTCCTCGACACATTGAAAAGGAAACCCGCGGCCAGGGAAACCGAGAGCAGCGAAGAGCCTCCGGAAGAGAAGAAGGGCAAGGGAATGCCCGTGGCTGGCACAGCACCGGAAGCGACCATGACATTGATGAGGGTCTGTATGGCAAGGTAGCAGGCGAGACCAAAAGCAAAGTGGCTCCTGAACGAATCAGGGGCAGCAAAAGACGCCTTGAAGGCACGCCACAGAAAGAATACCCAGAGGGCTGCGAATGCAAGCACGCCCATGAAGCCGGTCTCTTCAGTCCAGGCGGAGAATACAAAATCAGACTGCACGAGAGGGATGCTCCGGATCTTGAGTGTGCCTTGCCCGAGCCCTTTTCCCCAGATGCCGCCAGCACTGATGGCACGCAGGGAGCCATTGACCTGGTATGAAAGGTCGGCAGGGTCAAAACCAGGTGCAAGGAAACCTATGACACGCTTGAGCCGGTAGTCGCTCGTGAGCACCGCCAGGGAAACGAGCGGCACGCCAATTGAAGCCATTGCCGCAAAGAACACCACGGGGACCTCGGCTATCCAGAACATGACGATGGCCAGGAAGCCGAGCAGCATCGCTGTAGAAAAATCGTTTTGCCCTAGTACAATGACGGCGCCGACCAAAGCGACCAGCAACGGCGGAAAAACACCGTTTATGACGTCACCCAGTTTTTCTGCCTTCTTGGAGAGTATATGCGCCAGGTACAGTACAAGCACGACTTTAAAAAGTTCTGAAGGCTGAAACATGAGGCCGTTGTAGCCAAACCAGCGTGATGCGCCGTTTTTGCTGATGCCTATGACAGGCATGAATGGCAGAAGCAGCAGGATCATAGAACCCAGCACGATGGCGACTATGAATCGCTGCAAAAGTTCCAGCGGCACGAGTGCTCCGAAACCAAATGCAATGACGGCAGGGACAAGCCACATGAGCTGCCTGAAGGCAAAGTATCCACCGGATTTGCCAAGCGACATGGCATAGCCATACGAGGCTGAATACAGGCTGGCCATTCCCAGACCCACGAGTAGGAACAGGGCTCCGAGCAGGGCAGAGTCCCCGCCGATACGCCCGAAGGGCTTCTCCATCGTGAATCCGTGGTTCATACCTGCGCCTACTGAATTTTCAGAGTGGACAGGGCGACGATTGCGAACAATCCGCCCAGTATCCAGAACCGCGTGACCACCTGCGTCTCTTTCCAGCCAGAAAGCTCGAAATGGTGGTGCAGCGGCGCCATGCGGAAGACCCGCTTGCCTTTTGTCGCCTTGAAATACAGAACCTGAATGGCTACGGATGCCTCCTCGAGTATGAATACGCCTCCAATTATAAAAAACAACAATTCTTTCTTTACGACGAGGGCGAGCACTGCGAGCACGCCACCGAGGCTGAGTGAACCAACGTCACCCATGAAGACCTCGGCCGGATGGGCGTTGAACCACAGGAAGCCTACGCAGGCTCCCAGCAGTGCCAGACTGAATATCGTAAGCTCGCCTGCGCCGCGGATGAACGGTATGCCGAGGTAGTCGGACCAGTCGGCACGGCCAGTCAGGTATGTCAGCAGGGAGAACGCGATGGCTGCCATGATGACCAGTCCGGTGGCCAGACCATCGAGCCCGTCGGAGAGGTTTACCGCATTGGACCAGCCCATGATGTAGATGACGGCCAGAGGAATCCAGAATATGCCCAGATCGACAACGGGGTTCTTGAAAAACGGTACGTACAACTTTGTCATCTCGCCGGATGGATCAAAATACAGCGCCAGCACCGCGGCGAGCGCCACCAGGCCCTGACCCAGCAACTTGGTCCTGGCCCGCAGGCCGTCCGAGTTCTTGCGCTTTATCTTGAGCCAGTCATCCATGAAGCCGACGAGGCCGAAGCCAAGCATCGAGAGGATGCAGATCCACACGTAGCGGTTGTTCAGGTCTACCCACAGCAGCGTGGCGGTGACCACGGCGGCCAGGATGAGGATGCCGCCCATCGTCGGGGTACCGGTCTTTACCAGGTGCGTCTGAGGGCCGTCCAGCCGGACGGACTGACCGAACTTGAAGCGGCGCAGGCGCTGGATTATGACGGGCCCGAACAAAAAGGCTACCAGAAGCGCCGTGACCGCAGCATACGCGGAGCGGAACGTCAGGTAGCGCAGTACATTCAACGGGGTAAAGTACTTTACAAGGGGATACAGCCACTCAAGAAGCATGATGCCCTCCTGCTTTGCCGAGTTTTTCTACGAGGCGCTCGAGGGCCATGGAATGGCTTGCCTTGACGAGCACCAGGTCTCCTGGCTTGACCGTGGCCATGACGTCTTCTTCAAGGCGGGCGTACTCGTCAAAGAAGCGGATATCCTGACCCGTACCCCCTGCCAGTGCCGCATGGTACGCATCTCGCGCTTCTTCACCGTAGAACACCAGTATCCCCGCGCCAGAAGCAGCGGCAGCTTTACCGACACGCTGGTGGGAGGCTGTACTTTCCGCACCGAGTTCCCGCATGGAACCGAGCACGTAGATACGCCGACCAGAAACTTCTATGGAGTTGCAGAAGCCTATCGCGGCAACGGTGCTCTCGGCGTTTGCGTTGTAGCAATCATCCACAATGGTATACTGGCCGCGAAGTACGCTCGTGCGGCCTTCAAGTGGCGTCACGGATTCAAGGCCCGCGGCGACCTCAGCCGGACTGACTCCGTACAGCGAGGCAGCGGTGATGGCTCCGAGCGCATTGAGCAGGTTGTGCGCTCCGGGCAGCCTGAGGCGGGCCTCGAGCCCCTGATAGCGGAGCATCCAGCCATCGAGGCCAAGGTCGCGGGCACCTTCAAAGCCATCGGTTGAGCGTGGGCCGTAGGTCGTGCAGTGGCCGCGTACGCCGGTCATCAGCGCATCGCGAAAATCGTCTTCTTCCCACACTACAAGGTTCTGGTGGCCGTCGAATCTGGACGTTATGCGCTTCTTCTGGGCCATTATGGCCTCGCGGGTACCGCCGAGCAGGCCAATATGGGCCGTGCCGACATTGGTTACCAGCGCGCAATCCGGCTCGTAGACACCAGCGAGCAGGTCCATCTCTCCAGGCAGGTTGATGCCCATCTCGAACACCGCGGCCTGATGTTCCGGTCGCAGGAGGAACATCGAAGCGGGGAGCCCTATTTCTGAATTGAGGTTTCCTGGATTCTTTATGGTGTTGCGCGAGGCGCCCATGATGGCCGCGAGCAACTCCTTGGCGCTGGTCTTGCCAACAGAGCCGGTTACGCCGAAACGCAAGAGTGACGAAAAACGCGACCGCCAGGCGGTCGCTGCTTTCTGCAGGGCAACCAGGGTATCGGTAGCTACGATGACGCAGCAGGCTGAACCCGCTAATGCGGTGCGGCCGGTCTGGAACCACCAGTCGGCTGAAACCAGCACAGCCGGCGAACCGGCGTCAGCGGCCTTGCGTGCAAAATCATGGCCATCGCTGCGCTCGCCACGGAGCGCGATGAACAGTGAACCAGGGCCGGCGCTGCGCGAATCGGTCTCGACACGCCCGAATGGCGTATCGGATCCCTGCGCGATGGTGCCTCCAGCGACATCCGCAAACCAGGCGGTGCCGCAGACCCCGTTCATTTCAGCCATCACGCTTCTCCAGCCCGGGCTCTACCCGGATACGCAACGTTGTTTTGGGGCTTACCATATGGTAGCCCTCCGCACCTGCCATAGCCTCGTCCACCCTGGAGCGCGACCTGGCTACAGCTATGTCGGCGAGAAGCCTTCTGTTGTCTTCTATCCATTCCGCCTGCGTGGCTTCCAGACGGCGCAATTCCACCATCGCCGCATAGTGCCTGGCTCCCTGTGCGGCAGTCAGCGTTACCATGCACGGAATGGAGATTATGAGAAGTACGAGCGAGAACTTTTTCACCGTATAGCCTTCCCGGACGTCGCAGCGGGGTCATCATTGCCCACCCCCCACGGCCTTGGCGACCCGAAACTTGGCGCTCCGGGATGCTGGATTGGCCGCAACCTCGTCGTCAGCCGGTTCTACCGGCCGCTTGGTCAGGACGACGAGACCACGTTCCGCCTCTCCTAGAGGTATCGGCGCTTCTTGCTCTTCCTTGAAGTACGCACGTTCACGTTTTACGGCCTTTGAACGGAACAGGAGCTTGACGATCCTGTCCTCCAGCGAATGGAAGCTGATGCAGCCCACGATGCCGCCCTCAGCCAGACATTCCACAGCAGCCGCAAGGCCACGCTCAATGCGGCCAAGTTCGTCGTTTACGGCTATCCGGAGTGCCTGGAAGGTCCTGGTGGCGGGATGGATGCGGCCGTACCGAACTTTTGAAGGAACCGTGCCCTTGATGATGTCGGCAAGCCTGGCCGTGGAATCTATCCTCGCGGCACGACGCTCGCGGGCTATGGCCTGGGATATCTTGTATGCAAAGGGTTCTTCTCCATAGGTTGAGATGATGCGGAACAGCTCGCGCTCGTCAAGCTCGTTGACCAGGTCGGCCGCAGTGCGAGGTGCGTTGGGGCTCAGCCTCATGTCCAGAGCCTCGTCTCCCTGCAGGCTGAAGCCGCGGCCTGACTCCCTGAAGTGGAACATCGACACGCCAAAGTCAAAAAGCACGAGTCCGGGCCGCTCGGCGGTTCCTGCCTGCACCTGAGCGGCATATTCAATGAAGAAATCGTCAAAATACCTGTTTTCAAACCTGACGCGCACTCCGTAGGGTTCGAGTCTGGCGCGGGCAATGGCCTGGACTTCTGTGTCGGCATCCACACCAATCAGGCGGAGGCCGGGATACCTGGACAGGAATGCGCTGGAATGCCCGGCGAGGCCAAGCGTGCCATCAATCATCAGGCAGTCGGGCTTTGGTGGCACGAGGTATTCCAGCGTGTCAGCGAGCATTACGGGAACATGCCCGAAGGTCGGTTTTGTGTCACTCATAGGTTCTGGATGTCCAGCGCTTCAGAGGCTGCAGCGAATTCTGCCTCTGTGGATTCGATCCAGGCCTTGTACGCGTCAGCGTCCCAGATCTCCAGCCGCTTGGTGATGCCGAGGACTATGCAGTCCTTCGTCAAGCCAGCGAATTCACGCAACGACTGCGGAATCGCTATGCGCCCGGCCTTGTCGATTTCTACTTCCTGGGCCGGCGCTATGATGCGGCGCTGGATGATGCGCGCCTGCTGGTGAAAAAGGCTCGTGGAGGCAAAGAGCTGCTCGGAAAGTGCATGCCAGCGCTCGGGAGTAAAAAGCCACAGGCAGGAGTCAACGCCCTGGGTAACGACAAGGACATTGGCCCCAAGGCCGGCACGGAGTTTTGCCGGCAATGAGAGGCGTCCTTTGTCATCGAGGGTATTCCTGAACTCGCCCGTTACCAGTTCCATGCCACCGCTTCCCTTTTTATCCCACTTTTTCCCACAATTCTCCTATATCTTAGCGTATAGGCACTTATTGTCAACGCAATCCCCACGAAAGAACTACTCGACAGAATTATTTTTAGCAAAAAGTGCTACACACTCGTGTAGTGGTATGTACAATAATTTATTGATTGGAGGTATTTTGATGTTTTAGTGGGAAGAAGTGGGTGCCGATACTGGTTTTCAGTCGCTTGCGTGAAGCAGCCACCGCGGATAGAATCCGGCAATGACCACAGAAACCCGCTGGCTCGTCTACCCCGACGGCGATCGCCAGGAGACGCAAAAACTTCTCCGTGTAGACGACATCGTCGACATGAATGGCTTTGCCCTGCCCCTGCCACCGCCGAGCGAGAGGATGATAGCGTACAGGGTTTTCAAGATCCGGCGTGTCGAGGAACGTGGAGAACTGGACGTGCTCCAGTACCTGGAACTCGTCCCGGCCTCGGAACTGCGGGAACTACGATACTAGGGGTCTGCTGCCTTACTTGGCGAATACGTACAGGTCCTGCAGGCGGTGGACGGCCTGCAGCGAGAACTGGCAGACAGCGGTGGCTTCAGACACGACCTCCAGCTCTACGTAATGAGACAACTCCTCAAAACCGTCCGGGCTGGCCGATACGGTAAAGGCGAAGCGCCGACGCTCGCCAACCTCGACACTCGACACCGGGAACGGCCAGAACGTAAAGGTACCGTTGGTGTTCTTTGCCAGAGGATACGGATTGGTCCAGTTGGAGTCCATCATCTTGACCAGCCCCGACTCGCTGATGAGGGACACCTTTGAATCCACTATCGGTTCAAAGGTAGCTCCGTTGAAAAGGCGCCCCATTATGGGCCTGATATTGAAGACGGGACCAGCAGGTACATCCTGACATTCGTCGCCGTAGAGCCGCGCATGGTTTGGACGAGGCGCGGCATTGATCTGTGCCCAGCCTTCCTTGACCAGGCAGGCTATGTCGGCGCCGCGCTGAAGCTTTTCGCCATAATCAGTCTCCGAGTACGCAACCCCCCTGCTGGACAGCACATATTCAGGCTTCACCCGGTTGAGCACAAAACAGGCCACGTCCATACGGCACTGCTTGCAGGTGCACCACCCGCCCGATGAACCCTTGGCTCCGGCGTCGAATAATTCGTTTACCGTCTCGACGACGAGATCTTCCATCAGATTATGGATTTCCATGAATCTTCCTCCAGAGGGCCGACCGGCCTGTATCGTAGACTCTCGTACCAGTGTATCGATTTTACAACATTACGCAAGAAGATCCGAAGCAGCCTCTGCTAGACGCGCTCCCGGATCAGTGCTGGAATAGATGCGGAGTACGCGGAGCGAGCGGGTAAACGAAGCCACTACTTCAGGCCTGAACACCGTCGCGTAGGCAGGAAAGGCTGCGCCCGAGCCAATGACCGGCAGATCGGACTCGAATGAAATGGGCTCGGGTACGTCGATGACGACCTGGGAAGCCCCCGAGAGCCTCTCGAGGTCCGCCTCGAGGCCGGGGCGCAGGGCCAGGTCAGCGGCATGCCGGTGCGCTGGATTAGCTTCGTCAAACGGCAATTCGAAGCGGGACTTGAGTATGGCACCATCGAAGACAGCCTGGATGAGCCCCCGCGCATCCCTGCCCTTTTGGGCCATCAGCGCATAGAATCCGTGGTCGTCGAGCCCGTACAGGTCGCACGGTGCCAGAACTCCCGAGGCAAGCGCTTCTACAACGGCTTTCTTTATCATCGCGGTTGCCGCACGGACCGACTTGTGCCAATAGACAGCCCGGTACATCTGATACTTTGAAAACAGCACTGCCTCTATGGCCATGACGCCACGCTCTGAAACACCGGGACGGCCGGATTCATCCAGGCCAAGGTGCTGCAGGGTAAAATCCACATCCTGGACGCCGTAAGGCACACCACAGGCCCAGGCATCGCGGTTTAGGTAGTCAAGCTTGTCCGGATCAAGCACACCGGACAGCATATTCCTGAAGAGCCGGAGCGAGCCGTCCGGGTCTGAGGCAGGCAGGTCCTGATCAACGATGGCAGCCACGAATTCCGGGTCGGCCCCGGCTGCGGTCACGGCAGCGTGCAGTGGCCCCAGGACGACATCGGCGGTCAGGCTCTCATGGTCGCGGAGCGGTAGTTCCTTGAGTGAATGCGCGTACGGAAAATGCCCCAGGTCATGGCACAGCGCTGCGACGAGGAAGCCCCGGGCTCCGACTGCATCGATACCGTTCAAGGTCGACCTTGACGCAAGGGCTGCCAGGGAGCGTTTGGCCAGTTCGAATACGCCAATTGAATGGGCTCGCCTGGTATGCGTAGCCCCGGGATAGACGAGGTGGGCTGGCCCGAGCTGCAGAATGCGTGAGAGCTTTATGAATTCCGGACTGGAGAGGATGGCCGAGAACTCAGACGGAACCATGACATTGCGCCAGAGCGGATCCCTGACTGGTTCATCGAATGAGACACCCAAGCGTACCCAAAGATCGTCCATGAAGCCTCCGTCCCGCCGGTTGATCGACCAGCACCATCTGCGGGATACTATAGCACGATGCAGCAAAGACATTCTCGCATTTTGCCATGCCTGGCCAGACTGGGTGCAGCGGTTTTGATTGCCGCGCTTGGATCGGCCTGCGTCCGGTCACCCCCTCCGCCACCTGGTATGCCACCGGTAGCCCTGCCTGCGGCCGTGCTTTCCACCGATACGGAACAAGGTCAATCTGGCGGGCTTGCAGATGGGACACCGGTTGCGCCGGAGGCCGGGATACCGCCAGACAAGCAACCGGCAGACGGGGCGGCACCCGTTGCCCTGAAACCAGCCCTAAAAACAAAAACAACCGCGACCAAGGCCAGCGTCTCATCGAGCCTGGGCGGCCACGACAGGCATCTCGTGATGAGACCCATGGATACAGTCCTGGCCGCGGACTTCGAGCTGGGAGCACTCGCCCCGGACGATATCGAGCCAGGCTTATGGACTGCCCTCGGAGCACTGGAAAACGGGCTTGTCTCGGCTGAACTACCGTACGAGCTCTTCAGCGACAATGCCGCAGCCATCTCCCGCATCCGCTACACCGCAGAAGCATTGCAGGGAATTAAAACAGCGCGCTTTTCGGCTCCCAGGACCGGGACAGGCGGCATTGCGAGCGCCGGCATCAGGGTATTTGCCCATCGCGGTGGCGATTCCAGTAGCAAATTTCCCGGAATGGGTGCCGCGACGGGCCTCGTCATCCTGAGCCAGGATGAATCCGGATCATGGAGAATCGAGCACTTCGAGCTGGACCTGGTTGCCCTGGCACATCCCGTAGAGCGTTCCGGGACCTGGGATCCGTACGGCACTCCAGTACAACCCTGACAGGAAGATTCTCGATTCCATCACAAAGGTCCAGAAATACATTGAAGTAAAACCGCGACTGCGGCACAATAACTGCGGAGGTTTTTGCGGATGGCTATTTTGGTAAAGAGCATAGAGCGTGAATTCCTGCTTTCCACAGCCCAGCGCGAGCGGACACCAGTAACCATGGTTGCCGGCGGTGGCGAATGGACAGTCAGGATCATCTCGGTGGATACATCCATGGTGATGTTCCATCATGAAGTGCCGCTCAGCCTGCTCGGCAAGGGTACGAGCTACGACTTCCATTACAACACCAGAGGCCAGAGCATAGCCTTCAAGGCCAGCATGCTTGAACCAGGTGAAAAACGGTTTGGTGTTTCGTTGCCCGAAAAAGTCTACAAGAACCCGAGCCGCCGCTTCATCCGCTTGCCACCACCCGGAGATCTTGCCGCCTCGTTTGCCTTCGCGGGCGAACGCTACGACCTGGATTTTCCGGCCAGCGCTGCTTACAATCCCGCAAAGGAACCCGAGCCATCTCCGGACTTCAATCCTTCCGACCTCCGGGGACTGATGGCCGAATTCGAACGCAAGGCCCTCGCCATAGCCAGCGAACGCGGCATCGTCATGTTCAAGGACAGGAACCCCGAGAGCCTCGAAGAAAAACTGGCTACCACAACCGGGCGTTGCTTCTACCTGCCGACGTCCACTTCAGGCATCCCCAAAAGCGACCCCTTTGCAGAGCGAACCATCCTGACCAGGGAGGATTTCCTGCAACACTTCCTCGATACCGGTCTGAACCGTGATTTTGCAGAGGATGAAGTTGCAAAGTTCGAGCGCTCCAGGCGAATGGACAACGTGCTCTCGGAATTGATTGTACCCATACTGTTCCAGGACTACGCCATAGGCTACGCGACCATAGTGAACAGACAGGCTGGCAAACCGCCGTTCGATCTGGGCTCGGTGGAGACCTTCCTGGCCTTTGCGAGGGTGTTTTCGTGGTCTCTGAAGCTGCATGGGTATTTCAAGGATGCGCCGAAACTGGACGAAGACTACAGGACCCAGGTCGTCGACGTATCAGCCGGAGGTCTGCTCTTTGCATGCCGCGATCCAAAACTCGTGCAGGCACTCAAGGAAGGTACCGGGGTGAGCGTCCTGCTCAAGGCCAGAAAACGCAACGTCAACGCAAGCGGCACGATACGAAGGCACTATGCGGACTCGGGCGAGGCCTACTTCGGCATTGAATTCCACATGATGGCGCCGGAAGATTTCAGGTTCCTGTTTGAGTACCTCTACGGCAGGCCCTTCACCGACGATGATTCAGATTCGGTGGAAGGCGTGCGCATCGTCAACCGATAGCGTGTTTCTTCTGGGGAAAACTTTTCAGCATTGCCACAGCATTCCTGGCATCATTGAATACAAAACCGCCGTCCCAGTATTCCAGCGCAGCGAACAGCGCGTTGCCACCGTCGTTGTCGTCGCTCTTCTGGGTACGCCATGAAACAAAATCAGCCAGCCTCTCGAAATCCTGCGCAGACAGTATCTCCAGACGCTTGCGGTTGAAGTCGTTCCACTTCTCCAGGTCCCTGAATCCTTCACCCTCATCCTGCACGATCAAGTGGGCGTGGGCCGAATCAAAGGAATACCAGACACGGACCTTCTTGCCGACGGTGCACTGGTTGCCGTGCTTGACGGCGTTCTTGATGACCTCGCTGATCTGCTGCTCGAGCAGGTTTATCTCCTTGATCTCCAGAGGAGCGGACTGCACGATCAGCAGGGTAAAATATCGAATCTGGCGGTAGTCGGAAGGAAATTCCTTGTAATGCATGCCGGTCTTGTCGAAAAGCGGGCTGTTTTCGTTTACCCGGATCTCTTTGAGCTCGCTCAGGTAGGTAAGGTCTGCCATGATGTGCCGCTCCTATTCTTCCATCTGCAGGATAGCTTCCTCGATACTGTTGGTAATCGGAAAGTAACCCATTAGTTTCGTGAGTTCGATGACCTTCTTGACCGAGCCATGAATGTTCGTAATTATCAACCTGAAACTCATCTTCTTGATGGTCGAGCAGATATAGATAAGCGCGCCAATGCCGCTTGAATCGATATAATCAACGTTCTCGAGGTTGATGATGAAGCGCTCAACCTTTTTTTCGAGCATCTTCATGACGAGTTCCTTGAGCTTGTATGAATTGTAAAGATCCATCTCGCCATTGACATCTATTATATAATTATTGCCGTTTTTCCGGATCTTGAGCTCCATGCATACGCCCCTTTCACCTATAGTTTCATCTTGAAAACGAGGATGGTCTGATCGTCGTGCTGATGGGCGGTACCCATGAAGGCCATGACCTCGGCCTTTATCTTTCCTGCTATCTCCTTGGGTGAGAGCGATCGGTTCCTCGCTATGGCCTCGCCGAGGTTTTTGCGCCCGAACTGCCGTCCCTGCTCGTTTATCGCCTCTACTACACCGTCAGTGTACAGCGCTGCGATGTCACCGTCATAGAGCCGGAGCTTTTTTCGCTGGTACTTTGTCGCCTTTTCCACGCCGATGGGCACGCTCTTGATTTCAACGGCTTCCACCGTATCGGTAGCCCGCCTGTAAATGAGGATGGGCTGGTGCGACGCATTGGCGTATTCAAGCTCGCCAGTAACGATATTGATGTCAATGATGCCCAGCGTTGCATAGTGATCCATGTCTATCTTGCCCGTGATGCCGCGGTTTACCCAGTCCAGCACCGTGGCGATGTCCTTGTTGGTATTGGTTATCAGGTGCAGGATCGAGCGGATCATGACCATGATCAGCGCTGCCTGGACCCCCTTGCCGGCCACATCACCGATTACACCGACGAGACGATCCTCGCGGGTGCGTATGACATCGTAGTAGTCACCGGAAATGCCGCGGGCAGGAGAGGAGAAAGCACCGAGCGCGAGTGACGGAAACTGCGGCAACTTCTTGGGGATAATGGTGCGCTGAATCTCGGCGGCTATCCCGACCTGACGCTCCAGTCCGCTCCGCTCGTTGGCTTCAAGGAAGGTGAAGAAATTACTGACGGCCAGTGTCCCGAAATTGGCCAGCAGCTTGAAACGGTCAAAATTGGCCTCGTCAAACTGGTTGCCCGGGCGGGTCCTGGCCACTGCCGCGACACCAATGATCTTGTCTTCTACCATCAAAGGAACAGCCATGAACGAAGAAAGGTGCAGAAAATCCTCGTCTCCATTGCTCGCGAAGCGGCCGTCAGCTGTTACCACCGGGGCAAAGATATTCTTGCCGGTCTTGGCGACCTCTCCGAGTATTGTCTCTCCGAGTCTGAACTGGGCGTGCTTCATGTACGATTCCACCCTGTTGGACTTGCGGGGAAGGCTCTCTGGCAAGGCGAACGGAGGTGGAAAGAGCCCTGCGTAGGCCTTGGCGACTATAATGTCGTCAAACTCGTCGACAAGGTAGATGGTGCCACCATCGGCGCCGGTCTCGGCGATCATGGCTTCGTTCATGCTGCCGAGCACGTCTTCGGTGGAGAAGCTGCCCTTGAATACGGTCCCGACGCGAAATGACAGGTTGTATAGCGAGTCTATGGATTCTTCATAATACGCTACGGCAGCGAGCGTTTCGTCATCATGGATGCGCAATCCTGCAAGTCCGGCAATCGCGAGCCAGACATACGAGATCGGCAGCACAAGCCACTGGAAGCCCACGCTGTCTCTGCCGAGTATCATCAGAAACACGAAATACGCGAGCAGGGCAACTACGGTTGGCATCCAGGTTTCAGCTACGAGGTGCCTGGCGCGGTCATTCCGGTCCCCATAATTGAAGGCGCCGGTCAGCGCAATGGCCAGTATGTCCAGACCAAAGACCGGCAGGAATACCCAGGCCGGCATCGCGGGCGCAAAGCCTGCAAAAGCCCATGCGACATGCAAGCCAGCCGCCATTGCGTTCAATACGAGACTCCCGGCAAGCCAGCCCCGCAGCGGCCGCCCGAACGGTGCCATGGTGAGGAACAGGACGAAGCTGAAATAGAGGAAGTCAAGAAGTAAACCAAACCTGGGATCAGGCATGATGGCAAGGAACAGTTCCCTGGCACAAAGGAAACCGATGAGGGCGATGAACGAGCCAGCCTGGCCTTCTGTATCTTTGCGGCTCAACGTAAAAAACAACGCCCCCGCACCGGCGAGCATGATGAGCATGGAAAGGAGCGGTGATTCGATAACCTGACTCATTGTATTGATGATCATGGGATTCCCTTGAGGTTATGCTAGGACCGAAAGGTCGCGGAACCGCTCGTACCCGCTTATGTGCAAGTGTAGCATGGCTAAAAAAATAACGTCAAGGCAAAAAGGAAAAGTGACCCGGACAGACGGTCCTGCTTCCCGATCGGACACGCATGCACTATACTCGGGCACACGCGGAACAACGCGGAGGACGGACGGACTGATGCTGTATTGCTGTATCACCATCGATTACCTATCCCAGCTGGAACGATCCGGAGTGCGTGAAGTGGGTGCATTCATCGAGGAACTCCGGACTGTGGCAGTTGCCTTCGGGGCGACTGCCGGGACCAGACGGACCCCGCTGATGTTTACATTTCCTTCTGGCGGCATGTTCGATGGCATCCAGACTGCCGAAGCCCTCACCAGAATGGTCAGTGCCTTTTCCAGATACGAGCCTTTCCTCCGTGGCGGCAGCCTGACGGTTCACGATACCACCTCGGGCGAGGACGCGCTCTCGTTTGCCTCGAGCATCCGTTACAAGGATTGCGCAGCCTATATATATGCATTCAGTCCACAGGCACGCGAAGCGTTGGCCCAGTATTTTGATGTGCAGGAAGATGCGTGGACTCCTCCGTTCCATGCTTCAAGCCTCGGTGACGCCGATGCTTCACTGTTGTTCGACCGGCCACGACTAGCGGCTACTCTTTCAAAGACGATAGCCAGATTGGAGAGGCGAGGACCTCGCCTGGTACATCTGGAAGCCGGCTGCGGCGTACGCTCCATCGAAGCTCTTTCCAGAGCCGTTGGTCTTCCCCGCGACCGGGCACTCGCACTTGACGGTGCCAGGACCAGACCGCTACCGTTCTCGCCCCTCGTCGAGGTTGTAGCGGCTCACACAGCCGCTGGCGGTTTCAGCCCAGCTTTGCCCGGGAACGAGGTATCTGCCTTTGATTTCGTGGCAGCTTCATCGTTTTCAGGAGGAGCACCCGAATCCGTATCAAAGGGCTGCGCCGCGTACCTTGACAGCTGGCTGGATGAGTTCGGTAGCAAGGGTGGCATTGTAGCCTGCGACGATCCGGCGCGTTTTTCAGAAGAGGTCCTTGAACTTGTGGCTCGCAGGCTGACGGAGGGCCGTGGATCAGAGCGCTACGTCTCCATAGCCGATGAAGGCTTGATCGACCGTTGGTCCGGACCCTGGGCAGCCCGTGTCCCGGCTGGCCTCGCCGATGCAGATGACAGACCGGCAATGACAGAAGCAGCCCTTGGTTCTACGACAGGCAGGACCAGGGACGCACTGGATGCCCGCTTCAGGTCGATAGCAGGCATTGGTATGGAAGCCGATGACCGCTATGGGCTGTCGGTCCTGCTCCGTATCCTTCCACACGAGGCTTCGCTCTACCTCTACACTCTGGCCATCATAGAAAACGAGCTGTCCGCAGCTGAGCTATCTGAATTCGTTGGCCGCCTGGGGCTCCAGCCTCAGGGTGAACTTTTGCTCCGGGGCCTGCTGTCGCGGGCCGGCCTGGTAGAACCGCTATCGTCCAGGACGCCCATAGAGCCGGTACATCCAGCCCTCATAGCCCGGGAAATCGGCCCCGAGGCCGTGGATGCCATACAGGAACGCTTCTCACGTTATCTCATCGAGCTGTATCGCGCCGGCAGGATACACCCAAGCATAGGATTCCTCAGGCGCGTAGGCGAACAGCCGACTGAAGAGCGGCTCGTGTACGACTGCGTATTCGAGGAAATCATGAGACCAGACAGACCCCGGCTGGGTGAACCTACGTTCCTGTCTGCATCGTCAGCATGCGTGTACCGGTTCTGGTCAGCACTGAGCGCCCGGGACCGTCTGGCATGCGAGACAGCAGCGGTGGCGGCCGATGACAGGATAACGGGACCGAGGGCCAAGACCGTCCGCGCCCTCGTTCATGCAGAGCTCGCATACGCCAGTGGCGACCCTGAGCGCGCGTCGAAGAGCGCCAGGGAGGCGATGCTGGCACTGGGCAAGGGAGCACCACCCAAGCTCGAGGCGCGTTCGCAGCGTATGATGGGCCTGTCCGCCCTGGCCCTCGACCGGCATGCAGAGGCTGCTGACTACCTGACGAACGCCCAGGAACTCTCGGAATCAGCCGGTGACGAGTATGAGCGCATGATGGCAGCCTATACCAAGGCCATAGTCGAATTCCTTGCCGGGGCCCTCGTACGATCACTCAAGGCCCTGACCTGTGCCGAGGAATCAGCAGCCAGACTCTTCAGGATGGACATCCGTGCCGCCATCGAGGCATTGCGTGGCAGGATAGACCTGGAACTGGGGTCTTATGACGAAGCCGCACGGCGCTTTTCGTCCTTGTCGGAACTGGCTGAGCGGTATTCCATATCCGGAGCCGGCCAGCGGGCGGCAATATGGCGGGCAAGAGCGCTGTCGTACTCGGGTGAATTCGACGAGGCAGTCTCGCTGCTCGAAATGGAATTACAGGATGCGGAAGCCCGGGTGTTCCGGGGGGAACTGGAAATACTCCGGGGCAGGCCACGGGATGCGCGGACCTGGCTGGAAGCACCGGAAGAACCGCTACCCCGTCCGTTTGATCCACCCGATTCGATAAGCTGGGACAGCCTCTTCTCCGAGTTCGAAGGCCGCTGCATCGGCTTCGACGCGGCCAACACCCCGCTCGCCGTATTCAGAACGGCACTGGCACTATTTGCCCGGGGACTCGATGAACGCAATCCGGACTGCGCCGTGGATCTCCATGCGCTGACACGCTCCGAACATGGGTCGAAGAATGATCCGGGCATGGGCCTGTACAGCTTCTTCTGTTACCTGCTCGAGGAACGGCTCCAGGATCCGCCGGTAGACAAGCAGACCGTACTTTCACGCTCCTTCAAAATCCTGCAACAGCGGGCAGGCCGCATAGAGAACAGGACCCAACGTGCCTTGTATATGGAAAAAAACACCTGGAACAAACGCCTGATAGAAGCCGCGAGGATCCATAAATTCATATGAGCGACAACCTGAACTACCTCGACGCGGCTTGTTACCATGCAGCGCCTGGTTTCATGCCCCACCTTGAAGGCGAACTGCCGGAACCCTACCGCCGCGATGAAGAACTCCTGACGGTCATGGGCCCACCTCGCCACACCTACTGGTCGAGAAACGTCTGGAAGAAACCCTTCACCGCGGAATTCGGCTCCATATCGGAGGCTTCGAAAATACTGCGGAGCGTACAACGCAACTGGGCGCCCTACCCCACCAAGCTTGCCCGGCGAACCACTCTCATAGCCGAAGCGCTACCTTCACTGCCCAACAAACCGAAAGTCTTCCCGTTCACGGTGCCACCATCACCCATGGGAGCGTTTACCCTGCTGGACGAGCACACCCTGATGGCCTCTGCGGAATGCTCCTCACCATGGCCCAATGGCGAGTTCGAGTTCGTGGAAGACAAGGAAGGCCCGCCCAGCCGCGCCTACCGCAAGCTCTGGGAAGCTCTCGTCATGGCCGGGAGCATGCCAGGCCCCGGACAACGCTGCGTCGATGCCGGAGCCTGCCCCGGAGGCTGGACCTGGGCACTAGCCGGCCTCGGAGCCGAAGTGGTGGCCATAGACCGCGCACCCATAGACGACAGGGTGGCCGCCATGCCCGGCGTCACCTTCATGAAGCACAACGCCTTTACCATCAAGCCCGAAGACATAGGTCCCGTGGACTGGTTCTGCTCCGACGTGATCTGCTACCCGCCAGCACTGTATGACTGGGTTATGCTCTGGATGGAATCCGGCCTGGCCCGCAACTTCATCTGCACCATCAAGATGCAGGGCGCGGACTGGGACAGGCCCAGCGTGGAACGTTTTGCCGCGATCCCCGGATCAAGAGTCCTGCACCTCTGGCACAACAAGCACGAACTGACCTGGATACTCGTCAGGGATGGGACCGACTACACGATGCATACGACATAGCCGGTCGCTTGACTTTCTGTGACACCGAAGCTACACCGGAACTAATGGCTAAATCACAAGATGTTGAGATCCCGGATGCAGGACTCATTCCACGCCCCCGCAATTTCGCATATCTGACTGGCGTGTTCAAACCACGCACCGGAGTGAGCATATCGGTCGATCCAGCCTTTGCAGCCGAAGCTATCTGGGCGCTGAGCGTGCTTGAGTCAGCCTTCACGGTCCGATTCACCTTGAAAGCGACGGGAAAAGGCACGATCCACGTAGCCCAGGTCCCTGGACTCGGAGCCGAGGGGTACCGGTTGACAATAAAGCCGGCTGGAGTCAGGGCAGAAGCGTCGGAACCCGCAGGTGCTTTCTACGCGCTCCAGACGCTCCGGGCCTTGGCGCTGATCTACGGTGACAGGGCTCCCGCCTGCCAGATAGAAGACGAGCCGCGCTTCCCGTGGCGCGGCTACATGCTGGACACGGTACGCAATTTCTTCGAGCCTTCCTTCATCAAGCGCTTCATAGACTTGGCCGCCCTGCACAAGCTCAACCGCTTTCACTGGCACCTTACGGACGACCAGGGTTGGCGGATGCCGGTCCGGTCACATCCAGAGCTTGCTGATACTGCGGCCAGAAAGATTGATCGTAGATACCTGCCGCATGTGGAGCGTACGCTCGTCTACAGTGAGGCAACGATAACCGAGGTGGTTGCCTACGCTGCAGAACGCCACGTACTAGTCATTCCGGAGATCGAGATGCCAGGACATGTAACAGCCCTCTTGTCGGCTCATCCTGAGTTCTCGTGCGTAGGTGGAGAATTCGAACCGGAGGATCGCTTTGGAATTTTCCCCGACGTACTATGTGCCGGTAGCGACAAGGCCTTCGATTTTATTGGAGATGTGCTCTCCGAGACGACGCGGCTGTTTCCTGGGCCATTCATACATTTCGGCGGTGACGAGGTACCCATCGAGCGCTGGGCAGCCTGCCCACGCTGCCAAGCGCGCATTGACGCAGAGGGTCTGCCCGATGCCACAGCACTTCGCGGCTGGTTCACACGAAGGGTCACCGCAATGCTCATGGAGCGCAACAGACGCGCTGTAGGCTGGGACGAAGTAGTAGAAGGCGCGGTACCGTCAGAGGTAGTCGTGATGGCCTGGAGAAGCGCGGAGCGCGGCGCAGCAGCGGCACGCGCCGGCCACGACGTCGTAATGTGCCCCAGCACCAAGGCCTGTTACCTCGATCACAAGCATCTCGACTCCGCAGAAGAACCTGGACACCTCGGTGTCAGCACGGTTCGTGACTCGTATTCTTTTGAACCGCTGGCCGGCTTTGATGTAGCGATAGCACCCCACGTGCTGGGCATACAGGGCAACCTCTGGACCGAGCTGATGTACTTCGGCCGGCAGGTTGAGTACATGGCCTTTCCTCGCCTGTCGGCCCTGTCAGAGACAGGGTGGACGCCAGAAGGCAGAAAAACATTTGAAGGCTTCTCGAAAAGGCTACCGTACTGGGGCAGGGCTCTCGACAGGCTCGACGTCGCGCGTTACCGGGGGCCGCTCGGATAACAGGGAAGGGACTTGACTATGGCAGGCCTTTCTTGTATTTAATTAGCATGCTAATTATTAGCGAGCTAAACATCGGACCACATGAAAACTCGATCTACCGTGTGGCGGCCCGTATCAGGGAACTCAACGCGGCGATAACCTTACGCATCGGCGAACATCTCGCCCCGACGGGACTGACACTCCCCCAGATGCTTGTGATAAAAGCACTTGCCCACAACGGCTCGATGACCATCAGCGAGATAGCTGTGGATCTCCGCGTCAGCAAACCTACCGCTGTTGGCATCGTTGACAGACTGGAACGGCACAAGCTTGTAGAGCGGAAACGGGACAACGAGGATGACCGGCGAGAGGTCAGGGTCGAATTCGCGCCCGGCAGCGAAGAGCGGCTCCGGGGTATCCGGAAGTCGGTTGACGCAGCCATGGCAGCAGCATTCTCCGACATAGCGCAGAGCGACCTTGACCTGCTCG
>JFJP01001794.1_pt1 | contig 29819 bp, 23 predicted proteins | sample 431651 | NCBI WGS metagenome assembly JFJP01 (sample SAMN02602958, study PRJNA72255) | Microbial mat metagenome, whole genome shotgun sequencing project. | biome: fresh water; feature: sink hole; material: water; isolation source: purple microbial (photo- and chemosynthetic) mats found in... | reverse complement strand
TGTCCGATAGGTAAGGCGTGTGTGAGCTTACATCCACATCTAAACTAAACACTCCACTCATCTCGCTCTTTTTATCAACGCGTCTTGCCAACACGCCGTAATCGAATTTTTTTGCTTCCACGCGCAGATTAATCGCTACCTCTTTTTCACTTGGCTCATAACCCATCGCAAGTGATGCTGAGCCGCCCAGCGTATTAACCAATGCCAAAAGCTCCGCTCGTCCAGCTTGCAACTGTGCATCCAACTTACCACTCCCTAGCACGTCTTCACCCGATAGCACTTGATCTACGCGTACTTTCAAAAACGCATTTTGGCGCTTTAGTATTTCTGGGCTCAACATTTTCTGGGTTTTCAAACTCGCTTCACGCGCTTGCTGACGAGCGTCCACTTTAGTTTTCTTTGCTTCACCATCAACTGACTTTTCTTTTACAACATCAGCCTCGGCAGATTTGAAATCGTCCAACTGAATTGAGGGAGCGGTAAGGGAAACATCTATACGTGACGGCATAGCTTGGGTATCCATCTTGCCAAAACCATTGAGCTGACTGCTTCCCACTTGCACCAAGAGTGACGAGACTTCGTAGCCACTGGACGACATATGAAATTTCCCTGAAGCCATCAGCGGGCCCCATGGTGGTAGTGCGGCATGTGCCAATCCACTTAAACTATCTAATCGTACCGCGCTCATGTCGAGCGCGAGTTCGATATCTTTATTGCTAAAGGGGCGCTCAATATCACCTGTAAGCTGAATCGCTGCACCCGCAGTGCTAACGTTAAATTTAAAGGGAATAGATAAATTGGGGTTAATGAGATTGGCTGCTTTCGCTGTTTTAATCGCGATGGAAACTGGCACCGTATCAAGCGAGCCAAGCAGATCAAGATAAACAGGCTCACCCGGTGCAGATTTGAGCTCACCACTATCTATCGCAATGCGCATTTTTGCCTTGGTATTGGCATCTTGCAGAGTAAGGTAGCCTCCCTCAAAATTCATCGCCAATTCAGATTGTGCTAGCAAGTCGCCCATGCGACTCGAGTGTAAATCGAGTTGTAAGCGTACATAATCAACGCCCGTATCGATGTCACTAGCGATACCAAGTTTTTTCAGCATGCTACCGATATTGAGCGCATTCGCTGCCAACCATAAAGTGGCATGCGGTTGCTGTGTGCGCAGATCGAGCATGATCGCACCGTTAAATTCGTTGTCGGCCACGTTGGCAGCGAAGGGTGATGCATTCATCATGCCATCGCGAATATTTCCATCGAATCTCACATCCCTTACCTTGAGAGGGGAGGTACTACTAATACGCTTAAGGCGGACAGCGATGTCAGCATCCGCAAGGCTAATCCCACTAGGTAAAATCGGAATATCGATCATATTCACTGCTGCGGGTTTTGCTTCCACCATTTTTTCTTTGCGCTCTGGCAATAGCGATTGCAACTGTTCGACGTCGATCAACAGCCCATCAATAGTCAATTTAATTAACTGCTTACTATTTTCTACGGTACGCTGCGCGTCTATCGACAAATCACTATTACCCAATTTCAGACTGAAGTCCGATAAGTGCCAAGCTTTGCTTTCCGCATGAAATTTGCCGCGCACATTGATCGGCGCATCCGCACCAGGTTTAAGCCCCAGCCAAGTAGCCATTTCACCTGAATGTGGCGCAGAAAATTCAAAGGTTATATTCGACTCTGGTTTATCCGATGCCGCTTGCAACCCCGCATGAATCTCAGCGCGAGCAGTGCCAGCCTGCAACTCCAAATCAATCGGTGCAGGCGCTGCACCGGTGAGCTTCACCAGTGAGCTACCGCGTAGTTTCGCGCTGAAAGTTTTGTCTAACAAAGAGCCTGATACATCACCCGTTAATTGTTTACCCGCCGGCAAGGCGACTGCAAAACGCTCTAAAGAAAATTGCACGGGTCGCTCACCCACGCCGTTACCGTAAGTGAGTTGGCCACGCTCCACATCAAAACGCACATCAAGACTTTGCATTAACTCTGAGCCACGATCACCGCGCGCCGCAATACGCAAATCAAAACGCCCCAACCTCCCCTTTACGCCCGGCACACCAAACAAAACCGCGGCGAGATTACCTAAGTTGGAATCATGAGTACCCAATGCTAAATTAAATTTTGGAGAGGCAATGCTGGCATCCACACTTGCACTACCTGAAAGCAATACGTCGGCAACTGTCGCGCGCATCGGCACTTTCAATCGACCGTGATCTAACTTAACTTGCAACATTGCATCATGCACATCGCCCGGCAAACTGAGCCATTGCCCTACGCGCAAAGTTAAATCAGCATCTGCACTGTTCAACTCTTTTAGACTAAAAGTTGCTGCTGAAATTTCGTGATAAACCTCAGCGAAACTTTTCGGAGACTCTTCTTTAGTGACCGGCTTATCAGTAATGAATGGGCGCAAATCAAGAATTGGCAAAATCAGTTCGCCTTGTAACTTGGGGCGCTCGCCACTGCTGTCAAAATGGAGTGCGCCACTGAGGGTGGTTTTTCCCATCACTCCGGATAAATTTTCGAGTGCGATTTTATTTGGCGCGTATTTGATTTCCCCGGCAATACCGGCTACACCTACTGCAGGCAACTTAATCTGAAATAATTGTTCAAATTCGCTCAAATTTTCAGTGCCCAAACCAAAACTAAGTTCGCCAGTTGACTCCGATAAGTTACCACTCAGGGTTAAATGAGAGCTCATAAAATCAAGCTTAAGCTCAATTGGCCAAGGCTTTTCGAGGTGCGCTAAATCAGCAACGGTCCCTCCCGTAATCTCAAGTTGATAAGCCGCTGTTTTTTCGACCCTACCGTTTAAGTTCAAAGAGATCGGCTCACCCGCAGGAAGTTTTGCAACTAGAGATTGCAACTCAAAGAAATGGCTTTTTTGGTTCGCGCCGACAAATTCCACATTAAGCTTTTCCAGCGATACTCTCTTGATATCCACGGCCGCAAGCAACCTTGCTAAATCAACGCTCTTAGTTTGCGTTTTAGGTGTTGGCTCTTGCTTGGGTTTCGGAGTGTTGAATTTCCAATTGTTGCTACCGTCTTTTTTCACTTGCAGACGCGCATGCACATCGCTACCGGATAACTCTTCAACTTGAAAGCGCATGCGCAGCAATGGCCATAAATCAAGTGCCAGCCGTGCTTCACCAAGACTGGCAAAATTCCCACCCTCAAAACCATCGGCATTGGCAATATGTAAACCACCAATTTTCAATTTCGGATGCGCAGAGACTTCTAATTGCAGCGGGCCATCAAAGCGCACTTCCCGCCCAAGATTTTGGGTGAGCAATGTCGAAACTTTTTCCCTCCAATCGGCAAGATCAACCGAAATGCCAATCAGCGCAACGTACAAAATTGCCAGTAACAATGCGGAGCCAAACATCGCTGCCAAGCGTAGTGACTTAGCAACGAAAGAGTGGCGCAGAAAAAAATTAGGTATCGGCATTGCAAACTATCAGACGAGTGTTATTTTGAAAAAAGCCCTGCATACCACGCCCATACCATTAGCCCCCAGAACAGAACAAAAATCCAAGTAAAATGCCACCACGATTTTTTCTCTGCATAAGGATCAACCAAAGAACGTTGCGCGCCATTCGGCAAACTAGCCAGTGCAGTGAGCGAAGTGCCAAACGGAATGTTAATCAACACCCGTGCATTAATCGCCCAACCACAAGCATCAAGTATCGGCCCTAAGTTGCGATGCTTTAGTTTGAACCAAGCGAGCAACATAGAAGGCCCCGACACAGCTAACATTAAGCCGACAAACGCAAATGGAATTTGCCAAAATTTCAGGCTAATAATGCCGCCCACAATCGATGCCACCATGCCGCCGATGGCCCCGATTGCTAACCCAATAGCGGCAAAAATACCCGCAAATTTAGCTACGTCAAACGCCGGCTTGGGCGGCGCACTCGGCGAAGCCACAACAGCATTGGTGACGACACTGACGGCTTGAACTCGCTCTTCATGTCCCGCATTAACTTTAGTTGCAGCAAATTTTTGCATCTGCTCGCTAATCGCTGCTGATACCTTTTTATACGGTAGCCAAAATGCCTGGCGAATACTGATTGGATGATCGACGATACGCACAATCGTCGCGTTCCAATCTTGTCCTTTACGATCATAAAAAACACCATGACGGCCGGCGCGTAAAAAATCAGAATCACCCGCAGTAAATGCAGCGACGATGTTCATTTTCTCCGCTCCACCGTTACGCACCAACTCACAGTAAGCCATGCAGACGCCACTCGGTGCTGCAAAAGCCGCATGCGCATTCACATCCTCAACCCGAATACACAACTCACAACTGCGGCTGTCCAAATACAGCGTACCCACCTGAAAGATCGCCTTCTTTTTTCCTGAATAAAAATTACTGAACGATACAAAATTATTCGCCAACTGCAGCAGATCACGCTGGTAGCGAATTAAGCGCTCGACAGAATGGATTTCTTTTATTTGCGCGGCTGTTATTTTGTCGCGTTCAAAATAGCGCGCCAACTCAGCCTGACTGTCACTTGCCAAAATTTCACGCAAACGCGCCACACCTAAAGCCTCCGTCTTGGTGCTCGGCTTACTGCTTTGCCACAAGTCAAAAGCGGCAAATTTTTCACACAACGCGGTCCACTCTGTTGCACTGATATTTTGTTTATCGCCCAACAAGGGCAGTAACACTCTCGTACGCAGGTTTTCTATTTTTTGTTGCCAAGCCGGATTGATTCCCTGCACCAAAGATAATGACTTATTGGCTTCAATCATTGCCAATGGAAATGCGGCCACCTCAACGTTATCTGCAGACAAATTACCGACTGCCAGTTTTTGATAATCTTCCGTCGAACGGCTTAACAAGGCAGCAGTACGTGCGTCATAAGCAGCAATTTGGCAGCGCGTGAAGTAATCGTCAATTTTTGCTTTGACTGCATGCAAAGCTGCGGCTGCGGCCGCACTCTCTTCACCCAGCGGCAAAACGGCAGCATCGGCTTTGCTATACCACTCTAAATACTCGGTAGCCTCGGCAAAAAATTGCGCCACCTCTGTTTCGTTCACACCCAAATCACCGCCAACATCGGCAATACCACCCATCGTTTTTTCGATGTCTGAAACTACGGCCTGCAAATTTTCCCCGTCAGCCTGTTTGGCACACAGCACGCCATCACCATTTAAGGGCAAACCTGCAAAAAACTTTTCGATGCCCTGCAAATCAGCAAGAGAAATTTCCACAGCCTCGGGCTTGCCTATAGTTTTTAAAATATGCCGTGCTGCCGAGAGAATTTGCGCTCCCTGCTCACTACTGTCATTGATATTTGAAAGCTGCAAGCGATCTGATTCACTGGCAAGTGCTTCACTATTTTTCAGCAGTGGCGAAATCCAATTTACGGCGGCTAAAATTTCGTTAGCCCGCACATAACCATCGTTATCGCTATCAATCATGTCGAGCGTACCGCTATCAAATTCGATGCCGCGCGTCGGGCAACTCAACGCCACCCAGAGCTTTTGATTCAACTCATTCAGCGCTAATAAATCTGCACCACTATCTAACCGTACTTGATCAAATCCACCAGCGCGAAAAAAATTCCAAGTGTGTAATGACTTCATCATGTTCCTCGCCTGCTTTCAGTTAATTACAATTATGACAAACCAAATTTACATAGCAAAAAGGCGGGAGAGCCTCCCGCCTTTTTGGCTAACTTCAAAATGCTTGGGATTACTTCACAAGCACTTTCTTCTCTTCTCTAACTACCGCGCCAATTTCTACGCGACGGTTTTTAGCACGGCCTTCAGCTGTTTTGTTATCAGCTACTGGGTTAGCAGCACCCTCGCCTTTTGCAGACAAGCGATCAGCGGCCACACCATTCTTAACCAGATAAGCTTTCACAGCTTCAGCACGAGCAGCAGACAATTTAACGTTTTTAGCCGCGTCGCCACGATCATCGGTGTAACCGGTAATCGCTAGATCAGCCTCTTTATTTACTGCTGCAAACTCAACTGCTTTTGCCAACTCAGTACTTGCTGACTTGTTCAATACAGCTGAACCACTAGCGAAGCTCGCGCCTTCAAGTGTGATTTTCTTCTCAGACACAATCGTTTTATAAGCAGGATCGGCGGCCTTCGCAGCAGCTTGCTCTGCTGCCAACTTGTCAGCAGCGGCCTTTTCTGCGGCGGCTTTTTCATAAGCAGCACGCTCAGCAGCTGATTTTCCCGCCATTGCTTTTTCAGCAGCGGCCTTATCGGCAGCTGCCTTTTCAGCAGCCATCTTATCTGCAGCTGCTTTGTCAGCTGCCGCTTTATCAGCAGCGGCTTTTTCTGCCGCAGCGCGCTCTGCGGCTGCTTTATCGGTTGCCGCTTTGTCAGCTGCTACACGAGCTTGGGCTGAACGAGAAGCACCGCCATACTGATAGTTAAAACCAATGCCGATATTATTGTTACGCAAGCTGTCTTTGGTATCGGTTGTCCACTCAGCGTTTAAAGACCAACGATCAGTCAAGCTGTATTCAACACCCACACCACCGTGCAAACGCTCACCAGGTGTTGTTGCAGCCACGCCTAGTTTGGCATACGGCAACCAACGATCCATTGGCAAACCAAGACGAGCATCCAAGCCAGCATCATCTTTGGTGTAGGAGGAATCGTGCGCATCGTAAAAAGCTTCTGCACCAACCAAAAAGTTGCTGAAATTCCAGTTATAGCCGCCTTTCAAACCAAGGTAAGCATTGTTTTTATCTGACAAGCCAGACGCGCTAGAAGTATTGTTACCTACCAACAGGCCAGCGTAAGCACCTTCAAAGTTACCCGCTTGAACGTTCGCAGATAGCGCAACACTCAATAAAATCGTGGAAAGACCTAAATTCTTCATACCAAACCCCTAATCACATTTATTAAAAAAATAGCCGACTTCATTGCTTGCTTAAGTCGTAATGGCGCACATTGTAGCAAACTATAGGGCATCCCAAAACCGAATCATTCTCTAAACGCTTCTATCTCTATACGTAACAAGAAGAGTGCCTTACGTTTATTTGAAGCGGTAGCTCAAGGCAATGTAGGCGGTATCAAGATATTGCTTATCAACCAGAGGACTCAGTCGAATAGCATCCCCGAGCCGTTTATGTCGCACATTCAGATTTAGGTAGTAATTATCAATCAGTCTAATTTCGGCAATAAGCCCTAGAAGACTATTGACCGCCCCCGAAGACGTATAGCTCGCATATCCACTGTTTGCAGCTTCTAGCGCGGAGATACCGTAGTAATAATTCACATACTCTTTAGATCGGTACTCAACCCCAAGCAAGGGATACAACCTCACTCTGGGGAACCTGATCCTTCCCCCATAGATCAATTCGAACACATTGCCCTGAGATTTATTGATGTCGTGAAACGCATTGAGCATGAAACCGCCTATCGGTGTCACCTGAAGCGTGCCAATACCTAGCGGAATAGAGTTTTCTCTTTTATCTAAGCCCGCTAATTCAGGAACGTCTGTTTTGAAACCATCTTGGCTGAACCGACTCACTAGCTCCAGATGTCCATATCCGAGCTCCAGCGTCTTCACCCCGAACGTATCTACCCGTGCGAACATCCTGCTGAACTTGAAATCCAAATACGGTAGAGCACTCATCCCGTCTGGATCACCTCTAACGATATTGCGCGCGTAGTAACCACCCAAACCGACGTCACCATCCAGTTGCGATTTAAATTCAGCGGCCGATGCCTGTGCCGTTGTGCTAAGCAGTACCGCGCACAAGCAAGCGAAAATCCAACGATACAAAAGTATTCCCACAAATTTCTCCTCTCAAAAAACCAGCTAAGCACTGCGCAGTGCCGCTTGCCTCCCGCGTCGGATGTTTACTTTAGCCAGAATAATCAAACCCACAATAAAATAACTACCCATGATCAAGATCGCGAGGCGGTGATCGCCCTGTGATAACCAGCTTACCAACCCATAGGTCAGTGGTCCCAATATCGATGCCAGCTTGACTGACATTCCCCACAATCCGAAGAACTCAGCTCGGCGTGTAACTGGACTCAACAAACCTACCAGCGCGCGGCCACTAGATTGACTAGCCCCCATACAGATGCCCGCGAGATTTGCTGCCACCCAAAACATATCCGGCCCTTGTGCCATAAAAGCAAGACAAACCATTACAATCCAACCAATCAGCGTCAATGCAATGGCAGGCAAGTGGCCGATACGATCCTGAACATACCCAAAGGAGAAAGCCCCCACAGCAGCAGTGATGTTGACTACAAAGATCAGCATGATGGTTTGCTGCGTAGTGAAGTGCATCGCCTGCTGCGCGTAGATCGCAGCGAGTGTAATCACCGCCTGAATGCCCGCCTGATAGAACACCGTGCAGATCAAAAAGCGCCGCAGATCGCGAAATTCACGCACGTGGTTAATAGTCTGTGCAAGGCGAGCGAACGACTCCTGCATCAAGTTTTTCCCCTGCAGATGTGGCTGAGGTAAAGCGCGCTCTGTAAGAAATAGGAAAGTAGGCAAACTGGAGACTCCGAACAACACAGCGGTGATTAGCATAGTCACTGGGACGAAATCTTCTGCCAGCTGCCCCTGTTGCTGAGCCCAAGTGATATAGGCAAGGCAAGCCCCGAGACTGACTAGCCCACCAACATAGCCGAGGCTCCATCCCCAACCCGATACCTTGCCTAGAGATTTACTTTTCGCCAGCTCGGGCAGGAAAGCGGCTATCAGATTCTCGCCACTGCCATAGAAGAAATTGGAAAGCACGATGAGAGGAATAGTGATCCACAGACTTCCTGGCCCGCTAAACACTAGCAGTGCGGTGAACACCACGCACCCGATGGTACTCAATGCCAGCAATCTTTTCTTCGCGGCATAGGCATCCGCATAAGCACCGATGAGGGGCGCGCTGAACATGACTGCCGCGTAAGAAACTGCCAGCGCAGCAGTCCACGCAAATGTCGCCCACGGTTGGTTGCCCGCTACCACCGCTACGAAGTAAGCATTGAAAATCGCGGTGATAACTACCGTGGTATAGCCGGAGTTGGCAAAATCGTACATTGCCCATGCCCACGCTTCGCGATATGTAACGGTGTTAGCAAGTTTGTGGCGCATGGTGTTTATCACGATTACTGGCGGGTGGGCATTGTTGACCATTACCACGGTGAATGTAAATCGACCTAATCAGTTGCGGATCTTAGTTATCGAGATGTATATGACTTGACGTCTATCGCGTCTTAAGAGGAAAGCAATCTCAAACGCTTCAGAAATGGCGTCGATATCCGAAAACTAAAAAGTCCTCGCCATTTGCTCCGTGACTATTAAGTAAGCCGTATACGTCACAACGATGATGTAGCCGCATAAAAACTTCTTTCGATCTGTCATTGGGGAGTGAAAAATCCAATTCGAGCATCAGAAAATTCAACCAACGGCTACCCTCACCACTTGCACCTCTCTCCAATGGGCTAATCGCTGTCGTGTAAGAGACACCCAAAGGACCCGCCCGAAAATCCGTATGCAACAAATTGTTCCAAGGAAACCAACCCCAGCGTAGAACGGGAGCAAAGGCTATTTCCGTGATTGATGCCATGCCGAACTGCTGGCCAATCACCCCATCAATCTCCAATGCCAACGGAAACGCTTCCGCGCGCCAAATTTCTTTGCTGGCGGTGAGAGCAACGATATAGTGATTTAAGTAGGTCGCTTTTCCTTGGGTGAATCCGGCCGGCTCAGTGTCATAGTACTGACCTCCGTATCCTCCGATACCCCACCCAGAACCATCACAAAACGCACTAACAGGGGCCAGCAGGAATACAGTTAGAGAGATAACAGAAAAAGCATCTACAACCGACTCTGCAAGCTTCGGAAATTTTGTCACCAAAGAATCGGTAAGGTTAGTGCTTGTCATCGTTTTACGGTGAAGTAAAGTATAAATGCGATTATTAAAAGTTCACATCAAAACATCAAGCCCGTTATTCATTTTCTTGAGTTGCAATCGTAACCAACGGAACTGCCTGATCTAGCTCCACCTGTTCAATGCTGGTAAAGCGTTTAGAAATTTTTTGGCTAGTAGTGCGCACATCTTGAGCATCTTCATGGGCTTGGCGAATATGATCGGCCAGTTTTTTCATACGCTCATCAAAACGACCAAACTCTTTACCTAATTTGCCCAGCTCATCCTTAATGATATGCACCTGCTTGCGCGTTTCTACATCTTTCATCACCGCACGTGCAGTATTCAACACCGCCATCAAGGTGGTTGGAGAGACTATCCACACACGACGCTGCATGGCGTAATCCACCACATCCGAGTGATGCGCGTGAATTTCGGCAAACACTGCCTCAGCGGGGATGAACATCACCGCGCCATCAGAAGTGACATTGGCGATGATGTATTTGCTGCTGATATCATCCACATGTTTTTTGATGTCGGCTTTAAATTGCTTTTCTGCAACTAACTTTTCAGCCGCACTCGGCGCATCAAACATGCGGTGATAGTTTTCCAGCGGAAACTTGGAATCCACCGCCACCATGCCGGTCGGCTCCGGTAACTTCAACACGCAGTCTGCACGCGTGCCATTCGGCAAGGTGTACTGAATTTCATAAGCCTGCGGCGAAAGAATGTTGCGGACCAAGCCTTCCAACTGCACCTCGCCGAACGCACCACGCGAACGCTTATCACCCAGCAATTCTTGTAAACTCACCACGTTGGTCGTTAGCCCGTCGATCTTTTTCTGCGCTTCATCAATTGTCGCCAAACGCGCCATCACACTGACAAAAGTCTCATTGGTTTTTTTGAAGCCCTCGTCCAAGCGCTCGTTCACCTTGCCACCGATTTGCTCTAGGCGTCCATCTACAGTTTTGGATAGCGTCTCAATGCTCGTGGCTAAATGTTGCGTGGCATTGCGGAAGGAGTTTTGAATTAACTCTTGGTCGGCTCGCCCCTGCTCACCCAATTTTTCCAGCGTCTTCGCCAGCATCTCGCTACGCAATTCATCTTGCTTGGCTTGCAACGCATTCACAGCATCTCGCGTAGCACGCAACTCTTCACTTACTGCACTACGCAAACGCTCCGCTTCGGCAGCCTGCGCCGAAACAATCCTATCCAATTGATTATTTTGTGTTTTATGAAAATCGTCCAGCATCGCACGATGCTGTTGATCCAAAATTTGGCTGGTGTGCGCAGGTAGCTTGCGTAGCAAAACCAATATCGCCCCAAGCAAAACGAGCGTGGGCGCAGCAGCTACAAGCAAAATAATGTCGGTCATAAGCAAGGGAAAGCTAGACTAAATCGTAGAGGGGCGTATTTTAGCGCACACTTGAAACAGTCACATGCGGGAGAGACTAGACGGCTGCACCGGCAGCCACACTTTGAAGGTCGTGCCTTTGCCAACATCGCTTTGTACCTCAATTTTGCCGTGGTGTTTTTCGACGATAGTGTACGAAACTGAAAGCCCTAGACCTGTCCCCTTGCCCACCGGCTTAGTGGTAAAAAAAGGCTCAAAAATATGTGCTAAATTTTCAGGCGCAATTCCCTGGCCCGTATCTGTCACTTCTATCCACACCTCTTCGCCAACCATTCCGGTGCGCACGGTGATAACGCCGTGTACTTGAATAGCTTGAGCTGCATTCAGCAGCAAATTCATGAGCACCTGATTTATCTCAGATGGCACGCATTGCACTTTTGGAAGTCCCGCAAACTCTTTTACCAACTCAGCCTTGAACTTAATTTCATTATTGATGATGTTAAGTGTGCTCTCAATACCTTGCTCAATATCTGCGTATTGCCAAGCAGATTCACCCACATGAGAAAAACTTTTAAGATCTTGCACGATACGCGTGACCCGGGCCAATCCCTCGCTGGACTCACTTAGCAAATTCGGGATGTCTGCTACAAGGTAGGAATATTCCAACTCCTTTTTTAGCTTGCCCAGCGCTGGATACTCTTTTTCAGTGCTACTCGTTTCTTGATGCTCGTAAGCGTTGAGTACTTTGAACAAGCTCGCCATATAGTCGTTCAACGTGCTCAGATTAGAACTCACAAAACCAATTGGATTATTAATTTCATGCGCCACACCTGCCGCAAGCTGACCGATGGCGGCCATCTTTTCAGTCTGAAGAAGTTTTGCATGCATCTGTTTTAATTGCTGATTACTGAACTCGACCTCAGTCATTAGTTTTTCTAACTGAATTTGGTGCTGTTTTAACTTGAAGTTGCTTTGAGCTAGCTCTAGTTGGGCATTCGCATAATCGACATTTAGCGCTTTTACCGTTTCGTTAAAGCGTTCCAACTCATTAATATCGAATTCTGCAATAAGGAGTAATTTATTTTCCGCCCGGCGAATACAGGCCACAACAGTACGAGTTCGCCCCATGTAATCACCAATCGTTAGCAATCCTTGATGAATAACACCTTCTTCGTCTGCAGGCGCTGTTACAAGCGTGACAAAGTTAGGTTGCAGGAAAAAGTGCGTCACATTCATGCCGACGCATGTCGAGCCTTCGGATGCAATGACTCTGAAAAAACCAGCATTTGCCTCTAAAAGCTCCCCCGCCTCATTGAGTGCGGCTACAAGCACGGCTTGTAAAGGCTCAAATTCAGGAGGAAACAATTTCATAAAGAATGATGCCCTATGACCATTTGATTGGCTAACACAACCGCCGCTTCAGCATCGCCACCCGCCGCATCAGCCCCCACTTGCTGCGTTAACTGACTAAAGCGGTTGATGGCGAGCCCACCCACAATCACCGCAGGACGTGAGAAGCCGAGACGATCATTCATCAAAGTGATTACCCCCTTCACGACGCGCAATTGTTGGGGAAAAGAAACCGATAGCCCAACGAGATCGGGTTGCCAATCAATGATCTGTTGGAGCAGGGATTGACTGGGTACATTAGCGCCGAGGTATTGCACATCCCATCCAGCCAACTGAAACGCATCGGCCACCATTCGTAAACCGATGGCATGATTATTTCCTTCAACACAGGCGAGCAGAATTTTTTGCCCGAGTGGTGTAGGTGTCGGTGAGCGCACCAAGCCTACGGTCATCACCGATTGCGCAATCGCACTGGCCATATGCTCCTGTGCAACTGAGACTTGGTTTGCTTGCCACTTCTCTCCAATGCGATAAAGCGCAGGCTGGATAATGTGCATTTCAACTTCAACCAAACCTCGTCCCTTATCCATCACTTGATTGATAACGCCCAATGCCTCGTGTTGATCCCCCTTGAGCAAGGCCGCTTCAAACGTTGCTGACTCATCCCAGCTTATTGGTGCCACAGGCGGCAAACTCACTAAGCGACTAACTTTAACCTTGCTGCGTGCAGCATGAAGGGCCGCAGCAACAATCTCACCCTCACCAGCATCCATTTTTGCGACGAAAAATTCTGCTAACCAGTCAAGAGAAAGCGTCAGGTGTTCGACGGGAACGGCTCTAGCTTCGAGCACACTCGCTAACCATTGCAAGTAATCCACCATCGGTTGTATCAACCCAAACTCCAACACTGGGCGCAAAAACTCGAGATGAAAAGCAATGTCCTCTCGGCAAGCATCACGGCCTGCCTGCCCAAAACGGACATAGGCTTCGCCATGCTCTAAATAGAAACGCTCAGTAACAGCATTCACTGCGTCTGCACTGAGCAAACGAAAGTTTTGCAAGCCAGTGGCGCTTAAAGTTTTTAAATAATCAGTCATGAGTGCATTCAATTAATTGGCAAATACTTCAAACACTCGAATTTTCGTACTCCCCGACAACAATTTAAGCCCTTTGGGAATACCTTTATGTGAATCGTGATAGGTGTGTCCTCGATGCCATTGCTCGTAGCTTTGCGCATCAACCCAACGCGTTAGGAGCCAAATCTCATTGGCATTATCCATTGGGCTCATCACCTCCATACCAAGAAATCCTTGCTCTGTATCGACCAAGTGAGGCCGTTGAAGAAAAGCGCGACGCACTTCCTCAGACATATCGTTCGCAATCGTGAAACGGCTTAAAGCGACAATCATTATTTGTTTTCGAATGAGTACAAACAACGAGGAGAGCAGGTTTTCGGCATAGTTAAATTAATGTGCCTTTAGCTCTGCAGCTTGGGTCACAGGTAGCCAAACCCTAAAGGTTGTGCCCTTACCAACTTCGCTTTGCACCTCAATTTTGCCGTGGTGTTTTTCGACGATACTGTACGAAACCGAAAGCCCTAGACCTGTCCCCTTACCCACAGGCTTGGTAGTAAAGAATGGGTCGAAAAGAAAAGGTATATTTTCAGGAGGAATGCCAGATCCTGTATCACTCACTGAGATCCACACACTGCCATTTTCCTCACCCGAGCGTATCGTGACCGTGCCGTGACTTTCGATTGCCTGAGCGGCATTCACTAAAAGATTCATGAAAACCTGATTGAGCTGCGAAGGCAAACAGTAAATTTGTGGTAACGGGCTGTAGTCTTTCACCACTTCACATTTATATTTCAGTTCGTTCCACACCACATTCAGCGTTGAAGCCAATCCTTGCGAAACGTCAGACCACACCCAGCTCTCTTCTTCACTTGCTCGTGAAAAATCTTTCAAATCGAGCACGATTTTTTTTACCCGTTCTAAACCTTCATGTGTTTCGCTGAGCAACGACACAACATCTTTGCGCACGTAGGCCAAATCAATCTTCTGTTTAAATTCACGCAAATCAGTCAGCTCGACAGTATCCGCAGTTAAGTCTTGCTCGATGGACTCATACTTATCGACAATTGCGAAAAGATCAGCTACATAGCCTTCTAGCGTGCCCAAGTTGGAGTGAACATAACCAATTGGATTGTTGATTTCATGAGCAACGCCCGCTGCAAGCAAACCAATAGCCGCCATTTTTTGCGACTGTAGCAACTGACTTTGCGCCTGCTTTAACTGCCGATTCATCTCAGCGAGCTGCTCGTTAATTTGCGCCACATGCACATACTGCGCCACCACCTGCGCTTCGTTTTTCTTGACCTCGGTAATGTCACGCACAGTAGCTTGCAAAAACACCTCGCCTCCAACTTCCATGCGTGTCAGTAACACATCAGCAGGAAACGTCTGTCGATTTAAGCGCTGATGATCCCATTCGAATTGATGGGAGCCATCTCGCAATGCAATAGCAATCATTTCCAGCGCTTTCACGCTTGACTCACGTCCATCCGGCTGAAACTCTGGTGAAATATCCCAACTATTTAACTTGCAAAATTCCTCTTCGCTTGCCACGCCAAATAACTGAAGCGCTGCCTTATTGGCCAAAGTGAATTGCCACGATGGAGGCGATAGGATCATTAAAGCATCGTGCGCGCCCTCGAATAAGAGTTGCACAACTTTTTCAACACGTTTTCGCTCGGGGGTCTTGGACATATTTAAGGCTGCAAAAAAAGGTAGCGAATTTCTTCAAGTGATTCGTCAATTGAATAAGGAAGCATTTTGGCGAACACATCAAGCAACACAACAGCATTGATTGCTGAGTCCTCTTTACTCACTGAGCGCAAGCGTGCTGCCATCGCCATATTCACCACACTAATGTCAGCATATTTGCTTTTCAATCGATTCAGCTCGAAGTCGGTACTCATGCCTTGCTTTTGCCTAAAATACTGCGCTAATAAATAAGTCGAAACTGACCTAAATAAAGTTTCTTCTTCTGTTGCGAGGGGCAGATGAAAACGAGCCATTGGCTTAAGAAAAGCCATGTGCGGGCAACCGCTAGTCGCCATCATCAAACCCATAAGCGAACTGATCGCACGCTGAACTGTCGTGTGCTTAGAAACGACTCTCTCAGGGGTGGTCGCCTCCATATCCACCTCATCGAATGAAGAAACCTGGTGTGAGGCAGGCAGCAGTTTTTGCAACTGGATTGCCAGTGGGCAGACAGGATGGGTTGTCACACTCAAAGGACAATTACTGCATTGCTGAAATTCCAGCTTGCACCAATCGGGGAAAGAGGACACCTCCTCCCCTATAGACTCCATTGTGTTTTTGTCTATTTTTACTTCGACAAGCTCTTCCCTTCCGTGCGGAAAAACAAATCGATACTGAATAGCGAGGGGCTGATCCATGATTTTTTTGGGAGAAAATTTAGTTAGCTGTTATCGGAAGATTTCAGCATGTCGTAACGCACAAAGGCCTCACGAATTTGAGCTACTAAAGATTCATTCTCCCAAGGCTTGGTAATAAATTGATAAATTTCTCCTTGGTTGATCGCTTCTGTCAAAGTGGTGACATCGGTGTAGCCACTTAAGATCATTCGCACCGCTTTAGGATGCATCACTTTTACGCGACGTAGTAACTCAACGCCGCTCATGCCCGGCATTCGCTGGTCGGAAAGGAGCACACTCACTTCATTTTCAGCCATCAACTTTAAAGCCTCTTCCCCATTTGATGCCGTCAAAATGGAATAACCCTCGCGACGCAAAATGCGTTTGAGTGACATCAACACATTTTCTTCGTCATCCACCAAAAGTAAGACTTTATCTGAGCTATCTTGAGCGAGTGTATGGCCACGTTTTAACAACGCTGCGAACTGCTCAGCAGGCACGGGACGGCTAAACAAAAATCCCTGCATCTCTTGGCAATGCACCGAGCGCAAATAACCTAATTGCGCCTCTGTTTCAACGCCTTCAGCAATTGTTGTCATACCCAGTGTTCTTGCCAAAGCAACGATAGCCTGCACAATGGCAGCGTCATTGGGGTTTTGACTAATATTACTGACAAAGGACTGATCGATTTTAAGCTTATCAACGGGGAACTGTTTGAGATAGGAAAGGCTTGAATATCCAGTTCCGAAATCGTCAATGGACAAATGCAAGCCCATCTCTTTAAAACGCTTCATAATCGAGACAGTCTCGGTCACGTTTTGCATAATCGCGCTCTCTGTGAACTCGATCTCTAAGTTTTGAGGTTCCAAACCAGTAGCCTGCAAAATTTCTTTCACTTTTTCTACAAGTCTGGGCTGATGCAACTGCACAGGTGAAAGATTGACCGCCATCATTAGCTTGCAACCCAACTCAGTTTGCCAACGCATCAATTGTTGACAGGCTTCTCGCAACACCCACTCACCTAATGGCACGATCAGACCTGTTTCTTCCGCTACAGTGATGAAAGCGCCTGGAGAGATTAAACCACGCTCAGGATGATTGATCCGAATCAACGCCTCTGCACCAACAATCTGCCCAGAAACAATATCGATTTGCGGCTGGTAATGAAGAATCAAGCGGCCTTGCTCCATCGCGCCACGTAGCTCAGCACTCATTTCCATTAGATGGAGTGCGTGCTCATTCATGCTAGGGGAATAAAAACGGTAAGCGTTTTTTTGACCAGATTTCTTGGTGTCAAGCAGTGCAACGTCAGCATTTTTTAATAATGTTTTTGCTTCAGCGCCATCAACGGGATAGACCGCAATCCCGATTACCGCTGACATATGGATCGACTCTTTCTCCAACTCAAAAGGATAGTAGAGAGACCGCAAAATAGCATCCGCAATGGGGTTGATTTCTTCAGTCGTATTTAAATCGGGTACTGCAATCACAAAAGTATCAGCCGACAACCTTGTTACAGTCGCACTCTTCGGCGCGACATCGACTAGGCGCTCCGCAGTGGCGATTAATAACTTATCTCCACTGAGGTGACCAAAACTATCATTCACCTCATGAAAGTGGTCTAGATTTAAGAACAATATGCCCACAAAGCGGCCACGACGCTTTGCATGAGAGATTGCTATTTCGATGCGATCTTCCAACAAAGATCGATTCGGTAAGTCAGTCAGCGGATCAAAGTGCTTGAGATGGTCAAGCTCATCGACCGCTTTTTTCTGGAGCATGTCCGTAAATACGGCAAAGTGGTTCGTAATCTTTCCCTGCGCATCTCGAACCACATTGATACTGGACCATTCCGGGTAAACCTCACCATTTTTCCGTCGATTCCAGATCTCTCCCTGCCAATTTCCTTCGAGTAGCAAACTCTTCCACAGGACTGTATAAAAATCACGATCTTGCCTATCCGATTTTAGGATGCGTGGATTTTGGCCGATCACCTCTTCTGGCCGATAACCTGTAATGTCACAAAATGCCTGATTAACACGAATAATGTTATTGTCAGTATCAGTAACCACCATTGCTTGCGCGCCACTTTCAAAAACTTCATCAGCCAACCTTAGCTGAGTACTCTGTTCCTCGTTAATCTGATTTAAATGGAGCTGCTCCAACGCATAAGAAATGTTATTACTTAGGTTAGCAAGCAACTCAATAATTTCATCATCAAAATAATTAACGGCATTCGCATAAACCATCAGTGCCCCGCGAAAATTACTCGCGACTAAGGGCAAAGAAATACTGCCCCGCAGCCCATGCTCATTGGCCATCTCATGCCACTGTTTAGTCATTGGACTGGAAATAAAGTCATTGACAACAACAACTCTATTTTCACGAATAGCTGTCCCTGTTGGACCTTGGCCGCCGTTCATTTCTTTGCGAGTTGATATTTCAATACTCCGCACGTAATCACCCGCCGCACCACTAATTACAATCGGAGTCACTTTGTGATCAACAGTTTCTTGGCCAATCCATGTCAAGTTAAACCCACCAAGCTCCATAACTACTTCGCAAATTTCAGCTAACAACGCACGTGAATCTTGCGCATGTAAAATCGCGGCATTCGCATGACTGAGTACTTGGTAAAGTTTGGACTTGCGCTCCAGCTTAATATTTAACTCAAACTGCTCAGTCACATCACGAAAAACGCCAATTACCCCGCCAACATTACCCTCTTCGTCGTACCAAGGAAATTTGCTAGTGTGAATCCAAAGTTTTAGGTCGTCCATGACAAAGGGCTCAGTCACGTCCACCGAGAGATTTCCAGAAATTACTTTTTCGTCATCTTCACGGTAACGTTGCGCCAACTCCGCTGGATAAAAATCAAAATCGGTTTTTCCCTTAATTTCACTTGGTTGGATATTGAGATCTCTGGCATAAGATTGGTTGCACGAGATGTATGTTGATTCACGGTCTTTGATAAAAACTTTAAGGGGGACCGTATCTAGCAAGCCAAAAAAGGAGCGCGACCAAGCCTCGCTGATTGAACCTGTTTGGCCGTGATCTCGTGCTAAAAAATTCATATCTGCCATGCTGTGTCATTCCCCCTATTTTTTTGTTGATTTTCCCTAAGCACAAACTTCTTAGCAAGGTTTTTATTATCAGATTTGCGATTGATTATGAGGTAGATCAGTAGCAGAATGAGGCATGTCATTTACCATTGATTCCCTGCGATGAATCCCACTACTCCGATAGAAAATCTACCACCTGCTGTCATCCTGTGTGTGGATGACGAGCCCAATATTTTGAGCTCACTGCAACGCTTACTCCGCAGGCAAAACCACAAAGTGCTCACAGCAGAAAGTGGTGCGGCTGGGTTGACTATACTGGCGTCAGAACGGGTAGATTTAGTCATTTCAGATATGCGCATGCCGCAAATGGATGGCGCACACTTTTTAGAGCAAGTGCGGCAGCATTGGCCAGAAACGATGCGGGTTCTGCTCACTGGCTATGCCGATGTCGAATCGACTATGGCTGCAATCAACAAAGGTGAGATTTATCGCTACATTGCCAAGCCTTGGGATGACAATGATGTGCTGTTACTGGTTCAGAATGCGCTAGCGCACAAAGGACTGCTGAAAGAAAAAAACCGGCTTGAAGCACTCACCAAACAACAGAATGAAGAACTCAAGACACTCAACGCCAGCTTAGAGGTAAAAGTACAAGAGCGAACTGCAGCTTTACGTAAGGTGCTTCATGACTTAGAAAACTCAAACGATCAACTTAGAAAAAACTTTCTAACTTCTGTCTCCATATTTTCTAACTTGATGGAATTGCGAGCAGGAGGCATTGGCGGACATTCACGTCGCGTTGCCGATTTGGCACGTAAACTAGCTGTACAAATGGGCTTAAAGCCCGAGGAGATACAAGATGTGGTGCTCGCGGGCTTACTCCACGATATTGGCAAAATTGGCCTACCAGATAGCTTGTTGCATAAACCCTTTCCCTCGTTGACTCAATCTGAGCGTGAGGAAGTCTCTCGACACCCACTCATTGCGCAGACTGCACTGATGCCGTTGGAAAGACTGACCAACGCGGCTGAGATTATTAGCGCGCACCATGAACACTTCGATGGCACCGGCTACCCGAATGGTCTTTCTGGTTTCGAAATTCCACTGGGAGCGCGCATTTTGCAAGTAGCCAATGATTATGATGGCGCAATATATGGCACTTTATTAAGCGCCAGACTCACTCCGATGAAGGCCTATACCTACATCGCTGAATCACGTGGCAATCGTTACGACCCGTCTGTTGTGGACGCTTTTAAAACTCTCCTGAGCGGTGCGCAAGCCCATCAAGATGTCGCGCTTGAAATGCGTTCAACACAATTAAGAAACGGCATGGTGCTAGCCAAGGACTTAGTCGGTAACGATGGACTGTTACTTTTAGGGCACGATCACGTTTTGAATGACGCGCTGATCGCACAGATGATTCACTTCGAGCACGTAGAGGGCTACGGGCTCACTTTCTGGATTAAACCCCCGGTCGCTAAACCTTAAGCACATGACTACAACGGCTAAGGTTGAAGCTTTCGTCTGGAGTGCAAAACTCGAAACAGGCAATGAGGAGGTAGATAAGCAGCACCAACAGCTCGTTAAAATGATCAACGAAATTGGTGAAATGTGCTCAATTGGTGCTGAAGGCGCGCAGATAAAACAAATTTTAGATCAGCTAGTAAATTACGCTGTTTACCACTTTGAGACTGAAGAAAAAATGATGTTGCAGTATGCAGTGAGCCCAACTCATCAAGCTATGCATCTCAAAGCACACGAGGATTTTCGTAAGCAAGTCTCGCTTGCTGTCGGCATTATTCAAGCTTCACCTCAAAGCTCCATTAAACTTCTCGCCGAGCTATTAGAGTATTTAGCGCGTTGGTTGCTGCAGCACATCATGGTCATCGATTTGCGTATGGTCAAAGAGATTCAAGCACTACAGTCAGGTGCTACGCCGGAAGTTGCGGTGCATCAGGCTGCCGCCACAACCTCGCGCTCAGGTGATGTTATGGCCGAAGCCCTGAACACGCTGTATGGAAAAATTGGCGAGCAAACGGTGCAGGTAATGGAAGCCAATCGGGCGCTTGAGCGTGAAAAAGAGGCGCTACGCGAACTCAACAGCCAATTGGAGCAACGAGTTCAGCAACGCACTGCCGCCCTAGAAAGCTCGAATCAACAACTATCGCAAAGCAATAATGCGCTTACAGAACTGAATCAAAAACTTGCGAATACCCAAAATCAATTAGTTCAAGCTGAAAAAATGGCCTCCGTAGGTCAACTTGCTGCAGGCGTTGCTCATGAGATCAATAATCCCATCGGTTTTGTAAACTCAAATTTAAATACGCTGGAACAATATATTAGCGACATCAATTCCGTATTTGCAGCTTACTCACAAGCAGAAAAATCTTTTGGCCACGAAGCACTGGCCGCAGTAAATACGGTTAAAGAAAAAGTAGATCTCTCGTTTTTACTTCAGGACATTTCCAATCTATTGTCCGAGTCGCAGGATGGCCTGCGCCGAGTGAAACGTATCGTGCAAGACTTGCGCAATTTTTCTCATGTAGAGGCAGCGAATTGGCAGCTAACTAATATTGAACAGGGCTTAAATAGCACGATCAACGTAGCCCTCAATGAGATTAAATACAAAGCCGAGATTGTTAGACTCTATGCTGGCATTCCAGAGATTCAATGTATGCCCTCTGAGATCAACCAAGTATTTCTCAACCTATTAGTAAATGCCGCTCAAGCAATTGAGACCCACGGTACGATCACGATTCGCACGGGCGTTGACAAAGATCAGGTATGGATAGATGTCGTTGATACCGGCAAGGGAATTGCGCCTGATAATCTCAAACAGATTTTTGACCCTTTTTTCACCACCAAACCGGTGGGGTCAGGCACGGGCTTGGGCTTATCAGTGTCTTATGGCATCGTACAAAAGCACGGTGGACGCATTGTGGTGCATAGTGCATTAGGCAAAGGCACCTCCATGCGTGTATGGCTACCGATCAAACAGAAAGTGGATTCGTGAGATGACTAAACAGAAGCTCAGCCTAAAAAACATTAGTGAACAATTAGATTCTTTGACGCATTTTGCCAATGACCTGATTTTTTTGATGGATGAGGCGGGCAATATTCTTGATGTTAATGACGTGGTTGTACAAACCTATGGCTGGACATTAGAAGAGCTCTTAACCTTTCACATCAAGGACATACGCGACCCTTCCACCCATGACGATTTATCTCAGCAGCTCAAACTCGCGTCAAAAACCGGTGATGTATTTGAAACACGACATAAGCGTCGAGATGGTAGCACTTTCCCCGTTGAGGTAAGCACTCGTCTATTCGAGTTTGAAGGAAAAAAGTATCGGCAAAGTATTGCCCGCGACACCACAGAGCGTCACCGTATGTTACGTAAGCTAGGACGTGACGCCAAACGTTTTGAAGGCTTACTCAACTTAAATGATCTAGCCACTAAACTGCCCGAAAAAGAATTTATGCAAGCAGGACTGCAATGGGTAGAGAGTTTAACCGCCAGCAAAATAGCTTTCATCCACTTCGTCAATGACGATCAAGAAACCATAGAGCTTGTTGCTTGGTCACAGGCAACTCAAGAGAAATACTGCACGGCAGGCTACGACAATCACTACCCAGTATCACAAGCTGGTATTTGGGCAGATTGCCTTCGTGAACATAAATCCGTCGCATTTAATGACTACGAAAGTTACCCCAAGAAAAGGGGCTTGCCAGAAGGCCACTCAATGCTCAATCGGCTCATCAGCGTGCCTGTAATTGAAGGAGACAAAGTCCGTGTCATTCTTGGCGTGGGTAACAAAGAAACTAATTACAACGACGAAGATATTGAGATTGCACAAATATTTGGCAATGATATGTGGCGCATTATTCGCCGCCAACGGCTCGAACAAGAAGTTAAAAATAATTTGGCTGAGCAGATTGCGCTCAACAAAAGCATAGAAGATGCGCAAGGCCACCTACTGCAATCTGAAAAAATGGCTTCCTTGGGCCAACTAGCCGCTGGCGTTGCACATGAGCTCAATAATCCGATCGGCTTTGTTTATTCAAATATGGGTACGCTCGAAAGCTACTTAAATGACATTTTTATAATTAATACCGCCTACGAGGCAGCGGAAAAAGAAACCGGTCAGTCCTGCCCCGCGCTCGATAACGTACATAAACTCAAGCAGAGTAAAGACTACGATTTCCTCAAAGAGGATATTTTTCAGCTGATGGCCCAATCAAAAGATGGCTTGATGCGTATGAAAAATATTGTGCAAGATTTGAAGGACTTCTCTCACGTAGGTGAAGAAATTTGGAAATGGTTTGATTTACACAAGGGCATCGACTCCACTCTAAACATCGTTTGGAATGAGTTGAAGTACAAATGTCAGATTCATAAAGAGTACGGCACTCTCCCGGATGTCTACTGTATGCCATCGCAGATCAACCAAGTATTCTTAAATCTCTTAGTCAATGCAGGGCAAGCGATTGAAACAAAGGGTGACATCACTATCCGCAGTGGCACTAGCAATGATGAAGTTTGGATCGAAATTGAGGATACTGGCAAAGGCATTGAACCTGAGAACATCAAGCGCATCTTTGATCCATTTTTCACCACTAAGCCTGTTGGCAAAGGCACCGGCCTCGGGCTATCTCTGACTTATGGTATTTTGCAAAAACACAAAGGACGGATGGAGGTAAAAAGTGAAGTCGGCAAGGGTACTATCATGCGTATGTACCTACCTATTAAGCCAGCCGATACCCTAGCAGAGCCAACTAATTAATTACCCAGCAATAAATCGCGAGCTGCCAGTGCTTGAATGGCGGCTGTTTTAAGCTGATAAAGATTCCATGCTTGGCGGCGCAAATCTGCATGTGCATCAGCGCTACCCCAGTGTAACTGCAACATATTTTGCACCTCAGCATCATTAATCGCTTGGGACAGCATAGCTTTGTTAGGCTCATCACTAATCAAAATACGTGCCGCACTAGGTACGATATTTTTTAATTTACTCAGCAGCTGAATCCCTTCCATATCTGGCAACTTCTGCGTCGTGATCACCAAATCGAAGGCGTTTTTCTCAGCGTACACCACGACGTCCTTGGCATTGCTGAATGCCACCACAGTGCATTGAAACTTTTTCGACTGGGCGCCCGCCTGTCCAATTTCTTGTTGCATCGCGCTATACAAATTAACCTGCCCACTCTCATCAGTTAAGCCATGCATTTTGACTGACTGTAGATGCGGATCACTTTCTACCAAAACGATGCGATAAGGCGCGCGCGCTACTTGCACTTTTGGAGCTTGCGAGGACGCCGTAGTGCGGTTAGCCAAGATCACATCACGGTATGCCAAAGCTTGCTCAATACTCGACAGAAGATGAGCTTTCTCCCATGGCTTGGCAAGGAAACGATAAATATGCGTTTCGTTGATCGTGCGCACCAACGCCTCAATATCAGCTTCGCCACTTAAAACTAAGCGTGAAGCATCTGGCTGTAATGCGCCAAACTTCTTCAGAAACTCAATGCCGTTCATTTGTGGCATTTTGTAATCAGCAACCACCAAATCAAAAGCAGTATCGCGGCAGCGCTCTAGTGCGGCAACAGGATTATCGAAAGCTTCGATTTCAAAATGCAATCGCAACTCACGTTGCAACGCATTCAATACATTTTGCTCATCATCAACTAATAGTATTTTTCTCATGACTCAATCCCCAGTTTTTACACACTTATTCTTGTTACATGATACACATTGGCTACGAATTTTGTGGAAACAGTTGCCTCAATTTAGCAGCGTCCGGCTGCAACAGCACTCCGCGCTCAGTGATCAAGCCAGTCACTAATTCAGCGGGAGTTACATCAAAAGCCGGATTGCGAATCTGCACGCCTTCGGCCGCCCAGTGATAATCGCGAAAGCCTTTCACCTCATCCACTGAGCGCTCTTCAATAGGAATATCTTTGCCCGATGAGAGATTCATGTCGATGGTGGATAGCGGGCACGCCACATAAAACGGAATATGGTGGCGCTTCGCCAGCACCGCCACCATGTACGTGCCTATCTTGTTCGCCACATCGCCGTTGGCTGCCACACGATCAGTGCCCACCACCACCGCATCGATTTCGCCTTGCGCCATTAAGTGACCCGACATGTTATCGGTGATCAGTGTCACCGGAATATTCTCTTGTACCATTTCCCAAGCTGTCAGCCGCGCGCCTTGCAGAAAAGGCCGCGTCTCATCGGCAATTACCGAGATCTTTTTACCCGCTTCCACAGCTGAACGAAACACGCCTAGCGCGGTACCCCACCCCGCTGTAGCCAATGCGCCGGCATTGCAATGCGTCAACACCCGCGCGCCATCGTTGAGTAACGCTGCACCGAACGCCCCCATCGTACGATTGATACGAATATCTTCTGCGTGAATTTCATGCGCTTCAGCGAGCAAGCGTTGTGCGATTTGTTGCGGTGATTGTGGAGCAATGCTTTCCCACACATGGCGCATGCGCTGTAACGCCCAAAATAGATTGACTGCAGTGGGCCGGCTGGCGGCCAACACCTTGAAACCCACTTCCATACCAACTTTAAAATCGACTGAATCACTCCCTCTCCCTTGGAGTGAGAGGGCTGGGGAGAGGGTTGAAACCGATAGCCGCAAAGCCTCCAACGCCACGCCATAAGCTGCCGCAACCCCAATCGCCGGTGCACCGCGCACCACCATACTGCGAATACCCTCTGCCACCGAAGCAGCGGAGTCGTAGCTCAAATATTTAAATTCAGCAGGCAAAATGCGCTGGTCAATCATCTCCAGCTTACTATCTGCCCAACGTAGGGTTTCGATTTTCATATTTAGTCACAGAAATTTAAGTTTATTTGAACTACTAATGCGTAATACCATTGAGCGATGCGCAAAAAAATATTTCATCAATCGATTGAGCTGCATGCACTCTCACCCAGCAAGCCTCGTCTAGACCAGCCTTGCAACGGCTGCGGGGTTTGCTGTGCTGCCGAGCCCTGCCCTGTAGCAGTGGTATTTTTATTTCAGCGCACGGGGCGCTGTCGCGCGCTGATTTGGCAGGATGCAACTCAACGCTACCTATGCGGCATGGTTGCAGCACCGCATCTTTACTCGATACTCATTCCAAAACTATTAAGCAAGGTCATGGGGGGCATTTTCTTACGTCGCATTGCCTCGGGTATCGGTTGTGATTCTGAGATCGAGCTTGAAGATTAGAAACCGTTAGTCGCCCTCAAACTCACACAAGGCAAAAACTTTTTGCCCATGCTTTTCTAAGCGTTTGCGACCGCCGATATCTGGCAAATCAACAATGAAGCAACACTCGACAATTTGCCCGCCCATTTTGTCAATCAACTTACAAGCTGCCTCTGCCGTACCACCGGTGGCGATCAAATCATCCACCAACAATATCTTTTCACCTTTAGCGATTGCATCAGTGTGAATCTCGATACGATCCGTGCCGTATTCCAACTCGTAATCGTGACCAATTGTTTCAGCGGGTAGCTTTCCTTTTTTACGGATGGGAATAAATCCTTTACCTAGTGCATACGCCAAAGGCGCGCCGAGAATAAATCCTCGCGATTCGATGCCGGCGATCTTGTCGATTTTCACATCTTTGTAACGACGCACTAGCTCATCCACCATCATGCGCATGCCAATTGGATCTTTCAGCAAGGTGGTGATGTCGCGAAACATGATGCCTTGTTTCGGATAGTGGGGAACAGTACGAATCAGTTTTTTTATGGGCATTATTTTTCCTAGCTACGTTTTTTGTATTCGACAAATTTTTCTTGCACCTCATGCATCTGTTGCGCAGTCAAAATTTTCGACTCACCTGCCTGGAGCGTGCGCCAATAGATTTCACAGACAAATTCCACTTCTTCTGTCACGGCCAGCGCATCATCCAAATCCGTACCCAATGCAATCATGCCGTGATTTCCTAGTAAGCAAGCTTTGCGGCCACTTAGTGCTTCCAACGCATTGTCGGACAATGCTTGCTCTCCAAACACCGTGTAAGGGGTACAACGAATACTATCGCCTCCCGCCAAGGCAATCATGTAATGTACCGGCGGCACATCTTTGCGCAGGCAGGCAATGGTCGTGGCATTCACCGAGTGTGTATGAATCACCGCATTAATTTCAGGGCGCGCGTTCAGAATATCGCAGTGAAAGCGCCACTCACTCGATGGCTTTCCACCGCTCAGCACTTGTCCACTTAAATTTAGGTGCACTAAGCTAGAGGTATTCATTTCACCAACCGGTAGCGCCGATGGCGTAATGAGCAAGCCTTCCCCATACCGTACCGAGGCATTGCCTGCAGTGCCACGATTTAAGCCTAACTCAACGAGCTTGCGAGAGGTTTCGAGTAGTTGTTGTCGTAGTGAAAGTTCCGTCATATTTATTCCTTGAGCATTCTTCCTGCCACCGCCTGTAGCTTTTCTTTCATCCGCACTTCACGCGCGTCCGGCGCAGTAATCAGCGCATATTGCAAAGCGCTACGGCAACCGCAATCACACGCCTTAGCATCAGTCCCAGCAAGCGGCACTACCTGTTTAACCAGCGATTTCGCTTTATCAGCATTCGCCAATAACACTTTAATAATCTGTTCTACGTTGACGTGATCGTGATCAGGATGCCAGCAGTCGTAATCGGTCACCATTGCTACGGTGGCATAGCAAAGCTCGGCTTCGCGCGCGAGTTTAGCTTCGGGCATATTGGTCATACCGATCACATCACAACCCCATTGCCGATAAAGCTCGGATTCTGCAAGGCTAGAAAACTGCGGGCCTTCCATCACTAAATACGTGCCCCCTCGCAGGGCATGAATACCTGCCTCTTTGGCTGCCTGTTCGATGTGATCACCCAGTCGTTTACACACAGGATGTGCCATTGAAACGTGGGCCACAAGACCCGTTCCGAAAAAAGATTTTTCACGCGCGAAAGTGCGGTCGATGAATTGATCCACTATCACAAAGGTTCCTGGAGAAAGATGTTCACGCAACGAGCCTACCGCACTCACTGAAATGACATCCGTCACCCCGACACGTTTGAGTGCATCAATATTGGCGCGAAAGTTAATTTCGGAAGGCGGGATTTTATGGCCCCGCCCATGACGCGGTAAAAAGGCCAATTTCACCCCATTAAGCTCACCGAATAACAATTCGTCCGAAGGCTCGCCAAATGAGGACTCTACTTTCTCCCAACGTTTATTTTCTAACCCAGCGATGTCGTAGACCCCGCTGCCGCCAATGATGCCTATGCTTGCCTGCCCCATAGCCCCCCCCGTTCCCTATATAGAGCAGGATTGAAACAGGAAACCACTTTTTGCTCAAGGTGATTAGCCGATTACCCCTATTTACCAACAACAAAATTGGCTTACTGCTCTACAATAAGGGCTTGTTCAACTAAACACTGGAGTAAAAAATGAAATCAAACGTTGGCGGTATAGATCGCATTTTGCGTATCGTAGCGGGACTAGTTCTTATCGGTGTCGCACTGGCTGGAATTAGCCCATTGGGTTGGATCGGTGTTGTTCCTTTGGTTACAGGCGTTTTCCAATTTTGCCCGTTCTACCCACTTCTCGGCATGAACACCTGCCCAATGGACAAAAAAGAATAATTATCTGTTTTTATTAACTATTATATTTTTAAAGGAGCTCTCATGAAAAAATCAGTCGTTTTCTCTGCTTTGTTTTTGTTGGCCACTTCTACTTCGTATGCTGCCGACGATATCAATAAGTATAAAGAAGAAAGTATTGCGGTTATCGGCCCCTTCGCTAAACAGCTTTTAGAAGCGAATCAAAAAGCTATTAAAGAAAGCGGAGCTCCTTCTGCCATTGTTGTTTGCAAAGACATTGCCCCCTCACTGGCAAGCGAGGCTTCCCGCAAGAATGGAGTGAAGCTAACTCGCGTCAGTTTAAAAGTGCGTAACCCAATGCTTGGCACTCCAGATGCTTGGGAACAAAAAACACTGCAGGATTTTGAAGCACGCCTCGCCAAGGGAGAGAAGCCCGACACGATTGCCGCAGCTGAAATTGTAGATGAGCCTGCTGGCAAATCTTTCCGTTTCATGAAAGCCATCGCCTTACAACAAGGTTGCGTTGGCTGCCACGGCACGGCTGACCAAATTTCTCCAGAAGTAAAAGCAAGCCTTGCTAAGGACTATCCATACGACAAGGCAACCGGCTACAGCGTTGGTCAAATTCGCGGTGCGGTGAGCATCAAGCGTCCACTGTAATTATTTAACACTCAGGGGTGTGCATCGCACGCCCCTATTTTTTTAAGGATACGAACATGGCACTAACTCCTCATGAATTAGTCATAGAAGCAAAATCATATATAAAAGAAATCACTGTTGATGGCGCCGTACAAGAAGTGGCCAATGGCACACTGATCCTCGATGTGCGCGAACCTTTTGAGTTCGAAGCCGGTCGCATCGCTAACGCGGTCAACATTCCTCGCGGCTTGTTAGAGTTTAAAACCCTAGATCATCCCGCGCTCGCGGCGAAGGATGTAAAGATTGTCATCTACTGCCGCACTGGCGGACGCTCAGCCCTGGCTGCTTACAACTTAGTTCGCCTAGGTTACACCGGCGTCATGTCGATGGATGGCGGAGTAGAGGCTTGGGGTAAGCAAGGTCATGCGCTAGTTACCGATACAACTTCGTACAGCTAATCACAACTTCAATCGAACTAACGCCTGATAGCCGTAAGGTCTATCA
>JFJP01037396.1_pt1 | contig 29840 bp, 17 predicted proteins | sample 431651 | NCBI WGS metagenome assembly JFJP01 (sample SAMN02602958, study PRJNA72255) | Microbial mat metagenome, whole genome shotgun sequencing project. | biome: fresh water; feature: sink hole; material: water; isolation source: purple microbial (photo- and chemosynthetic) mats found in... | reverse complement strand
TCCTGATTTTTGCGCACCAATATGCAAATATCTTTGGGCCTGTAATACTCACTCTGCAACAGCTCGTTTATTTTTTCGGCCAACTGATTTAATGGAAGCATTTCCGAGTTTGGTTTCAAAGCTTTCAGTGCGATTTCATGGTTGGCTATTATCTCCACCCTACCACCAAAGTTTCCACTCGATTTTTGTTCTACATCTGCATAAGCTTTTTCTATTATTTTATCGAAATCAAACTTACTGTTTATTTTACCATCCGGCATGCTTGCCTCAAACTGCAATTGCACCGATTGGGCTATGGTTTTGAAAAGCATATTGTTGAAATCGATGATATTTTTCTTGCTTCGGTAATTGGTAGTAAGAGTAGACTCTTGCACCACTTCTTGCCCAAACACTTTTTTTACTCCGCTATGCAGCAGTTTCCAGTCGCCTCCACGCCAGCGGTATATAGATTGTTTTATGTCGCCCACTATGAGGGAGTCGTGGCCTTCGGCGAGCGAGTTGAAAAGCACCGGCCTGAAATTGTCCATCTGAAACCCACTGGTATCCTGAAACTCATCGATGAGCAGGTGCTTGATTCGCATGCCCATTTTTTCGTAAATAAATGGAGTTTCGTTGTTGTTTATCAGTTTTCGAAGCAAAAAAGTAGCATCAGAGAGCAACATTATATTATTGGTTTTCCGGTACTCCGGCAGTAGTTTTTTTAAATAAAGTATTATACCAAAAACATTGAATTGCTTGAGTATCATTCGGGCTGTAATATACATTTCGAGATATTTCTCCAAAAATTCTATCTGCTTGTATGCCAGGCGCTGGTAATCGGCTACATGGGTGTAATACTCAAGTTTTTGAGGATTTTTCTCTGACTTATTAAAATAGAGATGTGTGTCGCCCACTATTTCTTTGACTTTCTCGATATTCGATTTTTCAATTTTGCCTAGCGGACTTGTTATCAGATTTATAATTTTAGACAGTGGCGATCTACCAAAATTGAAATGTGGCAATACAACTTCGGCAGCTTCATCTCTGAGTGCCTTGTGATATTGGTCGAGCGAATAAATTGTACTCTTGAGGTGCTCCAGCATTTGCTGGTGTAGTTTGTTTCCATCGCCGTCAGAAGGGAATGCCATTTGGTCCGAAAGGTTCATGAATTTTTCGGTGAAAAGTTCTTTTCCCAGTTTTTCAATATCCGATTTGAACGACCAGCGTTTGCCTTCCTCTATGCGCTGAATAGCAAAATGTTCGAGCCAGTTTTGTAGTGTTTTATCTTTTGCAATGTTTCGGTATAGCTCGGCAGTAAGCTCAGCCAAGGTGTTGTTTACATCCATTTCTATATTGAAACCGGCTGTTGCGCCAGTTTCAAAGGCAAAGGCCCTGAGCACGCGCTGTACAAAACTGTCGATGGTACTTATGGTGAGGGAAGAATAGTCGTGCAATACATTGTCGAGTATATTTTGTGCCCGTTGCTGAAGGAGTTCGGGTGATAAATGTGGGTAATCTGCCAATAATTCTGGGATGTATGAAGAATTGGATGTAGAGGCAAGTTTATGAAGCTCTTCGAGTATGCGGGTTTTCATTTCGCCAGCGGCTTTTACGGTAAAAGTTACAGCCAGAATATTTTTAAAAGCCTCATCAGACTCGAAAGCCATGCGAAGAAACTCACCTGTAAGTTTATGTGTTTTTCCGGAGCCTGCTGAGGCCCTGATTATATGTAAGTAGCTCATTCACTAGTTTTTATTCAAAATTTGGTTTAACACCAATTACCAAAATGTCATCCACTTGTTCATGTATACCCATCCAATTGTCAATGGCACGTTCAATGGCATCTTGTTGCGAATCGGGGTGGTACTGGTGTATATTGAGTAAAAGATGTCTGAATCGCCTCGATTTATATTTTTTGCCCTCTGGGCCTCCAAATTGGTCAATAATGCCATCCGAGAATAAGTAAAGAGTATCGTTGGGCTGCAGGTTTATGCTATGAGTGGTAAAATTGTGTCCGGCAATAATGCCAGATGCGCCCACTGAGAATCTATCGCCTTTAAACTCAAGTATATTATCGTCTCTTAGCAAGTATATAGGATTGTATGCACCAGCATATTGGAGGGTATTATTGGTAGTATCTATGGTACAAAAGGCTATATCCATACCATCATTGAGCATTTTTTCGGAAGTATCTTTAGAGAAAGTGGCAACAATGCCAGTACTCAACGAGCCCAGAATTTTACCCGGGTCTTCAATTTTTTGATGAATGATAATGTTTCGAAGCAAATCGTACCCAATAATACTCATAAAAGCACCCGGTATACCATGTCCGGTGCAGTCGGCCGCTGCGAGGAATATTTTATTGTTTTGTTTCGTAATCCAGTAAAAATCGCCACTTACAATATCTTTAGGTCTGTGGAAAATAAAAGAGTTTGGAAGAATACTTTTAAATTCGTCTTCGGTAGGCATCATGGCATTTATGATGTGCCTGGCATACATCATACTATCAAGGATGTTTTTATTTTTGATAGTAAGTTCTTCTTTTTGCTCGGCTATTTTCATTGAGATGCGCTCTCGTTCTTTGAGCTCCAGATTGTCGTACCGCAATTGTCGGGTGATGTACATAAAAAGTGCGTACATGAATGCCAAACCCAAAATCAGGTATACGAAAAAGGCCAATTTACTATTGAAAAAACCAGGTTTTACTTTTATTTTTATTACAGTTTCAGAATTGTACCAAGTTCCATCAGAATTAGCTCCCATCACCCTGAAGGTATAATCACCTGGAGCGAGATGGGTGTATGTCATTGAATTACTATTTTTCAATAAAATCCATTCTTGATCCACACCTTCCAGCATCACTTTATATAAATTTTGTTCGGGTGCGGAATATTCGGGTATAGCAAAACTGATGGTGACGCTATAATCCAAATAGCTAATTACAAATTCATTTTTGTTCCATGTATTCAGGTCGAAACTGCCATTTTTGTTATAGATTTTTATACCTGTTATATTTATCGGAAACACGTTTGTGTTTTTATTCATGTTTTCAGGACTGAAAAAATTGATGCCTTTATTTCCTCCGAAAAAAATAATTCCATTATTATCTGCAAAATCAGCACCCAAATTAAATTCATAACCTTGCAGCCCGTCGCTCAAATCATAGTTTACAATGCTTGAATCGCGTGTATTGTATGAAACTACTCCTAAGTTGGTGCTCATCCATAGGGTATTGTTTTTGTCTTCAAGTATGGCGTAAATATAATCATTGCGCATGCCATCTCGTTGTGTGATATAATCAAAATGCCCTGCTTGTTTGTCAAATTTATTGAGTCCCGATTCAGTGCCAATCCATATATCTCCATTTGCGCTTTGATGTAAAGAGAGCACTGAGTTGTTGCTGATACCTTTGTTGTTTTTGTAACTTTTGAAATATTTGGTAAAAGTTTTTTTATCGGCGCTAATAATCGTGAGCCCATTTACGGTTCCAGCCCAAAAACGACCATCATCTGTCGGTAGAATACAGAATACTTCATTGTCGCTCAGGCAATTGGCGGCATCTATACGATGATACAAGCTATTGATATTTTTTCCGTCGAAATAATGGAGGCCAAATTGGGTAGCAAACCATACATATCCTGAGTCGTCTTGAGCTATTTCGTATACGCGGTTTTGCAGAAAACGCACATCGGAAGTAAATCCTATTTCTTTAGATACATCTTTGAGCGCAAGTCCATTGGCTCTGAATACATTGATTCCGGAATTGGTACCAACCCAAATGTTCTGATTTTTGTCTTTAAATATAGACTGTACAAAATTTCCTGCCAGTTTTACAGGTGTTGTTGTGTTATAATTTTGTTTCTGAAGGGTAGTCATATCTATTATGTCCAATCCTTTTTCAGAAGTTCCAACGTACAAGTATTTTTGGAGGTCTACAAAAACCGACCAAACTTGCAATGAGGATAGAATGGGTGTATTTTCGTTAGAGTTGGTAATAATATTGAATTTGGTAGGTTTTAAATCTACCTTGAGCATACTATTTTCTTTGGTGCCTATCCATACAAAATCAGACTCATCAATATGAAGCGATGAAATACGCACATTGCGTATATACTCACTCTCGAAAGTGCTTACCAATGGATCTGTAAACGATGAAAGATCTAGGGCAAGTTGATAAATTCCTTTATCGGTGCCCAGCCATATATTTCCATCATTGCTTTTAGCTATTGCATTTATAGTGTTTTTAAGATTTAGATCTTTGTCATTGCCTTTATATTCAATACGTTTTATTGTTTTGCTTGTTTTATTAAGAATGAGCAGCGCGTCGTTGGTACCTGCATATACAAAATTGCCATCAACAAGAATGCATCTTATCTGATTGATTTTATCATCATTATTCTTTTCATAATCAGGCCTGTATCTGGTCCATTGTTCGCTATTTTTATCAAAACTAAAAAGACCATCTTTTGAAGCGACCCAAAGTATTCCGTTTTCATCTGCTTCAATATCCATCATATTATAGCTGGTCAGGAAGTTGAACCTATCGAAATAGTGTTCGAAATATGAAAATTCACCATTCTTTTGATTGTATTTTATAAGGCCATTCAGAGATTTGGACCAAACCACAGAGTTTTCGTCAACAAGTAAAGCGTAAAGTGTGTTTTCCATGATGCTGTTTTTGGCATCGGGTGTACTTATAAACATTTCAAACTTTCCGGTATACTGATTCAGTTTATTGAGCCCATACTGAGTGCTTACCCATATATTACCATCGGCATCTTCATGTATCCCCTGAATGTTGTTGCTAGAGATGGACGAGGTATCTTCAGGTTCATGACGATATATGGTGAATGAATAACCATCAAATTTATTTAACCCATCTTGAGTTCCTATCCATATAAATCCGTATCTGTCTTTATACAAGCAATTTATATGGCTCAATGATAAGCCGTCTTCTATGGTATATTGCCTGATTCCAGGTTCTTTGATTTGAGCACTCGTGCCTTGAGAGAAAACAACGAACCAACTAAGTACAATTAAATATTTGCATATCAAACAAATATTTTCGTTCAAAGCGTTGTATTTCTGACTAATATGTGCCGAATGTATAGTCACTTAATAAAATTGATTACAAAAATAAAATTAACAAAATAGTTTTATTAAAAACCATTTATATGAATAAACTTTAGAAACATAATTAATTTGTGCGATTAGGAAGGGCTAAGAATTCAGAATAAAACAATTATTTTTACTTGCTATAAATTTTGATATTAAAGAAACTATAATGATAACTGCCGAACAATTTCAAAATCATTTGCCCGAATTGGAAGTTTTCAGGCAACATGAAATCAATAGGGAATTAGCACTTAAGAGCTTAAACTACGCAAATGAAATGCTTAAGCGCGATTATAGTGCAGAACTCAAACCTATGTGGTTTGAATGGCTTGATCTTACCTCGCGAAGTGGCTTTTTGAGCAGTCTGGAGCACAGAGAATTTCGTGAACAATGGGCTGAATTAGTATTTCGGGTGTTGCAAATATCGGGCTACTCATTTTTGGATATGTTTGAGCAGCGCGTAATCGAAATTCCTAACCGTATTTTGTTTAAAGACATGCATGGTACTAACTCCATAAACTGGACTTACAAACAGGTGCACAATCATGTAAGAGAAATTGCTGCTTTACTTTACCGTTCCAATCCGGAACCCCGGGTTGCTATTTTTTCAGCTAATAGTGTCGAAAGTGCCAGCGCCGATCTGGCATGCCTGATGTATGGTATCTTCAATACTCCTCTCAACGTTCATTTTTCAGCAGAAAATATTGCCCACATAATCAATGTGTTAAAAATAAATGTAGTATTAGTTGACAACCAAGAGCGAATAGATAAAATATTAGGACTAACTGAGCAGATACATCATGATTTTACCATTTATACGCTAGATACTGCAGTGCATCCCCATTCCCGCGACTATCTTTCATTGCCACAAGAAATAAAACAGCTCAATCAGAATATCATTTCCGATTTGCTCGAGCATAAAAAAGTCCCAGATTCGCGGGCGGTTGCCACTACTATGTTTACCTCCGGCAGTACAGGTGTGCCCAAAGGGGTTTCATTTAGTTATTACAATTTGGTTTCAAAGCGGTTTGCTCGCCATGCAGCACTGCCCGAAGTAGGTAAAACACCTGAAGTAATGCTATGTTTCTTGCCTCTGTTTCATACATTTGGCAGGTATTTGGAGCTTATGGGCAGCATATATTGGCGCGGAACTTATGTTTTTGCCGGCAATCCTTCTGCTGAAACTTTGCTCAAGCTTTTTCCCATCATCAAACCTACTGGTTTCATAAGTGTGCCCATCAGATGGATGGAAATATATGAGAAGGCAATTGAAAAAATAAGAGACACTTTCAGTTTCGAATTGCAAAGCAATATTTTCAGGGAAATAACCGGAAATGAGCTGCGCTGGGGCCTTTCTGCAGCCGGCTATTTGTCTCCCAATACTTTTAAGTTTTTCCACAAATTTGGAGTGCAGCTGTGCAGCGGTTTCGGAATGACCGAAGCTACCGGTGGCATAACCATGACTCCTCCGCACGACTATCAGGACGATTCTACAGGCGTACCGCTTCCGGGTATATTCACGCGCCTGACTGATGCGGGCGAACTTGAGCTTAGTGGGCATTATCTGGCCAGATACCTCGACGATGCCGGTCCCGGCGACTTAATCCCATTCCCGTTTGAAGAAAATTCTGACTTTTGGCTTCCCACAGGCGACATTTTTAAGATTTTCGATAACGGACATTACGAAATTGTTGACAGGGTAAAGGATATATATAAGAATGATAAAGGGCAAACCATTGCACCACGCACCATCGAAAAGAAGTTTATAGGTGTTCCTGGAATAAAAAATACCTTTTTAGTGGGCGATGCCAGGCCTTACAATGTATTGCTTATCGTTCCCGATAATGAAGATCCCATTATTACTGAGTCTCGTACTTTAGAAAATCTGAGGGAATACTATCATCAGATCATCATGGCTGCCAATAAGGATGTGGCACCGTATGAGCGTGTCATAAATTTTGATTTGCTTGCCCGGGATTTTAGCACCGAGCATGGCGAGCTTACTGCAAAAGGCTCTTTCAATAGAAAGAATATTGAGAAAAATTTTGCGCATGAAATTGAAATGCTTTACCAAAGTAAGCATGTGAGGTTGCAGGCCAATGATATAGAAATTGTGATTCCGAGGTGGTTTTTTCGCGACTTGGGAATACTCGAAACCGATATCATACTCATAGCCGGGGGGATATACAATAAACGCCAAAGTAAAATACTGAATATTAAATATCTGGATGAAAACCAATATCTGATTGGCGATTTAGTTTATACTTCAAAAATTCCGGCAATAGATATTGGTCGCTTTGCACGTCAACCACGCCTTTGGATTGGTAATCCCCAACTTATAGATTTTTGCCCCGTAAAAGAAGGTTGGGATCTATCGCTCAGGGCAATTTCTAGTCAGGTCAATATTCCTAAAACACATACTAGTGATCGTGAAATAAAGCATTACCGAACATTGAAAGGTATACACGATGCTAAACTGATTTTGGTGAATAATATGATAATTAATTCCCTATTTGGTGGATTGAACGAGGCATATACTGCCACTAGCCAGTTGGGGGAAATGTTTTCCGAAACCGATGATAAACTCTCGGAGGCCATCAGAAGAAGGATGGAGTCCTTGGCTTGCCATCCAGAAGAGAAACTCAGAATTCTTTCGTACAGAATCTTATTACTAAATGATCCTACTCCTGACTATTCAAAAATTCTACCTGCATTCATTCATTCCGGTTTGTCCTTTCTTAATGAGGAATCGATAAGGGAAATTGCCTTGAGCAATTTAGGAAAAAAACATCTCGAATCGCTTCGCCAAAGGCTATATGCTTACCGTTTGCATTTGCAATGGCCGGCAGACGCAGGCACTCGTGCACAATTTGAAAATATCATCAAATTGCTGTTTAGTTTTTGCCAAATGCATATTGAGTACTACAAATCTATTCGTTCTGAGTTGGCTAGTTGGGTATTGCACCGTGCCGATCCCATTCTCTCTGATTTGGCAAATGGATATTTCGATCAGTTATACGATTATTTTGTTGAGTTTTTAGACAAACAAAGTGTAGTGCATCCACCTGAAGTATGGAATAATTGGCTGGTATTCGAAAATGGCATTCCACATGAACAGCAGGAAAGGGTGCGTAAGTTACTTTCAGAGAAATTTTTCTTAAAGCAATCTATCATGCTCGCTTTCAATGATTTTGAATTCAGACTCGATGAAATAAAACCACGCGGTATATGGGTAGTTCGGCTCACTAGTTTAGGAAATTTCAGGCATTTTCGGATTACCATAAATACCCGAACCGGTAAGCACTACGACTTGCATATAGTATTGCCACGCGACGAACAGTTTCAGATTGAGTCCGATGAGCTTTTCTGGTTGGCTGCCCTCACAGAACACCCGCTCGAAATTCCTGTTTTACCCCCACTTGGGGGAAGTCGCACTGAGGTGGGGTTGCGCTCTAGCCAATATCTCGGAGGGCTTAGTGTATGGGAACGTATAAGGCAACTTTCTGAAATACACCAATGGGCAGGATATGAGAAAAACAATGCATGGCGGCAGTTATTTGTGAAGGCCATGGCAGTTTATTTCAGAGCTTGGCGCCTGAGTGGCTATAAAATTGTACCTGGGGCTATTTCTACTTCCAATGTGATGGTTCCAGAAGTCGAATTTCACGAAAGTGCCTCTATTCTAACTCTTACTGGTTTCAAGGAATATGAAAACACCTTGTCGCTGATAAAACCAATGATGGAAGATTTTTACGATAAAACTTCTGCATTGTATCCTTGGACTCAGGAAACACTCAACGCCGATTGGTTGTTTGAGGCTATTATTGAGGGATTGGGTATCGATGAGTCTATTGAGTTTCTGAAGCATTTTAGCGAAGATATAAAAGCCAATCCTGATGTTTTTGCCTCCGATTACATGATTCCGGAAAAAATAGATTTGTTCTTAGACACCCTCAAACATCATTATATATACCCATTCAAATTGTTTGATGCCATATCGCAGTACCATGAGTGGGTTCGCATAAATTCTTATGCCACCAACCAGGGAAAAGAGCAGACCATATCGGAACTGATAGAATTGTTCAAAATATATCAGCTTCCTGAGGTGGTGAGGTATTATTTGTATAGACATACTTATTTTTCGTCAGCATCAGACAAAATTCGAAGTACGTTTGATAAGTTGTTGGCCAAACTCGAAGAAAATGTTCAGAACCAAGCCTACCAACTTATTGAGTTGTCTGAGTTACAAAACCTCATTACCGAAAGTGATTTGTTGGTATTCAACAAAATGGTTTTTCCTCGCATTCAATCGCAGAGCAAAATTGATTTCATGAAGGTGGGCGAAAATAACAAAGGACAAATCATTGTAAGAACGCATCTCACTGATAAAAAAGGAAATACCTACATTATGCGCGAGCCGGTAGAGCCTACTGAGGTTGGCCAGCTTTACCAGTTGTTTTTCGAAGAAAATTACCCCAAAAATATTTCGAAGAATGATAAGCACTATGTAGTGACAGATAGCAACAACCGTGTGATTGGAGGTTTGTGTTACAAAATACTCGAAGACAATATAGTATTGCTCGATGGAAGTGCAATTACTTCTCCCTTACAAGGCAAAGGCATAGGTTCTGCCATGATAGAGGATTTTTTTACACGTATGCAAAGCATGGGGGTGAACATAATCAAGGCGCATTTCCTTTTTGGCAACTATTACCTGAAACACAACTTCAAAGTTGACCAAAAATGGGGTGCTTTGGTAAAATATCTGAACTAATTGGCAAATGGTTTTAGAAAAAGAACCAATTACTAATGCAATGCCAATTGTAAGCCAACCGCCAAGCGGGGCATTTGCACTCCTATATTACTATCTAACAAATCAGATACTCTGTAATCGGCAAATACAGAGTATCTGTTGTAGCCTAGTCTTACACGTGCACCGTAGTTGAAATTGTTTACAAATTCAAGATTTTTGTAGAGTATTTCTATTGTTTTGGCGCCGTACATTGGCTTATCGTATTTATCCAGAATAATAAGACGCGTGCTGAACGCATAATTATAGTAATACCCAATATCGAGAAAGAATCCCATTACATTTCCTCTGTTGCCAAAACTCAATCTTTGGTATGCCTCCAATCCCACTCGGTGCAGTCTTACTCTCTCTTTTGTATGAATGGTTTGTGTAGGAAATGTTTTTCCGGCAATTTGGCTGATGGTAAAATTGTTCAGATTATACTCGGTACCTATGCCAATGGAATAAAATCTGGCTAACTTAAGTTTGTAATATATTCCGCCGGAAAATGCATAAGTGCGCAATGGAATGGTTCCAAAATCAGGATACTCCGGCGAGTCTGCAAAATGCCCGTAATTTAAATACACCCATCGGAAGTGCCTCAAATTTGGTCCATAATTATCTGTATTACTAAAATACGCTTTCACATCTTCTTGTAGCAATATCTTTTGAGCATATACGCTCATTGTTAGCATAAGAAAAGTTAGTAAAATGTATATTTTTAAATGATTTTTCATTTGCCGAAAATTAATTTTTATACTCAACAAGATAGCCCTTGTAGAAAATTCGCAAAATATAACCATGTTTTAGTTTTTGCTTGTGTATGCTTAATGCCCTGCTTTGCTCCACCTCTATCACGGCATATTCTTCCAGAAAATTGTCGGTATTTTGGATGTGAAAATACAAATGATTAAATTCTTTCTTTTTCAATGATATATACTCAGGCATTACGTCTACATATATACTATCATCATCGGTGTGTATTTCAAAACTTACAGAAGGCTTATTCAATAATGTATCGTTTAGGAAGTAGGATGCTTGCGGCACGCCATACCCATGGGCATAATCATAGTAAGGGAATAAGTGAGCTGATGTTTCTATGGCATATTTAATCTGCATATTGTTCATATCCGGATTGAGCTGCCATACGCAGGCTGCAAAACCACTGATAAAAGGCGTGGCAAACGAAGTACCTTTGGCTTCTTCAAATTGCTCATCGGTAGCTACCAGGGCATTGCCAAATGCACACACATTGGGTTTTAAACGTTTATCCCATGTAGGCCCGTATGAGCTGTAGGCAGCATGTATATATGAGCCGGGGTCTATGGCTCCCACCGAAAGTACGGAATCTGCATCTGCAGGAACCCCCATTATTTTCCAGTCATTATCACCATCGTTGCCCATTGCATTCACTACCAGCATGCCTTTGGCAGCGGCCATGTTGGCTGCCCGGCTAAGCAAACTGGTCTGTCCGTCCATTTGGTCAGTAAAATAGCGCTGGTAGGTATAGCCCAGTGAGCTATTGATGATATGTGCTCCCCTCTGGTCTGCCCATTCCATAGCAGCTATCCAGTAGTCTTCTTCTGCTTTAATTTCTTGTTTCACCTCAGTGCGCGCAAGTAAATACTCTGCACCCGGTGCAAAACCAAGTGCCCTGTTTCTGGCCATGCCTGCCAGGCAAGATAGTACCATGGTGCCATGATTTCCATCTGCATATACCAGCTCTCTTTTTTTTGTAAAATCATAAGTAGCCAGTATCCTGTTTTTTTGGAACAAATGTTTGAAAACGGGAGATTTGTCTACACCTTCGAACCCATTGTCGAGCACTGCAATAATGATTCCTCTGCCGTCAATTTTTTTTTGACCAAATAAATTGGCTTCCATCTGTGAGTGTTGGGTTTTTATTTTGCGCCATTGGAAGCTGGTAATAATGGTATCGAACGCGCTAGTTCGGGCAATAGAGTGCATCTCGGTTATGCTTTTTACAAAAGGCAATGATTTGATTTTCAGCATTGAATTTTGATCACCATATACCGAAACTGCATTCAACCACCGACTTGTATATCCAATAGAATCAACATATTGAGCTATTTTTAGTATATAATTGCTGTTTACATCAAAATCGGTAGAATCAAACGCTATTCCTGCTTTTTGTCGTCTGATGATAGATTGGGGCGAAAAATCTGAATGTGATATAATCGTATTATGCTTGTCTGTAAAGAATACCCAAAATTTTTGTTGAGCATCCGCCGAAAGTACTTCCAGGTAGAGAAAAAGTAATAAAAGTATTTTTTTTTGAGCCATGATGTATGTAAACAAAACCTTTGGTAAAACAAAGATACGAATTAACATAACTCCATAGTGAATTATAATTGTCAAAAAAAAACAGAATGCATTATTCGGTAAGCATTTGTATAGGTTTGCCCAAAGTAGCATTTGGCCAGGCTATCTGCAGGAAATCGGCTAAGGTTGGGGCTATATCGTATAGGCTTACAGGAGTGTTTATTGTTTTGCGTCCTACTTTCCAGCCATACCAAATGAGGGGCACATGCTGGTCGTATCTGTAAATAGATGAAAATGAAAGCAAAGATTCTTCTTCAAAAGCAGAAGCACGTTCAACCCACCCAGGCGCGAGGCTAATATACACATCGCCCGAGCGTGCCTGATTGTAGCTATTTTGCATGAAACCATACATACCATATGGCTGCGAGTTATTTTCTAGTGTGCCTGTGGCAATGGCATTGCTTACTCCCGAAATTTGTACCATAAACTGAGCAACTTTGCTCTGAATTTCGTGAAGCGGTATTCTGGCTTCTTCTATCAGGGATCTGTCGAGGTATATTTGCTGATTTTTGTAGTATTGCACCCAATTTCCTTTTCCGTAGATAGCTTTCATGTATGCACTTAGCAGGCCTACTGCTTTTTGAGGTTCAAAATAATCTACGTCGTACCCCTTGGTGGCCATATAAGCAGGTGCCTCGGGTGCACCGTGGCTGGCTGTAATCATGAATAATACATTCTCTTTGCCAATTTCATTTTCTATAAAATCTGTAAAGTGCGCCAAGTCAGCATCTAGCTGCAAGTATGCTTCTTGCATTTCGAGGCTCGATGGGCTGAACTTTTGCAACATGGCTGCGGTGCTCGAGAAACTTACCCAAAGCAAATCCGGGGTTTCGTCTTTCCCCAGGTTTTCACCCAAAATGGCAGCTATAGCCAAATCTTTTGTATAGGTATTGCCAAAAATGGTCGACTCGAGCAGGGAGTAATCTCCTCTTTCTTTTTTCATTTCTACCAAATTGTATGGAAAAACTTTATTGTTGCGCCCATACCCAAGTTCGTAAGGCGTATCGTCGGGCAAGCTTTCGGTATACTGTTCTATATGTATAGAGGTAGTCCACTGGCGGTTTAGGTACAGGTCGGCAAATCCTTTGTTGTTAAATTCATCTACCCATGCAGGCAGGCTTGATGTGAAATATGAACTGCTAATCCAGTTCCCGTTTTCTTTGTTTACCCAATACACCCCGGTAGCTATATGCCCTGCCATGAGCACTGCCGACGAAGGGTTTTGAGCTATGCTTATTACTTTCGACTGATTGAGTGTGCTCAGCATCAGTTCATCGCCTATTGTGCTGGATAATAATAATATAGGGGAGCGTTTGCCGGCATTTCCACCAGAGCCAACGGTAGAGTAGTTTCCGTCCTCAGTGCTATTTATTTCCTTGTTTTTTAGTCGGTTGAACCATTTATCGGCAATTATTCCATGGCTCGATGGCGATGTGCCTGTGCTCAGGCTGGCATGATTGGACGAGGCGCTATGGTAGAGTTGCGGATAAGTAGCATCTCTGCAAAACGCTCCTTTATATATCAATTTTTTAAATCCATTCTCCGAATATTTATTCCAATACCTTTGTATCGCCTCGTACCTCATACCATCTACTACTATGGCTACTATGAGTTTAGGCCGTTCAGGCGGGTATTTTTTTTGCGAAAAAACATACAAAGGTGCTACTGACAAAACTGCCAGAAAGAGGCTGAATAATATTTTGTGCATAAATAAATTAGTGCTTTACTATAAATTTGAAATTCCGGACAGCCGATTGTGTGATTAATTTACCCATATAAATACCATCTTTCAAATGATTGGTTTTTATGTAAATATGGTTCCCGTTTATTTGATATTCTGCTTGCATTGTCATACCTGCTGCATTATATAAATGCAATTTCTGTATGTTTTCATTTTCGGGCATGGTACCAAATACATAATCTTGTGCCGGATTGGGGTATATATTGAGTTGGTTTTCAATTTTATCAGTAGAATCGAGTAGTATAACCCGCATGAGTATGGTTACCACCCTGCAATTGCCGGGTAAGTCGCACACAGTCATCAGGAGTGTATCTGTACCTAAAAACCCGTTGTTTGGGGTATACTGTATGCAAAAGGTAGAATTTTTGGCTGTAGTAGCAGTGCCATTCTTGCCCACTACTTGTTTTATATAAATATTCTCATTTTCGAAATCAATGATAGAATTGCAAAAACGTCCGGGAGTATTTTGGAGGGTAGTGTAGTGCAATGTATCGGTAATGTAACCAGCAGTATCAGATGCAAAGGGAGCATTGTTGCCGGCTTGCAAATCTATATTCAACTCATTATGTGTCCAATTGCTGAATTGTGTGTTTATAACTTGGGCTAAGAAACCGGGCTTGTATACTGCCAATTGGTATTTGCCGGGCAAAAGTGGCCTCATAAAGTAGCCATTGGCATCAGTATAAACCCAAGAGTTGAGGGTATCGGCGTTTGGTAGTTTTACAAGTACATCTGCCAAAGCTTGTCCGTTTTGGGCATTACGCACAATACCGGTGACCCCTTTGTTTGCAGCGAGCATGAAATTGAGGAAAGAACGGTAATTGTAGTCCCAGAAAAGTGGAAGTTGGTCGGCTGGCAACAGTTTTGTGTTGCTTATTTCAATAGTCACCTCGCGCGAATGGCAAAAAAAGGTACTATAGTCCTGTCTGCCACCGGCTACTGAGTACCAGTCGTATCCATTGGTTATGCCATCATCGTATCCCAAATAATTGAGTGCATCTTGGGTTTGCGATGTATCCGCATATTCGTGGCAAACATGCTGAAACCATGCATCCTCGGGATGTCGGGCATAATAGGTATCCCAAGGATAATTTAGTACTTCGGTGCCTCCATGAAAATTGGCAGACATGGTGAAATTTCGTTTCTGCATATAGTCCATCATGTCGAGCGTTTCTGTTTGCCAAGCATTCCCATCTGGATGGTCACCATCTTCGGGGTCTTTGAAATTGCGGTTTATGTCAATGCCGTAAAAATTTCCACGTGTGGCTCCATATAGCGAAGTGTCTGAAAGACGATAAGTACCATCTGGGTTTGAAAGCGGATTTATCCACACTTCCATATTGTTGAGTATTTCGGTAGCCCGCGGGTCGGTATTATAATTTTTAAGCAGGAAATCTATAAGCCTGAGCATAAGTACGTAGCCAGTGGTTTCGTCGCCATGCATACTGCTGGTGTAAAAAAACTCAGTTTCAGCTTCGTCCAGCGCTGCATAGTCCGAAATTTTGAGTGCAAGTATCAATTTTCCGGTGTTGCTGGTGCCTATGGTATCCAGTTTGCAAAGTGTGGGGTAATCGTCAGCCCATTTTTGCATCATTTGCAAGTACAGGGCGTAGGTTGGGTATGCATTCCAGTCTGCCATCTGGCTGGCTTCGTAGGCCATGGTGGGGCGTGAGAGCATGCCGGGGCTGGTAAGTAATTTGTACTCGAAATGGTGGTTGCGCAACCACTCGAAACCTGCAGGATTCACATATACGGTGGCAGTTTGCGTATGGGGGTTGTATTTATCTACCGACAGATGTTTGTATATCTTACTCATTTCCCCTGGCGAAACATTTGGAAGTAAAATGTATGCTTCTCCGTTCAATTTCAGTTGTTTTGCAACCAGAAGACTGTCCTGAGCCATACCATTAGCTATCAGGAAACTAAAAAAACAAGCAAGGATAATACCGCGCAACATACGCAAATTTGTATTTTATTAAAGAAAAAATATGCCGTTCTTACACGTTGAAGCGTATGTGGAGTATATCCCCGTCGTCTACAATATAGTTTTTACCTTCAATGTAGAATTTTCCGGCAGCTTTGCATGCAGCTTCAGTTTTGAGGGCTATATAGTCATTGTATTTCATCACTTCTGCACGTATGAAACCACGCTCAAGGTCGGAGTGAATGGCACCTGCAGCCTGTGGGGCAGTAGCACCTTTTTTGATTGTCCATGCGCGTATTTCTTTAGGGCCAACGGTGAAAAAGGTTTCGAGGTTGAGCATAGAATAAGCAGCCCTGAGAAGCTTGTTTACTCCTGGTTCTACCAGTCCGGCATCTGCCAGAAATGCTTCGCGGTCGGCAGCTTCTTCCAGTTCGGCAATTTCCTCTTCCAGCTGAGCAGCTATCACAAGTATCTCTACTTTCTGACCTTTCAGGTATTCGGTAACTTTTTCGACATATTTGTTTCCTTTTGCGGCAGAAGCTGAGTCAACGTTACAAACATACATCACAGGCTTATCTGTAAGTAGAAACAAATCTGCTCCGTGCTTTTTGTCTTCGTCGCTTAGTTCTATGGTACGTATGTTCTGGAAATTTTCCAGGTGATTTCTGAACTTTTCCATCACTTCCAAGCCGTGCTTGGCTTCTTTTTCGCCTGCTTTTATAAGTTTATTGAGGCGCTGTATTTTTTTCTCAACAGATTCAAGGTCTTTTACTTGCAGCTCAAAATCAAGTATTTCTATATCACGTACCGGATCCACAGAGCCTTCGATGTGCGAGAGGTTGGGATCGTCGAAACAACGCACCACATGTATGATGGCATCGGTGTTTCTGAGGTCGCCCAGAAACTTATTTCCTACACCTTCGCCTTTGCTTGAGCCTTTAGCCAAACCCGGTAGGTCTACAATCTCAACAGTAGTGGGTATGATACGCTCGGTGGGCTGACATTTTTCAAGTTCGTACAGACGCCAGTCCGGAACATCCACTTTACCGATATTGGATTTGGAGGTGCTGAAAGCAAAATTGCTGGTTTCAGCTTTTGTTTCAGAAAAACAATTAAAAATAGTAGTTTTACCTATGTTGGTAAGCCCTACTATGCCGCATTGTAATGCCATATTGTATGTTGGTTATATATTTTTTGCAAAAATAATGGAATAATTGAAAGCGGCCAATAATGATAAAGCAGCAATGCTAACAAAATGGCACATTAAGAATAATTTAAGTTTTACATGTTTCTTTCCTCGAAAAGGGTGCGAATATAATCGAGCAAAAGAGGCAGATCGTTGGGGTTAATACTGTGCGAAAGCAAAAGTTCTGAATCGGTTTTGAACTCCTCGAGAAAAGTTTCGAAATCTGAATGATTGATTTCGATGCTTTTTAGGTAAAATTCAGCAGCCTTTTCAAGTTTTTTCTCACAAAAGAACACATGCCCCCGGTTTAGGTAGTCGTGATAGTTTTGTTCGGTTGCCATGATGCGTTCCATATATTTATGTGCGTCTGCAAATTTCCCTTTTACTAGATAACACCAAGCTATGGGGCGCCATACTTTGCTGTTTTTGGGGTCGAGGTATGCTACTTTAGTATAGGTTTGCAATGCCTCGTCGTATTGTTTCAAATCGAGCAAGCATCTTGCTATATTTGCTTGCAAATCAAGATTTTCGGTTTCAGTTTTGAGTACCTGATAGTAGTAATTAAGTGCTTTTTCGGGCTCGCGAAGTTTCTGGTAGCAAAAGCCAATTTTTTTATTGTTCCAGTTTTTGTTTTGGTCAAATAAATCGGCCTTCAGATAACACTCTAAAGCCATTTGGTAATTTTTGATTTTTTGGTAAGAATACCCGAGTTTCTGAAAAATTTCGTATTCTTTGTAATCGGATACAATCTTATTCATGATTTCAACCACACGGTCGTAGTTTTTTTGCTCTAAGTAGTACTCGCTTATTTTTCTAAGCGACTCTTTGCCAGTGACTAATACTTCAAAAACGGGAGAATTAAATATATCGAGTTGTAAATCAAATATATCTATAAAAATGGTACGATTGGGGTAAATTTTATAAAACCTGTAGAGGTCTTGAATATATTGTGTGAAAATATAGCGGTCGTTTATTGCAGGGTTGGTTATTTTATCATCTTCCGCCAGTTGGTTCATCTCTTCGATCTCAGATTTGAAAAGACTTATTATTGCATTTCGTCTGAATGATTCCATCGATTCTATATTGAAACAGAAGGAATACTTGTCGGAATTGCAAATAAAAGGCACTTTTTCGAGCGAATTGATCATGGTGATGGCCTCGTCCCGCAGATTTAGCCGTTGGAGCATTTCCTGCAAGTGTGCATTGTTGTGCACAAACGGTATAAACCAGTTAGGCATTAGATTGAAGAAAGAGAAATTTTTAAGCATTGAAAATGTACCCATAAAAATATCTTCTCCTTCCATTTGCATATTGGAAAGTTTGCCCATTTTTTCTGCTAAATCCGGTGATTCTTCTATAAATTTCATCCATTCAGGATTTGAGTCATCTAGCGAGTCTTTGCCTACAATATTATCTAAATCAAGCTTTTCTGAAAGTTTAGAACTTATTTTTGAAACTTCGCTTATGATTTCGTCCTTTACCTGCTTGGTAATTTTTTCAGTGTCTTTTGATTTAATGAACTGAATAGTAATTTGCTCCACAAACTTATCCATATGCTTGCTTTGCAGGCGCTGGAGTTTTTTGAGCAATTCAGGGTACAACGACAGGCGGTTGCTATACTTGTACAATACAATTACCAAACCCACCAAAGCCCTGTGCCACACCTGATTCTGTTTTCTTTCTATGGCTTTGTGCAGAAGCTCGATCTTGTGTAAATCGAAAATACGAATGGCCGATAGTGTAAGGGCACTTACAATTAGACTCTTGTGGCTCCAGTGTATATTTTCGTTGTCCAGAATACTAAGCAGCAAATCAGATTCTGTATCTGTGTATCTGTCGGTTATCCAGAAGTAATAGAAAAGCGATTGCTCCGGATTATCTGATTGAGATATGTGAGGCCGTTCTGCTGCTGCTTTGCCTGTAGAGGCTAAATCAGCAATTAGCTTTTGCAAATAATCCGGGGTTATTTTTTGAATTTGCTCCCGTATTTGCCGCATTTGGTAATTGGGTATTTCAGTACTGTTCATCAGTACATTCATTTTCAGCTCATCGGCAAGCGAAATGATATCCAGTTGTAGTTTATGATAAATCTTCTCGCGGTCGGGATCTTCTATGCCTTTTATTGTATAATTTACCAAATAGGTATAGGTAGCCTGAAGCTCCTCTTTTTGAGTGATGAAATTGAAGTTATAGCTATATTCGAATATGTTTTCCAAATGATTGAAAGCGCTTTTCAATTCTCTGTTTACCACCAAATTGCTTATCTGGTTTATTTTATCTTCTAGTTTCTCTCTGGTCATATTGCGGTATATTATATCACCACTTGCTATAAGCACGGGTTAAATAGAATGCATAAAAACTGCTACAAAATTACAATTTAAAGTTCAAATAAGATCATTCAATTTTGAACTCAGATTAAGTATTCAGATTTGTGAAAACTATTTTCCTTACATATAACTATTGTTGCAATATATTTATAGCTAAATTTGCAGTTTATTTTTTGTACCAAAACAGGTGTTATGCCCATTCAGATAGAAAAAGTACCCGACGATTTCCTCCAAAGCCACGGCCAGAAGCCGCAATCTTGTTTCAACTACGACAATGAAGAAATCAGAGACCACCATATTTCCACCATCATAGACCGATATACTGGCTATGCCGAAGGGCTTGTATTTGTGAAGTTTGATGCCATGCGTAAAAGGGCCTTGTATTATTTGCAAATGGAAATGATAAAGGAAATGGAAGCATATCTGGGTTGCAAAATACGAAACAAAAAACAACTGGTGAGGCAGGTGCATCTCTTGCATTTTGCCCGCAAACTCGCTGGTGCTCAATTTTTCAACCGTCTCATCTTTTTTTTCATATTGCCTCAGAATCCGGCGGCATCTACCTATGCTCTGGGGTATATGCTCAAGGAGTACATGATCAATAGTAAATTGGGTGTGATTGAAATTCCCGAATCAGAATTGTTTGATCAATATCTTTCGCGCTACGATCAGGGTATGTTGTACCTGAAAGAAAGATGGTTGTAATGCCTTACTGGAAATCGAGCACGCCCAACAAATGCAGGGCGAATAAGAGCATGACCACAATAAGTACCCACCGAACAAAGCCAGGACCCCGTTTCAGTGCAAATATGGAAGCCACTATACCACCTATCAGGTTGCCTATGGCGCTTATGAGTCCCATGGCGTAGTCTACATGGTCGTTGAGCATAAATACTGCTAACGCAAACGGGCTGTATATGAATACTGTATACACTTTTATGCCATTCGCATTTACCAAATCGTAGCCCGAAACGAGCACTAAGGCAGCCATGAGGAATATACCTACGCCTATGTGTATAAAACCACCGTACATACCTATTGCAAAGTATAGCAGGTAGTGCCACCATTTGGGAGGTACATTGCGCGAGGAAGCGTGCCCTTCGAGCCAGCGCTCGGGTTTGTAAAATACTATGCCCAGCATGATGAACATGAGTACAGCTACTATTTTTTCAAATATCTCTTTATCAATACTCACCGCTATTTGTGCCCCTAGTATAGAGCCCAATGTGATGGGAATGGCCAGCAGGGTGCCTTTTTTCAGATCCAAAGCCCCGCCTTTTTTGAAAAAATAGGATGCAGCCAGTGTCTGCATGATCACTCCAAGACGGGTAGTCCCGTTGGCAATGGGGGCTGGCAAACCCAGCAGTATGAAAATGGAATACCCTATGACAGTGCCCGAACCCGCAAAAGTATTGATAACCCCTACTAAAAACCCAGATACTACCAACAGTGTAATAACCTGCCACGAAAAAATACTGAGTCCTTCAAAGTAGACGTGTATCATGAATTTTGTTCTTTAAGACGATGACAAATAGGGATTAAAATAAAAAAACTTTTCGGGTTGATTTACTCACTTCCCGAAAAGCTTTTATTCTGAAAGGAAATCGAATGAATCAGATAGATTCAGTTTCTACAACCTTTGCCAATACATCGGCATAGGGTAGAATCAAATATTTTCTGCCTTCGAACTCAGTTTCGGTACCTGCAAATTTTTTGTAAATCACAGTATCACCAACCTGAACTTCAGCGTTTTCAATTTTAGCCACACCTACTACTTTGCCCATGGCTTGTTTTTCGCGGGCAGAATCAGGAATAATAAGACCTGAAGCGGTTTTATATTCTTTATTTTCAGTGGTAATGTCTACCAGTACATGCTGGTTGATGGGTTGTAATTCTTTCATTGTATTATCGTTTTTATTGTTTCGTGAAAAATGGAATGCAAATGTAAATCATTCTGCGTGCAAGCCCAAAAGTTCGTCTATTCGTTTTTTATCAAAACCCACAATCATTTGTCCGTTTATGTCTGTTTGCGGAACGCCTTGTTGCCCTGTGCGGCGCACCATTTCTTCTGCTGCACGTATGTCTTTAGATACATCTACATCGCGGTACGGATAATTATTCTTGCGCAGATAGCTTTTCATGTTGTTGCAATGTACACAGCCAGGGGTAGAGTATATGGTTACAGATTTGAAAGATTTGCCTTCCGGCATATTGGCTACAAAAACAGCGTTTTGAAGCAAATTTGCAAAGAAACCGGCCTCATGGCAGCCTTTGGTAAGTCCGGAAAGTTCAGCATCCTTGAACTCCAACAAAGTTGGGACACTGCTGACTCCGTATACCGTGTGAACATCACGAACCGTATTTACATCTACCACATAAGTTACTATGCTTTGCGCATCCTCAGTGGCTTTTGCAAAATTGCCCAGTGCGCACTCGCTGCTCTCAGAACCGGATTTGTATAAAAGTACAAAACTGCGTTTTTGCTTTGCAAGCACTTCGCTCAATTCTGTATTTGAATGTATGTTTACAGGCTTCATAAATTTTTCAGATTTTGAAACCTGTATTCACATAAAATATGCCACATATGTATATAGTTGCATTTAAGCCTTTACTTAAGCAATTCTGTCAGGTGTCCACGTAAATGTAAAGTATTTGTTCATGGGTATATTTCCCATAAAATCAATGGTTTTGTTTATGTAATGGTACATCACTACATCGTCGGTTACCATTGGCAATATGGCCCTATAGCCTGACAAAATTTCCTCAAGTATGGGTGAAGTTTTGAGCGGGCGACGGAATTCGATGGCTTGAGCAGCATTGAGCCATTCTACGGCCAGTATTTTCTCCAGATTCGAGGTCATTTTCAGCAAGCGTGTAGCGGCGTTTCCACCCATACTTACATGGTCTTCCTGCTCGTTGGACGATGGAATAGAATCTACCGATGCAGGTGTAGCCAGTTGTTTGTTTTGGCTTACAATGGCTGCAGCAGCATATTGCGGAATCATGAAACCACTGTTGAGGCCAGAATTGGCAGTAAGGAACTCGGGCAAATCGCGCCATCCGGAAATGAGGCGGTACACCCTGCGCTCAGATATGCTGCCGAGCTCGGCTATGGCTATGGCCATAAAATCGTAGGTAATGGCCAGTGGCTGCCCGTGAAAGTTCCCTCCGGAAACGATGAGGTCTTCATCGGGGAAAATGGTAGGATTGTCGGTCACTGAATTTATTTCGGTAAGAATCACTTGTGTAGCATATGAAATGGCATCTTTGGATGCTCCATGTACCTGAGGTATGCACCTGAAAGAGTAGGGGTCTTGTACATGTTTCTTTGGTTGTTTCAGAAGCTCGCTTCCTGTGAGTAAGTGCCTGAAAGTAAATCCGGTGTCTTGCTGTCCGGCATGGGGGCGTATTTGGTGCAGATTGTCGTTGAAGGGCTCTATGCGACCATTGAAAGCATCGAGCGAGAGTGAGCCTGCAAGGTCAGCCAAGCGGGCTATGCGCATGGCACTCAGCAGTGCTACCACACCATGTGCGCTCATGAACTGTGTTCCATTAAGAAGCGCCAAACCTTCTTTCGATTGCAATTTTATTGGATTCCAGCCCATTTTATTCAGCAATTCAGTACTAGGCATAAGTTGGCCTTCGTAGCGTACTTCGCCTTCGCCTATGAGGGGGAGAAACAAGTGAGCCAATGGAGCCAAATCGCCACTTGCACCCAATGAACCAAGCTGATACACCACAGGCAGCACATCGTGATTATACATGTCTACAATCCGTTCTACGGTTTGCAGCGATACACCCGAAAAGCCTTTTGACAATGCATGCGCCTTGAGGAAAAGCATAAGCCGCACCACAGCCGGACTCACTTCGTCGCCCAAACCACAAGCGTGCGATTTTACAAGGTTTTCCTGCAAGGTAGTAAGCTGGTCGAGCGAAATGGTCCTGTCGTGCAAAGCACCAAAACCGGTGGTAACCCCATAAATAGGCTCGGTGATGTTTTGCATTTTGGCATCCAGATAGTTTCTACACTTGATGATGCGTTGCTTCGCTTCTTCAGAAAGCACCAACTGCACATTTCCTTTCAGTATTTGTTCTATTTCTTGCAATCCAACCGGATTTGGGGCGATGTAAAATATTGGCTTCATATTCTGTATGTTATTTTCTGCTGATGTGTACAGGCAAACCACGGCTAGGGTGGCTGTCTGAATTTGGGCACAAATGTACGTTACAATTCTGCATCCCGAAATCGTTGGAAAACTGTTTTACATCATAAAAAGCAACAAAGTGAGGCAAGCCATTATTAGATGAAATCCGATGTACAGGCTCTCGTCAAACCTGATTTCAGTTTTCACGAGGGTAAAAATGGGGAATGCTGCTAGTTTGCTTATACTTTATTCTTCATCACTATTATCATCTATTGCCATGTCTGCTAATCTTTTTCTATTTAGCTCAATGACTAGATGGAGCCTGGTTTTTAGCAGTTGTTTGTCGGGCAGTTCGGTAAGGTATTCGGCTACCTTTATGCCCGATTTTTCGAGTTGCAACAGCTCTACTTGCTCACTTCGGCTTTCGGCACAAAGTATAAGCCCCAAGGGCGTTTCTTCGCCTTGTTGCATTTCATGTTTTTCAAGCCAACGCAGGTAAAGTTCCATTTGTCCTTTGTAGGCTGCTTTAAATTTTCCCAGTTTCAGTTCTATGGCAACCAGGCGTTTTAGTTTGCGGTGGAAAAACAGCAGGTCGAGGTGGTAGTCTTCGCCATCGATAATCATTCGTTTTTGGCGTTCCACAAAGGTAAAACCTGCGCCCAATTCCATAATAAACTGTTCCAATTCGCGCAGAATGGAATCTTCAAGGCTTTTTTCGGAATAGGTATCTTTCAAACCGGCAAAGTCGAGGAAATACGGGCTTTTGAATACAAGGTCTGGACTTAAAACGCCTGTATCTTTGAATGCCGCAAGTTCTTGTTTAATCAATTCCTCCGGCTTTTGGCTCAAAGCTGTTCTCTCAAACAACATCCCATCAATTTTTTTCTGCAGGGTTTGCACGTTCCACTTTTCATGCAAACACATTTGTATATAAAAATCTCGCTGCAATTCATCTTTTAAAGGAATTAGCAATTTAAAATGCGACCATGACAATTGTCGCCACAACGTAGCGACAATTTGCTCATCATTGAAAATGTTGGCAAATTGCATCATTCGCCGAAGGTTTTTTTCTTCAAAACTTTTACCGTATTGTTGTGTTAAATGTTGGGCTGCCGAAGACACAATTTTTTTACCATACTCTGCACGTTTATTTTCAAGTAAGTCGATGTTTAATCGTTTTCCTATTTGCCAATATGTATAAGTAATACTTGTATTTACTGCAATTGAAAGTTGTTTTTTGCTTTGTTCAATCAAGCCAACCAAGTCGGTTATTAGTGTATTGTTTATATTTTCAATTTCCATAAAGATTCTGTTTTAGCAGGGTGTACGAATTCCGTATACTCACTATGGCTTATTTAGTATGTAATGGTCGCCAAAGGCATGCTAATTTAATAAGTTTTATTCATTGACAATTGGAATACACTCGAAGAATTTGTCCTATTGCTTCGCATTTGGGCACAAATGTACGTTACAATTCTGCATCCCGAAATCGTTGGAAAACTGTTTTACATCATAAAAAGCAACAAAGTGTGGCGAACCATTATTTGGTTGATAACCCATGTGCAGGCTCTCGTCAAACCTGATTTCAGTTTTTTCAGTCTTAAAAGCCCTTATGAAAATTTTTAAGATAACTTCGAAATCATAAATAATATCCAATAGAAATTTCATTAGTTCTATTTTTTTTAATCAAACGAGGAGCTAAAAATGTTGTCAGTTAGTTTTAGGTTCATGAAATTTAGTTTTTTGCAAACGTTTGATATTTTTAGCAATAAAAAGGATACAAAATCTTTATGAGAAACCCATTTTTTACCCTTGTAAAGTTGTTGATTTTAAAATTATATTTTATATATGTCAGATAAACAGGATCTTGAAACTTCATTTTGTCATTTTTTAAAAACTCATTTTTTCTGCAATGATGTAGTATTGATGTACTGTTTAATTGTATGAAATTCAATATTTTTAATTAATATTGTTATTGAGTGATTGAATCTAATCTTTCACCTAAAAAAAATATAACATGAAAAATTTTACCATAGCATTATTGATGCTATTTATGGCATCGTTTGGGTTTGCCCAAAATCCAATAAATTTTGAAACGGGAGGCTTGGGAGCCGACTGGACATGGACCACTGCCGAAAACGGCACAAATCCTGCATTGGAAATAGTGGATAACCCATTTAAAACTGGCATCAATACATCTGATAAAGTAGCCAAATTTACTGCTTTGCAAGCCGGACAGCAATGGGCATTGTGTCATTCGAGTAACTTGGGCTCGCTTACTTTCACCGCCGACAATAGCAAAGTCAAAATTTGGGTTTACAAAACCGTAATCAGCGATTTTGGGTTAAAATTTGAAGCACCCGGTGTAAATAAAGAGATTAAAGTTGCTAACACCAAAATTAATGAATGGGAGGAACTCACTTTCGATTTTTCATCGGTTATTGGTATTACATACACTACTGTAGTTGTGATTCCCGATTTTACAGCCCGTGCTGCCGATAATGTAATTTATTTCGATAATATTACATTCAATGCCGGTACTGTAATTACTCCGGTTGAACTAAAAACCATAGATTTTGAAACACCTGGTGTAGGTGCTGACTGGACATGGACTATGGCTGAAAACGGTACAAATCCTCCATTAGAGATGGTTGATAATCCATTTAAAACGGGCATAAACACTTCTGCGAAAGTAGCTAAATTTACTGCCACAGATGCAGGACAAGATTGGGCTTTGTGTTTTTCAGACGGTATAGGCACTTTTAAATTAGATGACAAAAACAGCATAGTAAAAGTGATGGTATACAAAACCGTAATCAGTGATTTTGCTGTAAAATTTGAAGGTGGTAGCCCAGCAAAAGAAATTAAAGTGGCGAACACTAAAATTAACGAGTGGGAAGAAATAACAATCGATTTTTCTTCAGTGAAAGGCAGTACATATGACAAAATTGTGTTAATTCCCGATTTTGGTGCTCGTACAGCTGACAATGTGGTGCTTATTGATAATATCAGTTTCAACGCACCTGCTCCCGTTTCGAATGAACTTAAAACCATAGATTTTGAAACCGCTGGCGTTGGTGCCGATTGGACATGGACTGTTGGTGAAAACGGAACCGACCCAGCGTTGGAAATAGTTGACAATCCCTCTAAAACCGGAATAAACACTACCGATAAGGTTGCAAAGTTTACAGCTTTACAAGCCGGACAGATGTGGGCATTGTTTTTTTCAACCAATATTGGTGCTTTCAAATTCGACGACAAAACCAGCTTTGTAAAAGTAATGGTATACAAAACCGTTATAAGCGACGTAGCAATCAAATTTGAAGGTGGAAGTGGTGCAAAAGAAATTAAAGTACCGAATACCAAGATAAACGAGTGGGAGGAACTGACTTTCGATTTCTCATCTGTAATTGGAACCACATACGACAAAATTGTGATTATCCCCGATTTTGCATCACGTACTGCAGACAATGTGGTGCTTATTGATAATATCAGTTTCAACGAGCCAACACCCATTGTGAATGATTTGAAAACCATCGATTTTGAAGCCGGTGGTGTTGGTGCTGATTGGACTTGGACAGTTGACCAGAATGGTGATAATCCTGCCCTTACTTTTGTTGCCAATCCTGCTAAAGCTGGCATAAATACTTCTGAAAAAGTAGCCATGTTTACCGCCAAAGATGCGGGACAAGATTGGGCATTGTTCCATTCTGCCGACATTAAAGCATTTGTGTTTGACGAAACAAATTGTTTTGTTAAAGTGATGGTTTATAAAACCGTTATAAGCAATGTGGGCGTGAAATTTGAAGGTAGCAGTGATGCAAAGGAAATTCTGGTTGCTAATACAAAAGTGAATGAATGGGAAGAATTGATATTCGATTTTTCAGGTGTTAAAGGGAATTCTTATAACAGAATTGTAGTTATTCCTGATTTTGCAGCACGTAGCACCGACAATGTTGTTTACCTGGACAATATTAGTTTCAATGCTCCTGCACCAGTTGTAAATCCTCTTAAAACCGTAGATTTTGAAACCGGTGGAGTAGGTGCTGATTGGGTTTGGACTGTTGCCGCAAACGGCGATAACCCTGCTGTAACCGTTGTTACCAATCCGTCTAAAACAGGAATTAATACTTCTGAAAAAGTAGCTATGTTCACCGCCAAAGATGCTGGTGACGATTGGGCGTTGTTCCATTCAGGCGATATTCAAACATTTGTTTTCGACGAAACCAATTGTTTTGTTAGAATTATGGTACATAAAACCGTACTTAGCGATGTAGGATTGAAATTTGAAGGAAGCAGTGCAGCTTTAGAGTTAAAAGTAAAAAATACCAAAGTAAACGAGTGGGAAGAAATTGTATTCGATTTCTCTTCTGTAAAAGGCAATTCTTACAACCGAATTGTAATAATTCCTGATTTTGCTGCTCGTAGCACCGATAATGTTATTTATTTGGATAACATCAGTTTTGGAACTGCACCTGTAGCTAAAAGCAATGATGCTACGCTCAAAGAACTAAAAGTAGACGGAACAGCTGTTGCAGGATTTAGTGCTGCTACACTTACCTACAATATGGAACTTGCTGCCGGTACTACAACCGTACCTACAGTTACCGCTATGGCAAACCATGATAAAGCTTCAGTTCTGGTTACACCTGCAACTGCTTTGCCTGGTGCTACTACTATTTTGGTAACAGCCGAAGATGGTACAACCCAGACATACACCATCAATTTTACTGTAGCTGTGCCAAAGAGCAACGACGCTACCCTGAGTGCACTTACAGTAAACGGAACATCAGTGGATAATTTCAGCGCAAGTACACTTACTTATGCTGTTAAACTTCCTGTTGGTACTACTGCTGTTCCTACTGTTGTAGCTACCGCAAATGATGCCAAGGCAACGGTAAATATTACTTACCCTACTGCATTGCCTGGCACAGTTACCATATTGGTTACAGCAGAAGATGGTTCTACTAAAACTTACACCATAGAACTTACTGTTACTCCTACTTCAGTTGCCAATAATTATGCAGATTTGATAAAAATGTATTCTGCCGAAAAATTGGTTTACATGGAGTTTCCATCTGAATTGCAAAACGGTAATGTTGAAATAATGGATGCTACCGGAAGAGTCATTCTGAAAGGTAAAATTCAGGCAACTGCTCAACAATTTGAAGTAAAAACTTCCGGAATTGTGATTGTACGCATAACCGATAGCAACAACAATTCTGTGAAGAATACAAAATTGTACGTGAAATAATTTCTTTAAGTAGTTAAAAATAAACTGCTTAAAATTTTTACTCTCTGATATAAAAGTAGATTTTCCGGATTGTAAAAGATCTGGAAAATCTTACTTTTTTATACGGTATCTAAAGTTCTTCCTCCTTCTAAACCACCCATTATTTGGGGAAATAAAATTACTACGATGATTAAAAATTCCATTGTGTTATCGGTGTTGTTGGTGATGCTGACCATACACTCCTTCGCGCAAATAGTTCCGGTGGGCAGCGGTGGCTACACTACAGTTTTTCCGGGAGTAGATGCCGCCAACCGAAATTCCTACCCGGGCGGAACGCCCCAACTGAGCGGAAAAGCGCTAGGCAGACCGGTACCTACCAACGATTGGTGGTCGAAATTGATAAAAGAAAACCATGCCGATAACCTGTTTAACTATCCATTGGCATTGCGTACTGTAAATAAAGGCTTGGTGGTAAACTATGTAGTTCCCACATCGGGAGCCAATGGCAGCAGCCAACCCATGGGGCCCGACGAACCCATAGTGGTGGGAGTTACCGGCCTGGATGCAGCTAAAGCCACTGCATCCGATTATTCGGACTGGACTGTGAGCATAAACTGGACAAACAGCACCCATAATTTTACTGCTACAGTGGGTATAGGCATGCCTTTTTTGTACTTCACCAAAGCCGATGCCGATGTAGCGCAAATTGTAGTAAATGCCGGAACTGTGCAGATTGTAAACGAAATGCTTATTATAACCAATTCGCAGCAAGGCTCTGATTATGCAGTGTATGCACCTACCGGAAGTACATGGACACAAAACGGTACTACCTATACTTCCACTTTAAACAGTAAAAATTATTGGTCGATGGCTTTTATTCCGCCAACTGCTACGAGTATTTCTGCTGTGGCAGAGGAATATAAAAAGTTTGCATATGTTTTTCCTATCAACACCAAAGCCGATTGGACTTACAGTGAAACTACGGCTAAGCTCAACACTACTTTTACGGTAGAAACCGAGGTGAAAGAAGGCACAGAAACAAACGTATTGCTGGGCTT
>JFJP01001175.1_pt1 | contig 29847 bp, 20 predicted proteins | sample 431651 | NCBI WGS metagenome assembly JFJP01 (sample SAMN02602958, study PRJNA72255) | Microbial mat metagenome, whole genome shotgun sequencing project. | biome: fresh water; feature: sink hole; material: water; isolation source: purple microbial (photo- and chemosynthetic) mats found in... | reverse complement strand
GTCCACGGAAGGCGGCAGGATAGGGCGGGCGAAGGCCCTGCGGGAGGCGGCCTTGGCCGGATTCGCGATGCTGTTCGAGGTCTTCATCGCGAAAGCGGTCAAGGCGATGCCCGTCCACCCGATCGGCCGGACGATCGGCTCCTTTTTGCGCTACCCACACACTCTTGTAAAGAACCAAAATAATTTCAGGCACTTACTTGATCACTCGAAATCGTAGAAGAAGCCGTTGTTGTTGTAAACCACCACGAAGGCGCCGTTCGGGGCGATGCTGAACTCCTTGATCACCTTGCCTTCCTGGTTCAGCCGCGTCAGGGCCGCGACGGCGTCCGCGGGCATGTTCTCTTGCCAGAAGCCGTTGTCGTCGTAGAAGATCAGGTAGCCGCTGTCGCCGTGGAACACGACCCCGTCGATGGTGTGCTGGGCCGCGTTCAGCTCCATGAGCTTCTTGGCGGCTCCTTCGGGGATGCCGTCGTACCAGAGGCCGTTGTCGTCATAGACGATGAGGTAGCCGCCCGATGGGGTGAAGCTCACGCTGTTGATGGTGCGGCCCTGGTCGTTGAACTCCTTGAGCTTCAGCTTGGCCGCCTCGGGGATGTTGTACTGCCAGAAGCCGTTCTTGTCGAACAGCACCAGGTAGCCCCCGCCGGGCGCGTAGCTGAACTGCCGGATGACGCGGTGCTGGAGGTTGAGTTCGCGCATCCGCTCGCGGGCGTCGGCGGGCGCTTCCTTGGCGATGAAGCCGTTGCGCCCATGCACGATCACGAACCCGGCCGAGTCCATGGCCAGCGAGTTGACCGGAATGCCCATCAGGTTCAACTCCCGGAGCTCGCTGACCATTCGTTCGTGCTGGGCCATGCCAGGGCTGGGCCATGCCAGGGCGCCCAGTAGGGCAATCTTGAGCAAGTCTTGTTTTTTCATGCTGGGGTCATTTTTTGTTGCGGGTGATGGGAGGGTCGATGGGCCTGCGCGGATTCCCTTGGGCCAGGCCCGTTCGCGAATCTACGCGTTCCGTCCCGCTGCCCGGGCCCTGCCCCTTCGCCCATAACTTGCCAGTGGGAAGATTTCGCATTTCGTTCACAAAAAAAACACCCCGAGGCCGCGGGGCGGCTCGGGGCGTCATGGCGTTGTGGCCGCCAGGCGCGGGCAATTCGTGCCAAGGCTCAGGCCTGGAGCAGCCGGAGCTGCTTGGCCAGCGTGGTCTTGAGCTCCTTGCGCTCGACGATGTAGTCGAGGAAGCCGTGCTCCATGACGAACTCGGAGGTCTGGAAGCCCTCGGGCAGGTCTCGGCCGATGGTCTCGCGCACCACGCGCGGCCCGGCGAAGCCGATCAGCGCGCCCGGCTCGGCGATGTTCAGGTCGCCCAGCATGGCGTAGGAGGCCGTGACGCCGCCCGTGGTCGGGTCGGTCAGCAGCGAGATGAACGGCAGCTTCGCGTCGGCCAGCAGGCTCAGCTTGGCCGAGGTCTTGGCCATTTGCATGAGCGAGAAGGCCGCCTCCATCATCCTTGCCCCGCCCGATTTCGAGATGATCAGCAGCGGGTGGCGCTTTTCGATGCAGTAGTCGATGGCCCGGCTGATCTTCTCGCCCACCACCGAGCCCATCGAGCCGCCGATGAAGGCGAAGTTCATGGCCGCCACCACCAGCGGAAGCCCCGAGACCTTGCCATGCGCCGTGATGATCGCGTCCTTCAGGCCCGTCTTCTTCTGCGAAGATTTCAGGCGGTCGGTGTATTTCTGCGTGTCCACGAACTTCAGCGGGTCGGCCGACTCCAGGTTCGCGTCCAGCTCCTTGTACTTGTTGTCATCGAACAGGATGCGCAAGTAGTCCTGCGCCGAGACGCGGTCGTGGTAGCCGCACTCCACGCAAACCGAGAGGTTGTGATGGTGGTCCGACATGGCCGTTACCTTCTTGCACTTGGGACACTTGAACCACAGGCCTTTCTTGACGTCCTTCTTGTCCTTGGTATCGGTGTTGATGCCTTTCTCGTTGCGCTTGAACCACAGCATATCGTCCTTTTTTTGGTTTGTGCCGCGAATATAGCCAATCCGCCCCAAACTTGCTCCGCCTGGCCGCGGACCGCGCCGCACTACCGAAAAAAACGAATTTCCTACCCCGCGGTTCGACTTGTCGAAAAACCTTGCCGCGCAAGGGCCAAAACCTGTTTAGCGTCATGTTTTGTGATGCCAATCGTCATGGGAGCATAGCTTTTTATTGCCTAATTTTGAGGAAATCAATCACTCAATCAAAACATCAAGCCATGAGCCACTACGCTGACCAAGCCAAAGCCGTTTTTGATTTCCTGGGAGTCCTTTCGCACGAAGATCCCAAAATCGCTGAAGGATTCAAGACCATCCACCACGCCGCCACCCAAGACAAGGCCCTGACTGGCAAGCAGAAAGAACTGATCACCCTGGGCATCGCGATCGCGCTTCGCTGCGAGGGCTGCATCGCCTGCCACGTCAAAGCCTGCCTGTCGATGGGCGTTACCCAGGCCGAGATCGTCGAGACCATCGGCGTGGCCATCATGATGGGCGGCGGACCGGCCGTCGTCTATGGCGAAAAGGCCTACCGCGCCATGGAAGAATTCAAGGGATAAGCCCACACAAGCCTTTTCCCGAACCGAAGGCCGCCCCCGCTTTGGGGGTGGCCTTCGCCTTTTCGTGCCATGCCCACGCCCCGGCTCAGCGCTCCAGGGCCTCCACCAGCGGCTCGGCCTGGCTCGAGTTCGGGTGCGGCACCCGCAGCAGGGCCGCCAGCGTGGGCGCCAGTTGCGTGACGTCAACGGCCCGGTGGACTTCGAGGCCCATCGGCACGCCCGCGCCGAACAGCACCAGCGGCACGTGCGTGTCGTCGCGGTAGCCGGTGTTGGTGGTGCTGCGGTCGCTCTGCTCGCGCCAGTTGGGCACCAGGTTCAGCATCAGGTCGCCCGAGCGCTCGGGGTGGAAGCTGTTGGCCATGCGCTGGGCCTCGGGGTCGGTGGCCGCGCCCTCGCGCAGTTGCTCCAGCGTCAGCACGCGGTTCACGCCCGTGAACTGCCGCAGCAGCTCCTGCGCGTAGGCCCGCGCTTCGGGCAGGGCGATGCTCTTGCGCTCCAGCATCCCCCGGTCCAGGAAATATTGCTGGTCGCGGTAGGCCTTCACCCACTCCTGCGAGCCGTAGCGGTTCGAGAGGTGTACCTTCAGCAGGCTCAGCGAGGTGCGGTAGGTGAACTCGCCCGCGGGCAGGCCCAGGCTTTCGAGATAGGCGGGCGGGTAGCTGTCGCCGCGGTCGGCCACCAGCGCCAGCACGAACTTGCCCTTGCCCACCAGGCTCTCCAGGTTGGAAATCAGCTTGTAGAGGTCCATGTCGAGCCGCACCACCAGGTCGGCCATTTCGACCGAGAGCGGCCCGAAGCGCTCGGCGATGTGCGCCGTGGCCCCGTAGCTCAGCCAGAGCAGGTCGGCGTGCTCGTCCTTGCCCAACGATTCGCCTTTGATGGCCTCGATGGCCATGTCGGTCAGGAAGGTGTTCGACGCGGGCACCTCGTGGAAGGCGCTGAAGCCGGGCGTGGCCTTGTTGATGTCGTCGAGCGAGTAGGGGAAGACATGGCCCGCGCCGGGGAAGTTGCGCTCGTAGGGGTTGTCGTCGCCCAGGCATTCGGTGTACTGGTGCAGCGGGAAGGCCGTGCTCCAGACCCGCGTCAAGTAGTCCTCCGGATAGTGCCGGTAGTTGAACTGGTTGACCCATTCGGGCAGTTGGTCGAGGTAGTGGTCGGAGCTGATCCAGCGGCCGTAGCTTTCGTCGAACCAGTAAGCGGCGTCGGCCATGTGCCCGCCCATGAGGGTGGCCGCCTCGGGCCGCATGGCGATGCTGACGACCTTCGAGCGGCCCATCGAGCTGAGCTTGAGCTGGTCGCCCAGCGTGTTGGCCAGCAGCTTGGCGGGCGAGAAGCGGCCCAGGTCGGAGGCCGAGCCCACAGTGCGGGCCTCGCGGTCGGCGGCGCAGCTCGCGAACTGCCCCGTCGCGGGGTCGAGCCACTGGCTGGCCACGATGCCATGCGTGCGCGGCTGCGTCCCCGTGGACAGCGTGGCGTGCCCGGTGCCCAACTGCGCCAGCTTGTAGCCGTGCGTCGCGTTGCGGTAGGCCGTCCCCTCGCCGACAAGCCGCCGGAAACCGCCCTCTCCGAACTTTTCCCAGAAGCGGTCGATGTAGTCGTAGCGGAAGCGCTCCAGCACCACGACCACCACCAGCCGGGGAGGCTCCGCCGCCTGCGCCCGGACGCCCCCCGAGGGCAACAAGCTGGAAACCAAGAGGAAGGAGAATGCCAGAATGGCCAAGCGAAATCTCATGCTTTTCGTTTTTCAGTGGTTTGGGAAGATGGCTCCGCGCGGCCCTCAGCCGATGCGCCCGATCATGGGGATCAGGCCGCTGAAGAAGAACTCGATGGCGATGACCATGACGATCAGGCCCATGAGCCGCATGAGAATCTTGTTGCCCGTCTGGCCCAGCACCCGGATGATGCGCGACGAGCCCAGCAGGATCAGGTAGGTCAGCACCAGCACGCCGAACATCGCGCCCAGCAGCACGGCCTGCTCCTGCCAGCTCTTGGCGGCCTCCATCAGCACGATGGCGTTGGTGATGGCCCCCGGGCCGCAGATCATGGGGATGCCCAGCGGCGTGATCGAGATGTCGGTGGAGTACTCCTTGATTTCGTCCTCGCTGATCTTGGTGCTCACCAGGCGGGCGTGGAGCATGTCGAAGCCCACCATGAAAAAGATGATGCCGCCCGCCATGCGGAAACTGTCAACGGAAATGCCGAAGAAGTCGAAGAGGAACTTGCCCGAGAAGGCGAACCCGACCAGGGTTCCGAAGGCCACAAGGCTGGCTTTCAGGGCGATGGCCCCACGTTGCGCCGGGCTGAGCTCGCCCGTCATGGTCATGAAGATGGGCATGACCCCCAGGGGGTTGATCAGGGTGAAAAAGGAGGTGAAGGCCAGCACGGCCAGGGCGGTGAGCGAGTCCATCGTTCGGATTTTTTGCGCGAATAAAGGCTTTTCGCGGCAAAGGCCCAACGCGGGGAGGAGGCGGGCGGATCAGCGGTAGCGGCCCAGGCCGTAGTTCTCGTTGATCTGGTGGTGCCGGGCGATGTACTCGCGGAATCCGGCGCTGTCGCCGTCGATGCGCAGCCCGGGGTTGAGCTGGTTGAAGCGCTCGGCCAGCCTGTCGCGGGTCTCCGGACTGCCCAGCAGGTCCATGAACATGAGCACGTTCTTGTAGTAGTGGTCGAAATTGGTGGCCCCGGCGTAGCGGTAGATGCCGGTCTGGAGCTGGTTGGCCTTGAACTGCTGCCCCGACATGTAGTAGGCCATCATGCGGGCGGCGGCGTCGAGGTTGAGCACCGGGTGGAAGCGGTCGTCGAACTGGATCAGGGTCTTCTTTTCGAGCTTGTGCTCCGCGATCAGGGCGCGCAAGGCCCGGCCATGCTCGTGGTTGACCAGGTCGCGGCAGTCTTGGTAGATGCGCAGCCCGAACTCGCTGGCGGTGCTGGGCTGCATGTGGCAGAGGCCGATGCCGCCGTCGTCCTTGGCGTTGGGCAGGAGGTCCACGCCTCCGGTCTCCTGCATGACCATGGCCAGCAGCAGGTTCGAGGGCAGGTGGTAGCGGCTCTCGAGGGCCAGGGTGATGTTCTCGAAGCGCAGGGCCCGGAGCATCATGCCCAGCAGGCGGTCGTCCTGGGTGCCGGCCGTGACGCCGAAGAGGCTGGCCGAGCCGATCATGCGGAGGTTCTCGAACGCGATGGGCGGATGCAGCTCCTGGTAGCCCAGGTCGGGGAAAGGCGGCCGCTTGAGGGCCTCCCGCTCAAGCTCCGTCATGGCCGGGACTTCCTCCGTCTCCTGGTCGTTGGCGATGATCCAGGCCAGGCCCCCGATCATGCCCAGCAGGACCAGGACCAGGAAGAAGACCTTGGGGTCGCCCATAAGCCTGAAGAACCTCCCGAGGATGAGCCTCTTGGCCCAGTCGGGTTTCTCCATGAAGTTCCCAAACATGGCCATTCTGGCGGCTCAGGGGTGGAGGTAGCTGTCGATCAGGGTGTAGAGCTTCTGCCGGTTGATGGGCTTGGTGATGTAGTTGTCGCAACCGGCCTCCAGGCTCTTGCGGTGCTCGTCGGCCATGGCGAAGGCAGTCTGGGCCACCACGGGCAGGTTCGAGCGCTTGGACTTGATGATCCGGGTGGCGTCGAGGCCGTTCATGATGGGCATCTGCAAGTCCATGAGCACCAGGTCGATGCTCGATTCGTCGTCGCAAATCTGGACGGCCTGCTGGCCATCGGTGGCCCTGAGCAGGGTCACGTTGGTCTTGCGCAGGAGCATCTCGAGCAACTTGTAGTTCGCGTCGTTATCCTCAGCCACCAATATCACTTTCCCTTGCCAGTCGTAACTCATCCGTCGTCAGAATTTATGGAACGCGTTCATGCGGATGGGCCATGGGCAGCTCAAAGAAAAAGGTCGATCCTTCCCCTGGTTTTGACTTGGCCCAGATGTTTCCGCCAAGCAAATTTACCAAACGTTTGCAAATGGCCAAACCGAGCCCCGTGCCTCCGGTGTTCGACTGGCCCGAGTCGAGGATTTTTCCGAAGCGGTCGAATATCAGCTCGATTTTGTCGATTGGGATGCCAATGCCTTGGTCTTCAACGAAAAAGACGATTTTGTCAGCCTCCTGGCGCCGGGCCCCCAGGGTGATGGTTCCCCAGTCGGTATATTTGATGGCGTTGGAGCTGAGGTTCCGAAAGATCTGCTTGAAGCGCTCGGGATCGGTGAAGATTTTCTCGGGAAGGCCGTCCAGGCTGAGGACCAGGCGGAGCTGCTCCTTGTCGCGCAGCTTGGCGTACTGCCGGGCCTGCTCGAGCGCCTCGCGGAAAAGCGGCTCGACCTCACATTCCTGCTTCGAGACGGTGGCCTGGCCCGACTGGATCTTGGAGAGCTCGAGGATGTCCTCGATGATGGTCAGGAGCTGCCGGGCGTTCTTGTCGATCAGGCGGGTGAAGTGCTTGACCTTGCCGCTGGGGATGCCCGGCAGGCCGAGCAGGTGCGTGAACCCGATGATGGCGTTCATGGGCGTCCGTATCTCGTGGCTCATGTTGGCCAGGAAGGCCGTCTTGAGCTGGTCGGCGGCCATGACCTTCTGGTGGGCCTCCTCCAGCTTGTCGAGCCGCGCCTTGCGCTCCGACTCGTCGCGGGTGATGCCCACCAGGCCCTCGGGCTGCCCGTTGTCGTCGCAGAGCTGGCTGGCGAGCGACTCGGCCCAGAAGCTGCTGCCGTCCTCGCGCTCCATGCGGCCTTCGAACCGGACGGCCTTCTGCCCCCGCCATTGCCGGGAGTCGGCCATGTCGCTGGCAATGGCGGCCCCGAGCAGCCGCTCCAGGGGCTGCCCGAGCAGCGCCTCGGGCGCCAGGCCCCGCAGTTGCAGGCACGAGGGGCTGAGGTAGCTCAGGCGCCGGGCCGAGTCGGTGGTCCAGGCCAGGTCCACCATGTTCTGGGTGAGCACCTGGAAGAGCCTTTCCTTGGAGCGCAGGCTGCGCAGGGTCTCCTTCTCGCGGCTGAGGTCCCGCACGAAGACCCAGTGCTCGCCCAGCCCGGCCTTGGCGTCTAGGCTGGGAGCGTGCGAGAGCTCCACCGGCAGCGGGTGGCCCTGGCCGCCCTCCAGCTCGCTTTCCAGCGGTGGGCGCGGATGGCCGGGCCTGCCGCGCAGCCAGTCCTCCACCCCGGGCCGCCGCGCCGGGGCGAAGAAGTCCGCGAGCAGCCGTCCCCGCGCCTGCGCCTCGCCCAGGTCGAGCATCTGGCAGAGCCTCTGGTTGCAGCCGATGACCCGCAGCCCGCCGTCGAGCATGGCATAGCCGTCGCGGTTGCTCTGGTAGAGGTGGGTGAAGCCCTGCCGCGAGAGCTGGAAGGCGGTGTTGGCCTCGATGATGCGCTGGAGGTCGTCCTCGAGCACCTGGTTGATGATGCGCAGCTCGTAGCCCTTCTGGTCGAGCAGCCGGGCCAGGTGCTCGCTTTCCTGGCGTAGGGCCACCTGCTCCACCGCGGCCTCGCGGCGTTCTTGCGCCAGGCGGAACACCTTGTCGAGCAGGCGCATCCTGCCGGCCAGCCGCCGGGCGGCCTCTTGGATTTCATCGGGGCTGAAGGCGCGGGCGCCATGCCCCAGCCTGCCATCGGGCAGGCGCTCGAAAGGCCCCAGTTCCACCCTTCCTGGAAAATGGCCGTTCCAGGCGTTGACGAAATGCCCGTTCTCGTCGGCAGGGCCGTCTTGGGGCGCGCGGGCCATCATGCGGCCCTGCGGCCCGAAGGCCGCGCAAGGCATCCGGTATTCCTGCTCGAACTCGGCCAGCACCAGCTCCAGCTCGCTGGCCAGTTCGGTCCAGTGCATCCGGCTCCGCTGGGGGGCCAGCTCGCGCTCCAGCCAGGCGCGGTGCTCGCGGATGCGCCGCATCTGTTCCTGGCTGGCTTCGGAAAGCCGCCGTATCGACGCTCGGGTGGTGTCGTCCATTCGGGAGGTTGGGGTGGCAGGTTTTTGGCTTCGGCCGCGAAACTAGAAAAATTCGGATAGCTTTTCTATCAGTTTTTTGGGATTCAATGGCTTGGCCAGGCAGTCGTCGAAGCCGAGCGCGGCGATGCGGGCCTTGTCCCTGGCGGCGCCCCTGGCGCAAAGCGCCAAAAGGCGGGTGCCGGGCAAGGATTTCTTGAGCTTGGCCAGGGCCTCCTCGCCGGCGAGCCAGGCCAGGCGGAGGTTGACCAGCAGCACGTCGGCCGAGTTGGCCAGGGCCAGTTGGGTCGCCTGTTCGATGTCGTGGTTGCGCAGCACCTTGGCTCTGGTTTGGCGCAGGGCCTCGCGCAGCAGGAAGAAATCGCTGGTGTCGTCGGCCACCAGCAGGACGGTGCGGCCGCTCCAGTCGGGTGGGCCGGGGGCGGGGGGCGATTGGGAGCCTTCGGGCTCGGCGGCCCGCCGTTGCCGGGGCAGCGAGAAGCTGACGCGCGTGCCCACCTCGGGCTGGGTCCAGATTTCGATGCGTCCGCCCAGCAGCTCCACCAGGCTCTTGGCGATGGAAAGCCCCAGGCCCGTGCCCCGGAAGAGCTTCTCCTCGGGCCGGCGGGCCTGGCCGAAGCGCTCGAAAACCCGCCCGACCTGGTCGGTGGGCATCCCGATGCCGGTGTCCTCCACGAAGAAGCGGTACTGCTCGCCCACGATTTCGTAGCCCAGGACGACTTGTCCTTTCAAGGTGAATTTCAGGGCGTTGCTCAGGAAGTGCCCCAGCACCTGCTTGAGCTTGATGCCGTCGGTCTCCAGGCAGTGGCCCTGCTCGGCCGCGGGCACCCGCAGCAGCAGCTCCAGGGATTCCTTCTTGAGCTTCTCCCGCTGCTCGAGGCCATCTTCGAGCAGCTCGTCGAAGATGGGCGCCAGCACGGCCAGCTCGTTGTGCATCTCCATCTGGCCGGCCTGTATCTTGGAGATGTCGATGATGTCGGTTATCAGGTTCAGCAGGGTCTGGCTTCCCTCCTGTATCATCTGGATGTACTCCAGGCGGAGCTCGTCGGGCAGGTCCTCCTCGGCCAGCAGCTCCGAGAATCCGACCACCGAGTTCATGGGCGTGCGGATCTCGTGGCTCATGTTGGCCAGGAAGGCCGATTTGAGCCGGTCCGATTCCTCGGCCTTCTCCTTGGCCAGGAGCAGGCTCTCCTCAATGGCCTTCTGTTCTGTAACATCCTGCACCAGGCCGATGACCCTCGACCGCGACTCGCGGTTGAGGCGGGTGCGCTGGGCCAGCGAGCGCAGGTGGATGACCTTGCCGTCGGTGGGCCGGCGCACGCGGAACTGCATCCGGGCCATCTTGTCGTCGGCGAAAAGCCGGCGCATGGCCTCCAGGGCCGGGGGCCAGTCCTCGGGCAGGATCCATCGGCGGGTCTGCTCCAGGTCCATGGTGGTGGCGCCCCGGCCGAAGCCCAGGATCAGCGAGGCTTCCTGCGAGAAGGTGATGGTCTGGAAGTCGGTGTCCATCTCCCAGTTGCCGATCTGGGCCATGGCCAGGGCTATCTTCATGCGGCTCTGGTTCTCGAGGATCTGCCGCTCGCGCTTCTTGCTCTTGATGGCCATGGCCACGTGGTCCGAGATGAAGACCATCATGTCGAGGTCGAGGTGGCTGTAGAGGTTCTTGTGGCGGTAGCTTTGCAGGACGATGACGCCGAAGCACTCGCCGGCCAGCACCAGGGGCACTCCCATCCAGGTCAGGGGCTTGGCGTCGAGCATCTTGATCTGGCTCCGGCGCTCCAGCTCCAGGATGTCGTCGATCTGGGCCAGCAGGGGCAGGCCCGAGCGGCGCACGTAGTCGGTCAGGCTGTTGGGCATGGCCTGGGGCGCGAAGTCCGAGTCGGCCTCCTTCTCGTCCACGTGGTAGGGGAAGGTGTAGGTCTGGTCGGAGGGGCGGTAGAGGGCCAGGTAGAAGTTGGTCGCGTCGACCAGTTGCGAGATCTCCTGGTGGATGTGCCGGATCAGGTCGCGCAGGTCGCCGTCCTTGCCGGCCTCTTCCGAGATGTTGAGCAGGGTCTGGAACATGGCCTGGGTCTCGTGCTGCTCGGTCTGGTCGCTCAGCCAGGCCATGGCCGCCTGCCCCGCGGGGTGGGGCCAGTAGGCCAGGCTCAGCTCGTAGTGCTTGTTGCGGCCCATCACCTTGAGGCTCAGCTTCTCGGTGGTTCGCCCGCCGTGGAAGCAGGCCTCGACCCTTTCGAGCCGGTCCTGCGGCAGGCCCTCGAGCCAGGGCGCCAGGGGGCTGGGCTCGCCAACGGCCACCCGCTGGCCGAACCAGCGCTCCATGGCCGTCTGGTGCTTGGCGTTGAAGCCCAGGTAGCGGAAGCCTGGGGCCAGCAGGAAGGCCTGGGTCTGCTTGGGCAGGTGGTCCCACTGCCGAGGCCAGCCGGTGTCGCGCTCTTCCAGTCGGCGCTTGAGCTCGGCCAGCTCTTTTGCCAGCTCCCGGACTCGTTTTCGCAAGTCTAGATTTTCGGACATGTCTTCGGGGAAATGGGAGGTGCTTGTCGGTTGGTGCCAGGGAATGCCCTCGCCGCCCCTGGCCGGGGCCGAGCGGTCGGGCTAATGTAAAGATAACTTAAATTCCGGCGAAAATGAAGCCAAGCGCCGGCCTTCCTGCCTCAAGCGCGAGATAATCGCGCCCAAGCCGCTCCCATCAGCCCTGGCCGAGCCAGCGCGCCTGCCACGCGAAAAGTGCCACCGCCAGGGCGTGGCTCACGTTCATCGACGAGGTGGCCCCGGTCATGGGCACGTGGAAATGCTCGGGGCAGCGCGCCAGGTGCGCGCCGGGGATGCCGTCCTCCTCGTTGCCCACCACCAGCGCGCAGGCCCGCGGCAGCAAGGCCTCGTGCAGGCTCCGCGACCGCGGCGAGGTCTCGATGGCCACCCACGCGTGGTCGGGCGGCACCAGCTCCAGGGCCTCCTCCCAGGAGCAGTACTGCCAGTCCACCTGGCCGTAGGCCTCGCGGGCCGTCTTGCGCACCTTCGAGGCCTTGAAGCGGTCGCGGGCGTCCACCACCAGCACCCGCCGGGCCCCGAAGTTGTCCGCCAGCCGCAGGATGCTCCCCAGGTTGGCCGGGGTGCGCAGCGAGTCGGCCACCACGATGGGCCCCTGCCGACGGGCGTCCGACAGGCTCTCCGCGAAAAGGCTCCGAGAAGGAAGGTGCTCCATGGCGTTGTTTCATCGGTCTGGAAATGGCCCGCCTGCCGCATTTTGGCGCGGCGCGGCTTGGCGTTCTCAAAATCTTGCTAAATTTATCCGTTGGTTTCAGTCCAAGACCAACCCTTTCCCGCGCCAGGCCCCGCGAGCAGGACGCGCACCGACCTCCCCACTGACCAAAACCCGAATCCCAATGATAGACAAAATCTTCGGAAAAGACAAGGACGACTTCCAGTACCGCTTCGGGCACAAGTTCAAGTTCAAGTCGCTGAAGGTGTACTGCTCGCCCGAGTGGATGTACGGCGCCACCAAGAAGTACCGCCGGGTGTTCGACAGGGCCGAGCTCGACTATGTCCGGGCCGAGTTCTCCTTCTACAACAAGCTCTTCGACGAGATGGAGTGGGAGACCGAGGTGTCCCTCAAGGCCTTCGCCCTCAAGGGCACAAAGCGCGAGGAGCTCTGCGACCAGCCCGAGAAGATGGTCGTCAAGCCCGACAAGAACGTGGTCACCTACCACAAGGGATGGGGCGCCGAGACACTGGGCACCTTCTGGAAGAAGGGAAAATACCTCTGGGAGGCCTACATCGACGGCATCATGGTCGGCTCGCAGGAGTTCTTCGTCGAGGAGGTCGGCCTGGTGACGCCCAAGAGCAACCCCTACTTCGAGCTGACCTCCATCAAGGTCTTCAACGGGCCCTTCGACGGGTGGAACATCAAGGACCGCAAGTACCTGCGCAAGTTCAACCGCGACACCACCCAGTTCGTCTGGGCCGAGGTCGCCTTCCAGAACAAGACCCCGTCCGACTGGCAGTGCGAGCTCTTCATCAACTTCTTCGACGACGCCGGGCAGCTCAAAGGGCAGGCCACCGCCTTCCGCAAGATCGCCAAGGGCAAGAAGGGCGCCGAGTTCATCTTCGAGGAAGGCTGGGGCAGCAAGGACGGCGGTTCCTGGAAGGACGACCGCTACACCGCCCAAGTCGTCTTCATGGACACCCTGGTCGGCGTCGTGGCCTTCGAGATGGGCAGCCACGAGGAAGAAGGCGTCGCGCCCCTGCGCACCACCGTCGAGGAAGCCCTCTTCGACCAGCCCAAGCCCACCGACCAGAGCCTCACCCTCGAGCAGGTCATGGCCGAGCTCGACGCCCTCACCGGCCTGGCCAGCGTCAAGCAGAGCATCCGCCAGCACATCCAGTACCTCGACTTCATCAAGCTCCGAAAGGAGAAAGGCTTCAACGATTCGGAGAAGATCAGCCTGCACAGCCAGTTCACCGGCAACCCCGGCACCGGCAAGACCACCGTGGTCAAGCTCCTGGGCAAGATCTACAAGCACATGGGCCTGCTCAGCAGCGGCCACGTCCACGAGGTGGACCGCGCCGACCTCATCGGCGAGTTCATCGGCCAGACAGCCCCCAAGGTCAAGAAGGCCATCGACGAGGCCCGCGGAGGCATCCTCTTCATCGACGAGGCCTACTCGCTCACCCGCAAGAACGAAGACTCGAAGGACTACGGAAACGAGGTCATCGAGGTGCTCGTCAAGGAGATGTCCGACGGCCAAGGCGACCTGGCCATCATGGTGGCCGGATACCCCAAGGAGATGGACTACTTCATGAAATCCAACCCCGGCCTGAAGTCCCGGTTCAACCACCTCTTCCACTTCGACGACTACCTGCCCGACGAGCTCCTGCAGATCGCCCTGGCCGCCGCCAGGCAGCGCACCGTAACCTTCGATGCCGACGCGCAGGCCGCCCTGGCCAAGATCCTCACCGAGGCCTTCCGCGCCCGCGACAAGAGCTTCGGCAACGCCCGCTACGCCATTTCCCTGGTCGATGAGGCCAAGATGAACCTCGGCCTCCGCCTGATGGCCCACCCCGACGTCAGCCGACTGGGCAACACCGAGCTCTCCACCATCCTGCCCGAGGACGTCGAGCGCATCGCCCAGCGCCAGACCAAGATGCAGCTCCGCCTGAGCATCGACGAGGCGCTGCTCAAGGAGGCCCTCGGCGAGCTCAACGCCCTGGTCGGCCTCCACAACATCAAGAACGACGTCAACGAGCTCGTCAAGCTCGTCCGCTACTACCGCGAGACCGGCAAGGACGTGCTCAACCGCTTTTCCCTGCACACCGTCTTCAAGGGAAACCCCGGAACCGGCAAGACCACCGTGGCCCGCATCCTCGGCAAGGTCTTCAAATCCCTGGGAATGCTCGAGCGCGGCCACGTCACCGAAGTCGGACGCGAGGACCTCGTGGCCGGATACACCGGCCAGACCGCCCTCAAGACCCGCGAGAAGATGGACGTCTCCCTGGGCGGAGTCCTGTTCATCGACGAGGCCTACTCCCTGGCCGACCAAGGCCAGGGCGGATTCGGCAAGGAAGCCATTGAGGTCATCCTCAAGCACATGGAAGACAACCGCGGCAAGATCGCCGTCATCGTGGCCGGATACCCCGACAACATGGAGTTCTTCCTCAAGGCCAACCCGGGCCTGCGCTCCCGCTTCGACCGCACCTTCGTCTTCAAGGACTACACCGTCGAGGAGCTCCTGCAGATCGCCCAGAACATGCTCGCCCAGGAGAAGCTCTACCCCGACGCCGAGGCCCTGCGGCACGTCAGCACCTACCTGGCCAAGATCCACGCCGCCCGCAGCAAGTTCTTCGGCAACGCCCGCGAAGTCCGCAAGATGGTCGAGAGCACCGTCAAGAACCAGCACCTGCGCATGGCCTCCACGCCCGCAGAGACCCGCACCAAGGAGATGATGGAGACCGTAGCCCTCGCGGACGTCCGCGACTTCGCCCCCGAAGGAGGGACCAGCAGCGTCGGCTTCAACTTCTGAGCGCCCCCGACCGCCACGGCTTCCACCCCTGGGCCCGATCCGAGCCCAAGGGTGGACGTTCCCCTTCGTAGCCCGCAGCGAAGGCAGGGCCAGACAAAGAATCTGGAATGCCAGCCCTGAACGCGGGCCTCTTCAAAGCCGAAGCCAACCCGAACGATGACCAGGCGTAGGAGCAAGGAAGGGCCGGCAAAAAACATCGAGAAGGACGCATGGAACTACCCCGGAAATTGAAAAAACAAGACACGACTCTCGAATCCGAAGGAGCGGAATTTCTGGTGCTCGGCCTTTTGCTTATCGAAGGAATTTCGGCCTACAAAGCCTACATCAACTTCCCGGGCTACGACCTGACAGCCGTCGATCCGGAAACGAGGAAAGTCGCCCGCATTCAAGTAAAAAGCCGATGGGCAACCGATTACGACACAAGTTTTCCCCTGAAGAACCTGGACTGCGACTTCGTCGTCCACGTCGCGCTGAACAGGGGCTACCGCTTTCGCAAAAAAGACAGCGCCGAAGAATATGGCACCAGGCCACCCGTTTTTTATGTCTTCCCCATTGAAGTCGCCGCGAAGGCAAGAGAGGAAAAAGGCTGGAACAAAGTCCGAATCCGGAAGATCGAAAACTTGGAGACCTACATCGACAACTGGGCCCAGATCAAGGACTACCTGGCCAAGGGCGGCCCTTGAAACCAAGTTGCTTTCAGACGCGATAGATGGGTTGTGTGCGGCTTGGTTTTCGGATTGAACCCCTACGGGGTTCTGGTTCGCGGCGGTTCACCGCTCCCCCGATTTCATCCGGGGCTATAGACATTCAATCCCTTCGGGATTGGCAAAGCAGCCCGCTTTCGTCGGAAACTGATGTCTCGGATATTGCACCCTCGAACGCAAATGGCAAAAACACATAGAAAATAAAAAAACAATGTGGCTATCTGTTTTCACTACTGCGCCTGTGTGTTTATCGGCGCCAAAACGATAAAGGGAAAAATTTTGGACACTTGCTTGTCACCTTTGAACTCGACTTGGCATTAGGCGGTTTCGAGGTGGAAAAATCAGATTTTGACACCCACGAGCAGCATGTCGTCGGTCTGGGGCATGTCGCCTTGCCATTGGGCCATTCGTTGTTCGAGGGCGGCGGCTTGCGCGGCCATGGGCAGCGCGCCGGTTTCCTCGAGCAGCTCCACCAGGGCCGTCTGCATGAATTTGCGGTTTTCCTTTCCGCCGAACTGGTCCTTGATGCCGTCGGTGAAAAGGTAGAAACGGTCTCCGGGCATGGCCTTGATGGCGCTGCTCTTGAACTGCGCGCGGGGCGCCATGTCGGGGTTGCCCAGGGGGAAGCGGTGCCCCTTGACGAGCTTGGAGATTGGGCCTCCCTCGGTTTGCCGGACCTGCAGCAGGCCGATCTTGGCCCCGCAGAACTCGGCGATCTGGCTGCGCGAGTCGAGCACGAACACGCCCAGGTCCAAGCCGTCGCGCAGCTCTTCCTTGGTGTTGGGGCCACCGAAAAGCTCTTGGATGCGGTGGTTGAGCTTCTCCAGGATGAAATTGGTCTTGAAGATGCCATCGGTGATGACCACCTCGTTGAGCAGCATCGAGCCGACGACCGTGAGGAAGCCCGCCGGGACGCCGTGCCCCGTGCAGTCGCCCACGGCCAGGACCTGTATGCCGTGGACGTTGGCGTACCAGTGGAAATCGCCCGAGACGATGTCCTTGGGCCGCTGGAAGATGAGCAGTTCGGCGAAGTCGCGGGCGATGGTCTCGGGCTCAGGCAGGAGGGCCTTCTGGATGCTTTGGGCGTATTCGACGCTGCTGTGCAGCAGCTCCAAGGCTTCGGACAGGCGCTTGCCCGTGCGCCCCAGCTCCTCGGCCCTGTGCCCGATTTCGATCTTCTGGCAGAGCAGTTGCTCGTTTTTGAGCCGCTTGTCGCGGTAGCCGAAGAAGAGCACGACGGCCATGGCCAGCACGGCCGCGCCCAGGACGATGAGCCAGAAGTTGAAAGTGGTCAGACGGTCCACGTCCTGGCTGCTTTGCAGCGACTCTCGCTCGAGGTTTTCGATTCGGTACTGCTGTTGTTGCAGTTCGTGGCGGATCTGCAGGTTGGTGATGCCGCGCTGCTTGCTTTGGTCAAGGATCGAGTCGCGGAGCTGGGTGGCCAGCTCGAACTGCGCCAAGGCTTCGGCCGGGAGTCCTTTTTCCTTGTAGATTCGGTACAGCCAGTCGTGTCCTTCGGCGGCCAAGGCCCGGCCGCCGCTGGCTTTCGCGGCCAGGATGCCCTCTTCGAGGAAGCGAATGGCATCGTCGGGCCGGCGCAGCCCGGCCAGGGCCATGCCTCGGTTGACGGCCGCGTAGGCGTGGTGTTGCGAGGACTTGTCGCCCTGGGTGGACTCGTAGGCCCGTTCGAAGTTCTCCAGGGCCAGGCTGTGCCGCCCTTCCGCGAAGTGCAGCTTGCCGATGTCAACCAGGCAGATGTTCATGCCCTTGTCGTTGCCCATCTGGCTGTTGATCTCGTAGGAGCGGGCCAGGTGGGCAAGGGCCATGTCCGTCTGGCCCAGGTACCTGTAGGCCAGGCCGATGTTGTTGAGGTTGATGGCGATGCCGACGCTGTCTCCCCCTTTCTGGTCGATTTGGAGGCCCGACTGGAAGTACTCCAGGGCCTTTTCGTATTGGCCGATCTCCAGATAGACGTTGCCGATGCTGTTGGTGGCCTTGCCGTAGAGGTCGTCGTTCTGGCACTGCAGCGCCAGCTCCACGGCCTGGAGGTGCAACTCCAGCGACTTCTCGTAGTCGTCGATGCGGCGGAAGTCAACGGCCAGGTTGTTGATGAAATCCGCCCGAAGGCATTTGTCGAGCAGGTCGCTCTCGCGCACGGCCTGGAGGTGGTAGGTGATGGCCGACATGAAATCGCCTTGGTAGCGGTAGATCGAGCCCCGCAAGTCCTGGCAGCGGGCATGGCTGACCTGGAGGCGCTCGGCCCGGGCCAGGCTGTCGGCCAAGTCCAGGAAAAACAGGGCGGAGTCGACGCGATCCGACTCCCGCGAATAGGCCGAGGCAAGCTCGAACAAGACCTTGGAGCGATGCAAGGGTGTGTCATCCTGTTCCAGCTCCGCTCGCAACTGGCTGATGTCTTGCGCCTGGGCCGCGTGGGAGGCCATTGCGAAAAACATTGCGAAAAGAGCCAATTTCCGCCAAATGTTTTTTGTTGGCAGGGCAATTAGAACAAGTGCTGGGACTCTTTTCTCCAAATCGACTTGGCTTTTGGGGTTGATCGATGCTGGGACGGCTTCATGGAGCGGCCGCTCAGTCCGTTTTCTTGGCCTGATGCTTCTTGCGGGTTCGCTGTTGTCCCTTGGGCTTGACTTCGCCAGTTGGAGCCCTCGGGCCTGGGTCCGATGCTTTTTCCTCCGGTCTGCCTCGGCGCGTGGCACGTGTGGGCTTTTCGGCCTGCGGCCGGGTGGGGTCGTTGGCGGCCGGGGCCGGGGGGTTCGGCCCGCTGTCGGCCGCCGCGTTGTCGGCGGCCTTCTTCCGCGGCCTTCCCCTCCGCCCTTTTGCCTTGGGCTTTTCGGCCTGCGGCCGGGTGGGGTCGTTGGCGGCCGGGGCCGGGGTTTTCGGCTCGCTGGCGGCCGCCGCGTCGGAGGCGGCCTTCTTCCGCGGCCTTCCCCTCCGCCCTTTGGCCTTGGGCTTTTCGGCCTGTGGCCGGGTGGGGTCGTTGGCGGCCGGGGCCGGGCTTGTTGGTTCGGGGTTGGGCTGGGCCGCGGGCGCGGTCTTTTTCTTGGGCCGTCCTCGGCGCGCGGTTCCTTTGGATTGGTCTTCCCGCGGCAAGGATGCCGTGTTCTGCTGGAGCTCGCCTGTTTCCGCCTGTTGTGCGGAAGCGCCGTTGCCCTTTCTGCCTCTGGCCATTTGCGAGGACTTTTTGCGGCGGCGCCCGACGGAGTCGGCGCGGGGTGAGGGAGGCACGAGCGGGGCCATCGTCTCGACGATAGGCTCCTCGTGCAATCGGCTGACGTGCTCTTGGATGATCAGGGTGAGGGTTCCCGCCAAGTCCTTGGGCGCCTTCTTGCCGACAGGCTCGTCGATGTCGGCGGGCGCGAAGACCTTGGCATGGGCCTGGAGGATGGCCGCGAAACGGTCGAGGTCGAACTTTTGTTTTTCGAGGAAGCTCTTGGCCAGCCGCTTGAGGGCGGTCAGGGTCTCGAAGTTCTGCTGGGCCTCGGCCATGGCGTCCCATTCGAGCAAGGCTTCGGCCTTGGGGGTGGTCTTGAGCTTTTCGGCGATCTTTCCGAGGTCTGACTTCTTGATGGCCAGCGCCTGCTCCTTGCAGCGGTTGAGGTGGCTGGTCAGCACGCCCGTGGCTTTGGTGAGGCGCTCCAGTTCCCTATTCAGGATGTTGGGATAGTTCGCCGACTGTTCTTTTTGGGCTTCTTGGAAAAAAGGCGCCGCGTGTTCCTTCTCGAACAGGTCGGCCAGGGAGACCATGTCTTCCTTGAGGGTCAGGTCGGCCACTTGCTCAAGGATGCGCGCGAAGCGCTTGGCCTGGACTTTTCCCTTGGCTTTGTCCGGGGCGAAGGCGTGCCGTAGCCGGTCGCCCAGCCGCTGTATCTCGCGGAACTCGACTTCGGGGATCGGGCCCAGCAGCTCGGCTTCCAGCTCGTTGGGCTGGGCGGCCGCCAAGGCGGCGGCCAGCTTGTCCATTTCCAGGGCCAGGGCAGGGGCGTCCTTGCCGATGTTCTCGTCGAGGTCGAGGAAGTCCTGGAGGTAGTCAACCAGGGCCAGGTCGGCCTCGGTGAGCCAAGGGGCCTGGCTGATCTGCTCGAACAGTTCGGATACCTCCTGCTTGAGCCGGAAGGTATCGGCAAGCCGCTTGACGAGCTTCTTGTGGAAGAGCTCCTCGGCCTTCGACATTTCCTGGATGCCCTTGTCGAGGCCGTTTTTGACCTTTTTGATGCTGGCCCGAAGCAAGGCATGTTTCTTCTTGAGCTCCGCGTGTTCGGCTTCCTTGCGTTCGATGATGGGGCTTGGGCCGCTGGGGCTGGTGGTTTCGCTCATGGTGGGTGATGCGTTTGCGCCGCGGAGAGGGGGCGCGGGCATAGTGCTGGCGCAGCTCCTGGCAAAGCCCAAATCTACGAACTCGCGGCCCCTTTCGGAGCAGGCGCTGTCATTTTTTTGTCCTGTTCGCGGGCATGGGCTTTCGTCTAGGATGTCAAAATCCTGCATTTTTTTGATTTTCAATGCCTTACCCTCGCAAGCAGAGCCATGCTTTCAGGCCTTGTGGACGGCACGGCTGATGCGGACGGTGAAGCGCGAGCCTAGGCCCTTTTGGGATACCAGCTCGATCCGGCCTCCGATCTTGCTGAGCAGGCCTTTGCAGATGGCCAGGCCCAGGCCGGTGCCGCCATACTTGCGCGAGTTGCTGATGTCAACTTGGCGGAAGGCCTGGAAGATGACTTCCTGCTCGGCCTCGGTGATGCCGATGCCTGATTCGCTGACCTCGAAGCATACGTTGCGCCGATCATCTTGGAAGCATCTGAAGCTGACCTGGCCTTGGTGCGTGAACTTGAAGGCGTTGTCGAGCAGGTGCAGCAGCACCTGCCGGAGCCGGGCGCGTTCGCCGTGGACCGCGTCCTGCTCGGCCGCCAGCCCGAAATGGCACGACAGGCCGATGCCCTCGCGCCTGGCCGCGACGGTCCGGAAGTGCTTTTCCAGCTCATCGAACAGCTCGCGGGTCGAGAAATCCGAGAAGAAGAACTCGAGCTGGTCGGTCTCGATCTTGGAAATATCGACGATGTCGTCGATGATGCGGTTGAGCTGGTCCACGTTCTTGAGGATGATGGACAGGAAGTCGTCGCTCTTCTCGGGTGTCAACTGCTTGTATTTCAGCAAGGAAGAAAAGCCGTTGATGGCGTTCAGGGGCGTGCGGATCTCGTGCGAGACGTTGGCCAGGAAGGCCGTCTTGAGGCGCTCGGAGCTCTCGGCGCGCAGGCGGGCCTGGTTGAGCTCCTGGGTCTTCTCGTCCACCAGGTCTTGCAGGTGGTCCCGGAATTGGCGCAGCTCCTCGTTCTGGTCCGAGATTTCCTTGTTGGCCTCGGCCAGCACCTGGGCCTGCTGCTGGATCTCCTCCTGCCGCTGCTCCAGCATCTTGTTCTGGGCCAGGATCTCGTGGGTCCGCTCGCGGACCGTGCGCTCGAGCTGCTGGTTTCGGCGCGAGAGCGAGCGGGTGCGGAGCATGATGGCCAGCCCGACCAGGGCCAGGGCCAGGGCCGCCAGGAGCAGGCTGCCCCACCAGCTCCGGTACCACGGCGGCAGGACCGTGAAGCGCAGCCGGGCCACCCGCGACTCCTGCTCGTAGAGGTTGCGCGCCTTGACCTCGAAGACGTACTGGCCCGGCGGCAGGTTGGCCAGCTCCTTGCTGTCGTCGCGGCTCCAGGCACTCCAGGCCGTGTCCAGGCCCAGCAGGCGGTAGGCGTAGCGGCTCAGCTCGGGCTCCACGAACCAGTCGCTGGCCCAGCGCAGGCGCAGCAGGTTGCTGCTGTCGGACAGTACCAGGTCGGGCGCGGGGCCCGAGCCCATGAAGAGGGTGTCCGCGCCGCTGGTGGCCAGCCTTATCTGGCAACTGTAGGCCACCGGGTCGGCAAGGCCCCGGCTCAGGTCGAGCGGGTAGAGGCCGCCGTTCCAACTGCAGAAGGCCACCGTGGCCGAGTCCAGCAGGCTGATGCTGTTCGGAAACAGACCCCGCAGCCGCAAGAAGGGCGCCCGCAGCGCCTCGAAGCTGCCATCCTCCTGGTACAACAGGGCCAATTTTTCTTCTTCCTGGATGAAATAAAGGTTGTTTCGATAGTCTTGCGCCAGGCTGTTTTTGACGTTTTTGTCCCATAGCAGCAGCGCGTTGAGCTCAGGGATGGGCACGAAGCGCCCTGCCTCCGCGTCGAAGCGGTAGAAGCCCAGCTTTGTGCCGAAGATGGGCTCTTCTTGGAGCTCGTCGCCCTCGCGTCCCCAGTAGCGGGCTGGCAGCCGCACCTTGAAGACGTAGTTCTCGAACTTCGACGGCAGGCCCTGCTCGGGGTCGAAGAAATCCACGCGGCTGACGCTGTCCTGCCGCTCGTTCAGCCAGAGGCGCCAGAGGCCCGCGTTGTTGTGGCTGACCCAGACCCAGCCCCGGCTGTCGTACTCGACCCAGCGGCTGGTCTCGTCGAATCCCTTTATGCGGTGGCTGAAGGCCAGGTGCCCGGCGCTGTCGGCCAGCACGACCAGGCCGTCGCTGTGCGTCCCGCCCAGGAAACGCTCCGGATGGTCGAAGGGGCGCAGGGTCCAGAAGGTCTTGTAGGGGGTGATGAGCCTGGCCTGCCCCTGGTCCAGCTCGACCACTCCGTCGAAGTTGGCCGCGTAGAGCCGTCCCTTGTAGGACAGCCAGTTCCAGTTCTGCCGCCGAAAAACAGGCAGCAGGCTGAAGTCTGGCTCGCCTTCTGGGCTGCTGAAAATGCCCAGCGAGCCGCCGACCCAGAGCCTGCCTTGGTGCGACAGGGCCGAATAGACCCCGCCCTGGAGGCCCTGCCCTTCGCCGAAGAAGGTGACCGGAGCCTGTGTCTCCAAGTACGAAAGCCCTCGGTTCAGGCCGACCCAGAGGTTGCCCAGGCTGTCGGGGCAAAAGGAGTAAACCGAGTTGTCGCCCAGGCCGTGCGCCTTGCCGATGTGCTTGTGGATGGCGCCCTCGCGGTCGAACAGGATGAAGCCGTCCTGGAGGCTGCCCAAGGCGAAGAGCTCGCCCAGCCGCGCGCCCGCGTAGACGCTGTTCTCGATCGCGAAGCGGCTGATGGGCTCAAAGCCGGGCAAGCTTTCCCAGCGAGGGCGCTCGCCCCAGGGCCAGAGCCGCGTGGCGCCCTGCTTGCGGTCCACCACCAGCACGCTCTGCCCGTCGTAGTCGAGCACCGCGTAGGGCTTGGCCAGCGAAAGTTCCCGCGTGCCGGGCAGGGAGTCCCAGCCCTCGGGGCCGTAGCGGTAAAAGCCGGTTCCCGGCTCGTTCACCAAGATTCCTCCTTGGGTCTTGAAAGCCAGATGGAACTGGCTCTTGGGGAAAAACAAGTCGAAACGGCCATTTTTCCAGACCATGATCTGCGTGTAGCTCAAGAAGACGAGCTGGTCGGCGTAGGCGAAGCAGTGCCAGACGTCCTCGAAAAGGCGGTTCTCCTCGGGCAGGTGGGGCAGGAGCGAGCGGAAGACCTGCCGCCCGAGGCTGTCCGCCTCCAGGTAGCCCAGCTCGCCCACGGCGCCCACGTAGAGCCGCCCGTCGGCCCCGAGCGCCAGGCTCCGGACGATGGAGCCGTTGGGCATCGGAATTCGGCGCCACTCGCGGCCGTCGAACTCGAGCAGGCCCGCGTTGTTGGCCACATAGACCCAGCCCTGCGGCCCCAGGGCGATGTTCCAGTTCGAGGTGTGGGCCTGGTAGTCTTGGGGCGAGTAGTTCCGAATGAAAGGCATCCCCTCGGCCTGCTGGGCCCGAGCCCGTCCGGGCCCTACCGCGCAGAGCAAGAGGGCCAGGCCCAGCAGCGCGGGCCAGCCCATGGGCCGGTTGGACTTTCGGGAAGCGGTTCTCATGCGGTTTCAGGACGGTCAGGGAAAAGGCAAGAGGCGAGGGCTCAGAGGCTGCCGATGCCGACCACTTTCGGGCTGTTGATGAAGGCGTGGCTCTCGGGCACGATGATCGAGATGGGCGCGGGCATCCCGGCCTGGCCGGACGCCTTGCCCACCCAGATCTTGTAAACCTTCCCGCGGACCGCGCTCGGGCCGTAGCCCATGCCGTTGGAGGCCGAGACGTTCACCCGGGTGATGGCCGTCGGCTGCGCGTAGAACCGCACGTTCTCGAAGTCCTTCTTGAGCGAGTAGGGCTGCACCGTCGAGCGGAGGCTGAGGCCGTCCTCGTTGACCAGCGCCCCGCCGGCGATCGCCTTGAAGCGATGGGCGCAGTCGTCCAGGTCGCGCGAGGCGCGCAGGATGCCCAGGTATTCCTCGAGCACTTGCTTGACCGCCGGCGGCAACTGGCTGGCCGGGATGTCGCTGGCGCTGCTCTGGCCCCATGCCAAGGGAAACGACAACAAGACGAGCAGGCTCAAAATCGCGAATTTCTTCATGGTGTGGATGGCTTTTGTTTTTTCGGGTTATGCTTCTCATTTCAGCGGCTCGGCAGAATCCGTCTCTGGGGTTTCCACCAGCAGCTTCTTGAGCTTCTGGTACAAGAACGAAACCACGAGCAAGATCACCCCAAGCGTGATGAAAGAAATGATGCGCCCGCCTTCCGACATCTCCCAGACATCGACGGCGAACAGCTTGACGACGATCAGCCCGAACAGGCTCAGCGAGATGACCCGCATCTGCCGGTTCTCGAGCCGGAGGCCCAGCAGCATCATCACGAAGGAGCTGATGCCCCACAGCATCGGGTAGCCGATGCGCCGCGACTGGCTGATGAACGTCTCGCGCTGCTCGTAGGCATCGTAGTACATGTCGGCCGGGTCTATCGGCTGGGGCACGTAGAGGTGGAAGCCCACCAGGAAATCGTACTGCCGGCTCAGGGCCAGCACCAGCAGCGCCACCGTGGCCCAAAGCCCAAAGGTCTTCTGCCGATCGCTGGCCTCGGCCCGTGCGTCGAACCGCCACAAGAAGTGGAAGGCCAGCAGCAGGAAGCCCGCGAAGCCGACCCAGTGCCCCCAGGTCTGCCCCAGCCCGAGCTGCTCCATCGAGACGTGCCGAAGGCTGCCCCAGGTGTAGGTGAACGAAAGCAGATGCGCGAGCCCGCCCACAATGGCCACCGCGACCAGCCCACCAAAGGCCGCCCGATGCCGCCACGAGCCCAGGAAAAGCCCAAGCCCCCCGAGGAAGGCCACCGTGAAGGCCATCAGGTTCATGTAGCTCGGGTCTTGCAGCTCCAGCGCCCGCTCGCTCTGGTAGAAGGTCTCGAAGGCCCCCGCGGAGTAGAACACGCCAATGGCCACCAGCACCAGCCCCACCGCGTAGGCTTGCCGCGGGTAGATGCCCACCCGGTCGCCCGTTTCGCCGCGCAGAAGCCCAAGCGAGGCCACCACCGAAAGGCCCGAGAACAGGCCCGTCAGGAACACCCGGTTCGCCACGATGGGCAAGGCCGTCTCGCTGTACGTGAAGTAGAACTTCTCGAAATCGAGCAGCAGGCTCAGCACCATCAGGGCCACGACAAGGCCCGAGGAGCTCTTGAACAGCCCGATCCCCGTCTTCTGGCCCAGCCAGAGCAGCATCGTGCCCTCGATGGCCCAGAAAAGGGTGATGTAGTTGCCTTCGAGCTGGACAGGACCCGCCAGGCTCACCAGCGTCAGCACCACGCCCACCAGGAAGAACACGAAGTTGCGATCGACCCGCTCGTGGCGGTAGAGCCAGTACGCGAAGGCAAAGTTGAACAGCGCCAGCAACACCGTGAAAATGCCCCGCAGCGCGTTGACCCAATCGTCCATCAGCATCATGCCCGCTGCGAAAAACGCCGAAACGTTCAGCAGCAGAAGGCTGATTTCCAGAGGCCTGAACTTCTGGCCCTCGCGCAGGTTGTTCAGGATGTTCATCACGAAGAACAAAAGGTAGAACAGGCTGGCGAACAGCAGCGCCCCGGCCCGCGACGGCGGCCCGCCTTGGGCAAGCTCCATGCCCAGCCACGAGCCGTAGAGCAGCACCGTGAAGCCGAAGGCCGTCGCGTTCACCGACGGCCAGCGCTTGAAGAAGGCCAGGGCCACCATGCCCAGGTCCAGCAGGAGCAGGTAGCTGAACAGCACGACGTAGTTGCCCTGCCCCGTGCTGACCATCAGCGGCGAGGCGAAGCCGCCCACAATGGCCAGCACCGCCAGCTCCTGCCGGTCGTAGGCCACCGAGAGCAGCACCGCGAAGCCCGTCACCGCGGCCATCAGCAGGAAGGCCACCGTCTGGCTGAACAACTGGTAATCTTGGAAGGCCAGGTAGAGCGTGTAGTAGAACACGGCCAGCCCGCCGCCCACCAGCACCGAGCCGAAGGCCGCGAAGTTCTGCCGAAGCCGGTGCGCCAGCGCCACCAGCGCCCCGCCCGCCAGGAAGCCGATGCCCACCCGGGCCACCTCGCCAATCCAGCCCTGGCCGATGGCGTAGCGCACGAAGAAGCTGATGCCCGCCACCAGGATCAGGATGCCGATCTTGTTGATGAGGTTCTCGCCGATGAACTTCTCCCAGTCGCGGGCCACCTTCGACCGCGGCCCGGGCTCACGCTCGGGCTGGGGCCGGGGCTCGAAGCGGACGATGGGCGGCTGCGAAGTCTCGGGCTGCGGGCGCCGCTCGGCCTCCGGCTTTCGGGTCTCCGGCTCGGGGACATGCTTCTCCGCAGGGAGGAGCTTCTCCGGTTCTTCGGCCGTCGGCTTTTGCCGGCGGATTTCCTGGTCCATGGGGTCGGGAGCGAGCGCCTCGCGGACGCGCCGCTCGAGGGCTTCCCAATCTCGGGCCTTCGCCGGGTCATCCTCCTTGGCGCGGACAGGCTCTCCGCCGCGGAGTTCGGCGAACTCGCGCTTGATCAGGTCGGCCAGTTGCTGGCGCTGCTTCTGCGAAAGCATCATGCCCAGCTCCAGCTTGGCCAGCAGCTTCTCGTGCCGCTCTTGGGCCTGCCGCCGCTCGTCCTGCACCAGCGCATGCGCCCTTCTGGCAAAAAAGGCGGCCACGAGCGCCAGCAGGGCGGCCAGCACCATCAAAAGCTCTTCCATGGGCTTCAAGGTTTGGGTTCTACGTCCAAAGTTAATCAAAAAGGCTTGCTCGTCCCCTCTCGCATCGAATTGGGAAAAAAAAACGTCCCGAGGAACATTTCGGTGGCTCGATGCCGTGCGTTTCCCTATGCTCCCATGTTTTCAAACAAAACATTGAGGATCCATTTTATTAACAAAAAAAACCTGGATTCAAGCCACAAGCGCAACAGGTGATTCTGGGTTTTGATACTGGATTACTGCTTCAAACAGCAATTGGTTGGTTTTTTTGTATCCGAACCTCTTCCTGCGCCTGTTGTTGAGGGGCTGCACGACCTCCTGCACGAATGCCTGGTCGATGCTTGCCAGCGCCATCTTCTTGGGGATGTGCTGCCTGGCGATTTGGATGTTTCACCACCGAAGGAAAAATGATGTTGGAAGCGATTCGGCCGATTTGAATCGAGCAGCTTTGCCCGGCGAATCGTGAACGCTCGAAGGCCGCCTGGTGTTCGTCGGGAAGAGCCTGGATTGCCACGAAGCCCAAAAGGCCGCCCGGGAAACCGGGCGGCCTTTTTAACGGAAGTTCAATCGTGCTTGCGCGGTGCTTAGCGGACCACGACGCGCTCGACGCTGGTGGCGCCGCCGCGGTTGACTTGCAGCACGTAAACGCCAGCGGCGAGCTGGCTGAGGTCGAAGCGGTGCATGGCGTCGAGGTTGGTGGCCTCGATGACGCGCTGGCCGGTCAGGCTGAACAGCACGGCGCGGGCGCCTTGGGCGTCGCGGACGAACAGCTCGGTGGTGGCGGGGTTCGGGAACACGCTGATGGCCTGGCTGTTGGCGTTGCCCACGCTGGTGATGCCATAGACGCCGAAGGTGTAGTCGAGAGTGGCTTCGGCGCTGATGGTGATCTTGCGGTTGTCGCCAGCGGTCCATTCGCCATAGTCCCAGCTCTCCTGGCCGTTGGGATTGGCGAAGAACTTGAACTCGTACTCCTTGGCCTCGAGCTCGAGCACAGCGCTGTAGATGCCATCGGCGTCTTCGTCAGTCATCGCGACGCTTCCTGCGGCTCCGGGCGTTGCCCATTCGGGCGAGGCCACCGTGCCTGTCATGTAAACCGTGTGGGTCGAGGCCGTGAAGGTCTCTGCGGCCACGGCGTTCATGTCCACGTTGAAGGTTACGGAATAGGGCTGGGCAACAGCCGTTCCAGACATGGCCACCAGGGCGAGGGCAAGAATTTTGGAGAATTTTTTCATGTGAAAAGTTGTTTAGTTAGACATGTCCCAAAGATAGCCATAGCGAATCAAATTGCCAAATTGTGAATGAAAGTTTTTTTTGCGAACTCGAATCTAGCCTCAAGCGTCTTTAGAGCGAAAAAAAGGACGCATGGAGCGCGCCTGGTTGGCGCGGAATGGTTAAATTGCGGGACAAATGAACCTCAAATCTCCTTATCGCATCATGAGAAAGAAAATCGTAGCAGGGAACTGGAAGATGAACACCTCGCCCCAGGAAGGCCTGGCCCTGGCCAAGGCCGTCGAGGCCAAGGCATCCCACGGACTGCCCCAGGGCGTCGAGCTGGTCGTGGCTCCGCCCTTCACGCACCTGTCAGCCGTCGCGGCGGTGCTTTCCAAGGTCGGCCTCTCGGCCCAGAACTGCGCCACGCACGACAGCGGCGCCTACACGGGCGAGGTCTCGGCCTCCATGCTCAAGCAAGCCGGGGCCGGCTACGTCATCATCGGCCACTCCGAGCGCCGCAGCTACTACGGCGAGACAGACCAGAGCCTCAGCCTGAAAATGGCCCAGCTCCTCAAGAACGGCCTGACGCCCATCTTCTGCTGCGGCGAGGTCCTCGACGAGCGCGAGTCGGGCAAGCACTTCGAGGTCGTCGAGGCGCAGGTGGCCAACGTGCTGTTCCAACTCTCGGAGGAGGACTTCCGCAAGGTGGTCATCGCCTACGAGCCCGTCTGGGCCATTGGCACCGGGCGCACCGCCTCGCCCGAGCAGGCGCAGGAGATGCACGCCGCCATTCGCGGCTGGCTGCGCGGCCACTTCGGCGACTCGGCCGCCGCCGACTGCGCCATCCTCTACGGCGGCAGTTGCAAGGCCTCCAACGCCCAGGAGCTCTTCGCCAACCCGGACGTTGACGGCGGCCTCATCGGCGGCGCCTCGCTCAACGCCGACGAGTTCTGGGCCATCGCCAACTCGTTCTGATCCTTGTTGGGCATCCTTCGGTTTTCAACATCGCAAAAGAATCCCCCGCCGGCGCCTGGTCGCCGCGGGGGATTCGCCTTTCCTACCCAGCCGCGCTCGCGGGGGGGGGATGTGCCAATCGCCAGCGTCGGGCAAAATATGGGTCGAAATGGACGCTGACGAAAAGGATTTGGCGGATAAATGGGTTTTGGTGAATCAACCTACCTTCGTCCAGACTTGATTTTGCTTGTTTCAATCCTTTTAGTGCAACCCACACGCTGTTATAGAGAACCTATTTTGTTGTTGATTTCAATTAGCAATAACGAAAAGCTATGAGCGGCGTTTTCAGTATTTTGGAATGTGTTGCGCTTGTGGCAAGCCAAAATATTGAAAATGACCATCATATAAAATGTTGTGTGGATTTTCTTTTTTTACAATTTGTTTATCCGTACTTTTTTTTCATGCCGGCGCAATATTTTCAAATTGTCAAATTGTTAACAAATATTTTTGCATGTGATTTATAGTCAACTGACTTATAGTCAACAAATGTCGAACTTTGAAATGTGGAAATAAAGAGAAACATTGGGCTTAGAATTAAAGAATTGAGAACGCATTCAGGTATTTCTCAACAGGAATTATCATATCGCTGTGAATTGGATAGGACATATATCACAAGTGTTGAAAATGGTAAGCGAAACATTTCAATTGTCAATTTGGAAAAAATAGCTCTTGCATTAAATCTAACACTCAAAGATTTTTTCAATGACGACAAATTTAGTCAGCTTGCCTGATGCTCTAAAGGAAATTAAACAATCCATTGAAACCGCAATAAAAACTGGTGGAACAGAAGCTAAAAACAATTTGATTAGAACACAAAAGCCAATCAAATTGTTACATGATGTTGTTAAATCTGAATTAATTCGGAATAAAGTTAATCCTGAGTTGATTAAACCTGCCTTAAAACAATCAAGCGGGGAACTTGCCTTGTCAGGATTTTTTAAACGCAAAGACCAAGATGTTTGTGTTGTTCAAAATGGATTAATGCCGATTGAAGAGGTTTTAAAAACCGATGGCATACTTTACGGTGAAAAAGATGAATTTGGCTTTGACTTTACAGAAAAGGCATTGTCTATTAATGTCAGAAGTCAATTGAGCAGTTCGGCTAAAAATTTTGACACCCTTTATGAGAGAACTTTTGCCGAAGCATTAAATTTACATTTACGCTGTCCCAAAATGGTTCTCGGTGAATTTTACATGATTGCTGTCAGAGAATATGATAGCAATGAAGCTAATAATAATGAAGTAAAATTTAGGAAAGAGAAAGGGATTGAAAAGCATAAGTAAGCGATTGGATTTAATTTATAATATTATCTTTGCGGCACTATGGGACGAGTGAACACACCAACATTGGATGACGCCCAAAAG
>JFJP01034038.1_pt1 | contig 29870 bp, 24 predicted proteins | sample 431651 | NCBI WGS metagenome assembly JFJP01 (sample SAMN02602958, study PRJNA72255) | Microbial mat metagenome, whole genome shotgun sequencing project. | biome: fresh water; feature: sink hole; material: water; isolation source: purple microbial (photo- and chemosynthetic) mats found in... | reverse complement strand
TGAGTAAATTGACCACTTGGCTTTGCACTGACACGTCGAGGGCCGAGGTGGGCTCGTCACACACCACCAAGCGGGGCCGCAGGGCAATGGCCCGGGCAATGGCGATGCGCTGGCGCTGTCCGCCGGAAAACTCATGCGGGTAACGCGCCATGGCTTCAGGCCCCAAGCCAACACGGCGCAGAAGCTCAGCCACCTGCACGTTGGCTTCTTCTTTGGTGGCATGGATTTGATGGGCGTCGAGAGGCTCACGAACAATATCACCCACAGTCATCCGAGGGTCGAGCGAGCTGAAGGGATCCTGAAACACCATCTGTACATCGCGGCGGTAAGCCATTTCCCGCAAACGGGGTCGAACCGTACCGGAACAGTTCCACGAGGCTCCCTGACGGTCGGTGAACAGCATTTTGCCTTCCGCAGAATACAGCCGTGCAACAACCTTTCCCAGGGTGGTTTTCCCGCAGCCCGACTCACCGACCACACCGATAGTCTGGCCTTCGGGAATGTCGAGATCCAGAGTGTCGAGGGCCTTGACCCAGCCCTTGGTCCGCATGGCAATGCCTCCCTTCACAGGAAAGAACTTGCGTACGCCACGCAGTTGAAGCACCGGCTTGTCGTTCTTGGTCGCACTCATACAGGCTCCTTGGCAGGGTACAGGTGACAGGCCACACCATGGGAGGGTTGTGCCGCCAAAGGAAAACTGTCGGTTGGCAGCTCTGTTCGGCAGCGATCGGTGGCGAAGGAACAACGCGGATGAAAGCGGCACCCCTCAGGAAACTCAAAGGCACGGGGAACCACACCGGGAATGAACGGCAGGTCGCCATTTTTATGTTCCGGCTGGACCTTTGACGCCAGCAGACCCTTGGTGTAGGGGTGTTGGGGCGTACCAAAAACCTCACGCGAGGTGCCCCGTTCGACAATGCGCCCGGCGTACATCACATGCACCCTGTCGGCCATTTCTGCTACCACGCCTAAGTCATGGGTGATGAACAAAATGGCCATGCCGGTGTCTTTCTGCAGCTGTTTCATCAGACGGAGCACCTGAGCCTGAATGGTAACGTCGAGAGCCGTCGTGGGCTCATCGGCGATGAGCATGCGGGGCTTGTTCATAATCACCAGCGCAATGAGCATACGCTGCAGCATCCCCCCCGACATTTGGTGGGAATATTCGCCAAAACGGCGTTTCGAATCGGGGATGCCGACGCTTTGCAGGGCTTCTACGGCCAGCTGCGAGGCCTGCGCCTTGGAAACCCCAGGATGGTGCAGCCGGTACGACTCCACCATCTGCTGACCGACGGTGTACAGCGGGTCGAAGGCCGACATGGGCTCTTGAAAAATCATACCGATGCCACCTCCTCGCAGGTCGAGCAGTGTTTTGGTGGGGGCACCGACGAGTTCGGTTCCCTCAAAAACAATGCTGCCTTCGATGCGGGTGTGTTTGGGCGAATGAAGACCCATCACGGTTTGCGCACTGACGCTTTTTCCAGATCCGCTTTCGCCCACCAATGCCAGAACTTCACCGCGATACAGTTCAAAATCGATGCCGTCGACGGCCTTCACCAGCCCTTGAAACGTGGGAAAGTAGGTTTTGAGGCCCCTTACCTGCAACAGGGTCTGTGTCTCCTTGGTCGGGTTGTTCATAATTTGTCCACCGTGCCGTAGGGGTCCAGGGCGTCACGGATGGCGTCGCCCACAAAGTTGAAACTCAGCACCGCCAGCATGATGAACACCCCCGGCAACATCAGCCACGGTTGGCTTTGGATCACGCCGATGGACTGCGCCTGCTTGAGGAGCAAGCCCCAGCTGGTCATCGGCTCCTTGATGCCCAGCCCCAAAAAGCTGATGGTGCTTTCACCCAGAATCATGCCGGGGATGGACAGGGTTGCCACGACAATGAGGTAACCGCTCATGTTCGGCAAAATATGGCGGGTGATGATGGGTCCCGTCCCGACACCCGCAATGCGGGCGGCGTGAATAAAATCCTTTTCGCGCAGACTGAGCGTCATGCCGCGCACCACACGGGCCACACCCATCCACCCGATAAACGACAACACGATAACAATGCCTAAGTACAGCAACGTCGAAGGCCAGGTCGGGGGTATGATCAGTGCCAGGGCAAGCCAAAGCGGAATGCGGGGAAAGGACCGGAGCACCTCGATGAGCCGCTGGATGGCCGAGTCGAAAATGCCTCCGTAGTACCCCGACAAGGCTCCGATAAAGGCACCGATGATCAGGCTGATGAGGGTTCCCAGCACACCAGCACTGAGACTGATGCGGCTGCCCGACAAAATGCGGCTGAACACATCACGGCCAAACTGGTCGCCGCCCATCAGGTACACAGCCGCCTCAGGGTTGCCCGCGACACCGAACAGGTGCAAGTCACCGGGAACCAGACCCCACAGAAGGTATTTGTCACCTTTCACGAACAAACCCAAGGGGTACGGGGTGGTCTGAACTTCCTTGGTGACCTTTTCAAAGGTTTCAGGGTCGCGGGCCGATTCCACCCCATACACAAAAGGTCCGATAAACTGGCCTTCATGGAACCAGCGGATATTGCTTGGTGCGGCCTTGGCATACGCATCGCGGGTGGCTGAATAGTCGTAAGGACCCAGAAATTCGGCGAAAAGAGCCCCAAAGTACAAAATTCCCAATACGACGAGTCCGAAGACTCCTAACTTATGCTTGAAGAATGTGGCCCACGCTCGTGACATGGCGGCCCCCTCATTGCATCCGGATGCGCGGGTCAAGCGCAGCCAGGGCGATATCAGACAACAGGTTGCCGATTTGCGTGATGAACGCGATAAGCATCAGAAAGGCCAAAACGAGAAATTGGTCGGAATTCAGCAGGGCGTCGTAGAAAAACGGCCCCATGGTCGGCAGGCTGAGCACAATGGAGGCGATGATGGTGCCTGAAAAGACCTCGGGCAGCTGCATGCCGGCAATGCTAACCATGGGGTTGAGCGCGTTTTTAAAGATGTGCTTGCGCACCTGCTTTTCGGGCAAGCCCCTCGCCCGCAAGGCGGTGATAAAGGGAGAGCCCGAAACGTCCAAAAAGTTGCCGCGCATCACCCGCATAAGGCTTGCCACGCCGGAAAGGCCGATGACGACCATGGGCAGCCATAGGTGGCAGATTAAGTCCCAGACCTTGGCCAGATCCCAAGGGGCGTCGACATAGGGCCCCGAGAACAATCCTCCTACCGAGGTCACTCCGGCTTGCACCATGAGAAACATCAGCACAATGGCCAAGAAAAAGTCGGGGACCGAAAGACCGAAAAAGGCCACCCCGGTTAGTGCGTAATCCCTACGGGTGCGAGGATGGGTGGCTGAAAAAATGCCGAGGGGAATGGCAAGAGCCCATTGAAATACAATGGCGCCTACAGCAATGGCGATGGTCCAGGCCATGCGCTCGCCAATCAGGTCGCCTACTGGCCGCCGGTATGCGAAAGAGTAGCCAAAATCAAGCTTGGTTACGATTTTGCTGATCCAAAGGTAATAGCGGGTGGGAGCCGGCTGGTCGAGGCCGAACTCGGCGCGGATGCTCTCGATCTGCTGTTTGGACATGTCGGGGTTGTTCATGAACTGGCTGGCGTAATCACCAGGCTGCAGATCCACAATGACAAAACAGACAATTGAGATGACAAACATCATCGGGATGAGGATCAACAACCGCCGTGCTAGAAAGGTACCCATGGAAAAGCTCCCCAGAAGGAAAAAAAGGACGGAGGCTTGCACCTCCGTCCCATCGATTACTTTCTGTACACCGTGTACGAGGTGTAGTTGATCAGGCCCGCCTTGTCCTGATAGTAGTTGCCCAGGTCTTTATTGGCACCGTAGAGGTTCATCCCGTTGACCACGAAGATCAACGGTGTTTCTTCGGCGTAAATGACCTGCATGCGGTCATAGAAAACCTTGCGCTTGGCCTGATCGATTTCCACAGCGCCCTTCTGGAACAGGTCAAACAGTTCCTTTTCGAAGGGGAGCATCTGGTCGAATTTGGCCTCGGTGGGGTTGCTGCCTACAGAGGGATGCCAGTAGTACAGGTTGCCGGTGGGCTGGTAAATACCGCGGCGCAGTTCCGGGTCGGGCTGGTTGCCAAAGGCCCGAAGCGACACATCATAGTCGCCGGCTCCAAACTTCTGTCCTGTCAGGTTGGCGTCGAGAATCTGAATCTCGCACTTGATGCCCAGCGACTTCAGGCTGGCGGAAAGGATAACGGCGGTGTCGTTGTCAGCCTTGGCTGTTGAGGTTGTGAGCACAAACTCCACTGGTTTGCCATTGGCAAATTCGCGCACTCCGTCTCCATTGGTGTCCTTGAGCCCAGCTTTGTCGAAAGCGGCTTTAGCCTTAGCGGGGTCGTACTTGCGCTGAATCTTGGCTACTTCGGGGTTATACCAAGCCTTGCTGGTGGGCAGCATATAGGCACCGGGCAGAATCGCCAGGCCATTCCAAACCTGGTCGATGAGTTTGGCACGGTCCAGAGCAAATTCCACGCCGTTGCGGAAATCCTTATTGCGGAACAACACTTTCAGGTCATCGTTCTTAACGTCCAGGTTAAAGGCGATGTGTTGCAAGGAAGGAGTGGGGTTGGTGGGCGAAGCACGGAAAATGCTGATGGGCAGCGATTTTTCCTTGGCTTTCAGCGAAGGGAACTGATCAGCGGCCACATCGATGTAGTCAATTTCACCAACCTGGAACTTCAAGGTGGCGACTTCATTGTCCTTGATGATCAGGAACTCGAGTTTGTCGGCGTAGGGCAGCAAGTTGCCCTTGTTGTCAACACGGAACGAATTGGGGTTGCGCTTCATGATGACTTTCTGATCGGGCAGATACTTTTCCACCACCCAGGGACCGGTACCGACAATCGTGGCGGGATCCACATCGGTGGTCCAGGGTTTGTTGACCGAACCAGGGTCGCCGACGACAAACTTGCTGACCAGAGCATGCTTGGGAACAATGCGGATAAACGTCAAGGAGTAGAAAATGGGACCGTAGGTCTCCTTCATGGTCACCTTGACCGTGCGGTCGTCCACCTTGCTCCACACGAACTTCTGGTCTTCCAGTTTGCCGAACAACGACACATTGTTGCCCATGGCTTTGTCATTCTGAGCATAATTCTCAAAGGTGAACACCACGTCGTCGGCTGTGAAAGGCTTGCCGTCGCTCCACTTGATATCGCGAAGCTTGAACGTGATTTCGTTGCCCTTCAAGGTCCAGCTGGTCGCCAAAGCGGGTTCCACTTCCTTGGTTACGGGGTTCACTTCCACCAGAGGGTCGAGCATATTGAACATCACCGAGTTGGTGTTGTTGTCGATGACCCCGTAATAGTTGAAACTCGTCGGTGAAGCTGGCAGCCGCAGGGTTACGATACCGCCGCGATTGGGTTTGGCATCAGGGGTAAGGTACGCCTGCAGAGCTTTGGGCTCCTTGGTATTCACAGGCAATTTAGCCTGGTCGGCCGGCTTCAGCTGGGCAAACGCACCAGAAACCAGGGCCAGGGATAAAAGTACAGCAAAGAACTTCTTCATCCTCTCTCCTCCATTTACTTTTCTCAGAACCCGGGGTGGGAGCCGGTCATACAGTGACCGGACATCCTCCGGGGGCTCTTTGGGAACCCATTAAAAAATCCACCACGGTTTCCACCGAAAGCGGAGTGTACTCCCAGGCAAGCAGCACTGCCTCGCCGGGTCGTGCCAAGGCCGCATCGTAGGGACTGCGCATGGCGATAAAGGAAAGGGGCTTGCCCGTCAACCGCAGGGCCTGCACCAGCGACTGCTGTCCAGAATTCCGCATTGCTTCGTAGAGACCGAGGATGATCCGGTCGGCATGATCAGCAAGCTGAACGGCCCTTTCCAGCTCTTCCTTGGTCACGGCGGCACTGACACTGGTGATAGCCAACTTAGGATTTCGGTTGTGCTTTGTTTCCAAGGCTGCTGACAAGGTACGGGGCGACAGGCTGTCATCAGCACCATGCAAAACAACCGGCAGGGTATCCACGACCAAAACCCTCTCGTTTTCCAGGTTCAAGGCTTGCCTTGAACCCCGTAAATGGAGTGAGGCGCGGCTGAATCGTTTTGACAATTCAGACGCTGTCACAGACGGTTTCTGTTGTGAGGCCCGGCGCTCTGCAGCGCTTTTTTGCCATGACTGAACCCTGCCCAAAGCTTCGTCCAGACGGGCTTCAGGGAGCCTCCGTGAGCGGACCGCTGCTTCAATACGCTCACAGGCCTGGGTTTGAAAATCGAGGTTGTGACTGATGCATAAAAGATCTGCCCCCGCTGCCAGTGCTTGCACCGGTGCGTCAGGGAAATGGTCGGCAATCGCCTTCATGGTCAGGCAATCAGTCAGAAGAGGACCCTCAAAGCCAAGTCGACCACGAAGCAGTCCTTGAAGAATTCTTGGATTGAGCGTTGCCGGCAGGGCTTCTTCTTCGATGCTCCCCCCGAGGTCACGCACAACCTGCGGCATCAGCACATGCGCAGTCATCAGCGAATCGATACCCTGAGCAATCAAGGCTCGGAAAGGTACGAGCTCCAGGGTGTTGAGCCTTTCGAGTCCAATGCCGAGGGTGGGCAGTCCAAAATGGGAATCGACGGCCGTATCACCGTGTCCGGGGAAGTGCTTGGCACAGGTCTGCAGGCCGGCAGCCTGGAAGCCTCTGGCAACGGCTGCAACCAGTCGCGCGACTTTATCAGGTTTCTCACCATAGCTGCGTACCCCTATCACGGGGTTGAGCGGGTTGGAATTGATGTCTGCCACGGGGGCCAGATTCACATTGAAGCCGCAATCGAGCAGCTCTGTCCCCAGGAAATGAGCCAAGAGAACCAAGTCTGCAAGCGAGGGAGTCTCAGCCCCGTTGCCTTCCAGGGCAGCCGCACAAGCCATGGCACCAGGAAACCAAGTGGAGTCCTTTTGAAGGCGGCTGACCATTCCACCTTCTTGGTCAACGGCAACAAGAGCCGATCCCCCCAAAGCGGTCTGAGGTAAAGCTTTTAGACTCCCGATGAGTTTTCGGATGGAATCAGGAGTTCCTAGGTTTCGGGTGAACAAGATGAAATTCCGAATTCCTAGAGTGCTGAGAGACTGAATAGCCGGAGCTGCGGCATCTTGTCCGTCAAAACCAGCAAGAATCACCCCGCCGACTTTCGAGCGCAAAGCATTCATCGCCTTACTATGCGGCAAGGCAGACGAACTAGCAAGGTTAATTTTCAATAATATCAACATATTCCTGAAATATTTTTCCAGAAGCACGAGAGTCCCATGCTAAACTTTGAGAAATGAAGCCCGTATTGTATGGAATTGAGCGTTCACAAATCCTGAAGAACCTTTTCAAGGGCAAGCGTATCGGATTGGTCACCAACCCGACCGGTCTCGACCGCTCGCTAAGACGCAGTGTTGACCTTCTGGCAGAAATTTCCCGGCTTGTCTGTCTGTTCGGTCCGGAACATGGTATTGATGGAGGAGCCCAGGCGGGATCAGCAGTCACGGATGCTGTGGATTCCCGTACACGGCTACCAGTCTACAGCCTTTATGGGCCCACACGACGCCCTGCACCAACCACGTTAGAAGGCCTCGATACCCTGGTTTTTGATATTCAAGACGTGGGATTGCGCTGGTATACCTACCCTTGGACCCTTTCTTATGTTATGGAAGCCTGTGCCGAAGCAAAGGTGCCCCTGGTGGTGCTCGACCGGCCCAACCCCTTGGGTGGCCATGGTGTTGAGGGTTTGCAACTGGACGAGTCCTGTCGTTCCTTTATCGGAAGGTTTCCCGTACCGGCAAGACATGGCCTGACGCTGGGAGAAATGGCCCGTCACTTAGCTCGGGTGCATCTGCCGGGAGTGGATCTGACAGTCATTCCTTGTCAGAACTGGAAAGCCGACCAGCTCTGGCCGGCCACCAGGCTGCCCTGGATTTCTCCCTCTCCCAATCTGCCCACCTTTGATTCGCTGTTGGCGTATGCCGCCCTGACTTTTCTCGAAGGGACCAATGTGTCGGAGGGTCGAGGAACAACCCGGCCTTTTGAGCAGTTCGGAGCGCCGTGGTTGGACCACGAAACCTTGGTTCACTCCCTTCGGGCTCTCAATCTCCCAGGTTTGCTTTGGCGTCCGGTGTTTTTTACTCCCACCTTTTCAAAGTTCAGCGGTCAACTTTGCAGGGGTATCTCACTGCACATAACCAATCCGCAGACCGCGCCTTTGTTTGAAGCCGGATTGAGGGTGCATCATCTTCTGAAGAAACTGCATCCCGAATACCTGCCGCTACCGCCTTGGAAGGAAGGAAGCCAGCCGCCCTTAGCCCTGCTGTTTGGCACCTTGGACATTCTGGGCGACACAACCGTAGAAGCCTTGCTGACGCGTTCCGCCGAAGTTTGCCGGGCTTGGAATCAAGTCCGGCAACCCGACCTTATGTACGAACGGTAGGAACCTGAGGAACAAAGATATAGTCCGGTTCGGTCTTCTGGCGTTTCTTGATTTCGAACAGAAGTTTCAGGCCCGACCACAAGCTCTTCTGGCTAGGCGGCAGATCGAACTCAATCGCTTTATGGAGCTTGCCTTCGTTGTAGCAAGGAACCGCCGCATACATATGGTGCGCCGTGTGGTAGTTCATGTTCCAGTACAACCAGCGGGTGATGGGGCCACCGGTGAAGCTGTGGCACACCAGGCGCCAGTCGGGGGTACTTTCACCTAAGCCTGTATGTTGCATGGCACCGCAGAATTTACCGTACCAACTGGCAAAAAACACCCCGAAGGTGACCAGATAGATCAATACCCAAAGCTGGTAGTAAATAAAGACTCCCATCAAAACAAGATGGCTCAGCAGCATAAAACGCGCCCAGCCGACCATCTGCCCCCGGCGTTTGTCGCCTTTTTCAAACAGGGGATTCCAGAAAAAATAGTCGGCATCGGCCTTTCCGAAGGTGTGGGCCAGGGCCAACCCCATCCATTTAGAGAATTGAGTCCAGTCAAAAGTGAACCATTGCAGCAGATTCCAAAAGTTCAGTTTGTCCTTGACCGGTCCCTGCTGAACTTCTTTATCCGGGTCTTTGAACACGGTCAGTTGGTGGTGCAGGCCGTGGCTGGCCCGGAAGTGCACCGGGTTGTTCCAGGTCATCCAGCAAAACAGATGGTAAAAGAATTCATTCAGCGCCTTGGTCTTGAACATCGTCCCATGGCTCAGTTCATGGACCCCTGCCGCCATGCTGAAGAACATCAGGAACGTGGAATGCACATAGCAGGCAACCACCATGGGAATCCACATCTGATTGAGAAAAAAATACACCGAAGCGCTCATGGTCACGGCCCAGCCCAGCATAAAACTGAGGGTTTTTCGCAGTCCCTTGAAATCGCTCTTCTTAGCCAGTTCCTTGAGCAGCGCCTTGTCGACCGGCGTCCGGTACCACTCAATCTTTGCGTTGTCCATACTTACTCCTTTTCGTTGCGCCGCCTGACTCAACCCTTGAGGTTGAACTCATGGACGGCGTCGACCATGGCCACGATGTTTTCCACCGGGGTCTTGGCCTGAACGTTATGAATGGCATCAAAAACAAACCCGCCCTCGCGGGAGAAAATGCGGCACCGCTCCAGAACCTGGGTGCGCACCTGCGCCGGGGTGCCAAAGGGCAAAACCTGCTGGGTGTCCACCCCGCCTCCCCAGAACACCACCTTCGCACCAAACTGCTTTTTGAGAACCTGGGGATCCATGCCGGTGGCGGAACACTGAACAGGGTTGATAATGTCAAACCCGGCTTCGATCAAAGAGGGCAAAAGAGGAAGAATAGCTCCACAGCAGTGTTTGAAGGTTTTCCAGCTGGTGTTGGCGTGGATCCAGTCATTCATGCGGCGGTAGTAAGGAGCCCAGACCTCTTCGAAGGTCTGAACCGAGCAAAACTGGGAACTCTGGGTACCAAAATCGGTGCCGCAGAGAAAAACCGCCTCAACCTGATCACCCACGGCTCCCTTGAGTTTCGCCAGATTCTCCACAGCCAGGCGGGTCTGACGGTCAAACAGTTCCCGAACAAAGTCCTGCCGTGACACCGTGGAAACATACCATTCAGTGACATCACGGATACCTCGGGGCTGGGGTAACATGGGGCCGGTGACCAGTGCGATGTCTCCCAAAGCCGTTCCGCCAAAATTGGCCAAAACCGCACGACCAGTCGCCCGGGCTCTTGCGGCTTCAGCCGCGAAATGCGCGAGTGTACGGTCCGTTACGGGGCCAAATTCCTGCAGATTGTCGTCTACGGAAGGATTCTCATCGTCGAAGGCACCTTGGCGGACAATGGTGTCAAAGAAATACCCGCCGCCGGGCATTTGGGCCGAGGGAGGAAAGCGGGTGTCACCTTCCGCATACACAAAAACCGAATCCCCCTCGTGCTGGAACCGGAATTCTCCCGACATCAGCACTTCCTGTCCCCAAGGTGTTTTCCAGGGCGTCCAACTCGAATTGCGGTAGCCAAAAATGGTCGACTCGGGCCACACCCCTTCCACATCCACCCCCAACGCTTGTTTGAGGTCCTCTTCGATTTCTCCCAGCATTTGATACGGCTCTATCACCTTGACCGGATGCTGGTCCAAACCGTAGTGGCGGCGCAGTGCTTCCACACAGGTGATGTGCATTCCGGTCACGGCATTGGAACCGAAATCGATGGGAACCGGCCCCCCTTTGTGCGCCAAACTGGCTGCCACCTTCTCGACGGACTTCATGGGTTCCTCCTCAAGGTTTCTTTGATGACAATTGTGCTTTCCACAAAATCCAGCTCACGGGGCCAAGGATGGTCAGCTGTGATTTTTTCAAACAGATATCGCAGGGGCCGGTAGCCTTGTTGGAATTCGTCCTGCAAGATGGTGAAGTCGACAACCCCGTCAAGCAAAGCCTGTCGAGTGGTCGGCAGAAGGTCGTTGCAGACCACACGAATGCGGGGTTCCGGGCGATTTTTCAGGGCTGAAAGGACGGCACGCATGGGGCTCACCGACAGATAGATTCCCTCCACGTCAGGGTGCTCAACCAACGCCTGCCGGATTGTCTGTTCTGTCATGGTATGCAGATCGAGACCTTCCAAGACGACAATCGTTTTTGAAGCGCCGTGCCAAGCGGCTTGAAAACCCTCCAGCCGTTGTTTTTGAGCTTGAAACTGCAGGCTGCTGGTCACCACCAGGATTTTTGCGGTGGGTGGAAGCATTTTCGCCATCAGCTCGGCGGCAATCCGCCCGCTTTGAACCAGATCTTGACCGACAAAACAGGCACGCGCACAGTTTGCGATATCGGAGTTGTAGGTCACCAAGGGTATTCCCTTCCCAACGGCACGCTGCAGCGCCTGTGCCATCTGAGGATGGTCGATACCGGTCACCATCAAACCCTTGACTCCCCGTTCTATCAGATCCTCCAGGACCGCCACAGCTTCAGAAACCTCGGTATCGCTGACAAAGTGTTCTTCAATCCTCAAACCGAAATCTTGATACTCCGTTGCGGCAGCCTGGACTCCAGCCCTCACCCCTTCGAAAAATTCCACTTCCTTCGGGGGCAATAGAATTCCGATGACAAAAGGGTTTTTGTTAAACCCCAAAGCCTTGGCTGCTTGGTTGGGCCGGTAATTCAGCTCGACTTCGAGCTTGAGGATACGCTCGCGGACGGTGGGACTCACCCCTGGACGGTCGTTCAAAACCCGATCGACGGTTCCACGGGAGACGCCAGCCATTTCGGCAAGCTTTTTAATGGTAATGTTTCCGTGCTCGAGCACGGTTTCATTCTAGCACGTCTTTTCAGTTTGACAAGCGAAAATCACCAAGAATCTCGCATCCGTACAAGACGGCAGACTTCAGCCGGCCCATGCTGATACCAAGGAGTGTTCTATGGCACAAGTCAATATCCATCCCGGTATCTGCGGATTTGTTACTGTGATCCAGGCGACAGCTGACGAAGAGCAGCAAGTTCAGGTCAAATTGCAGTCAGAGTGTCCGGCCATTCAGGCCATGGAAGACGATCTGCAGCAACTCGACGGGTACAACGAAGTGTTGAGCCAGTGGGGAAGTTCAACCGTCTTCCAATCGGCGGCTAAACATTGCCACCATGCAGCCTGTCCGGTACCGTCAGCCATTTTGAAAGGCATCGAGGTCGCCTGCCAGCTGGCCTTGCCGAAAACAGTCACGATGGAGATCACCAAGGATAGTTGACATTCCCACTCAGCCGTCCTAAACCAGAGGGATGCGTGAACGTCAACAGGTTCAACTCCCCTGGAATGAAAACCATCCCGATCTGAAAGCAGCTCTGAATTTCTGTCTAGCTGCCGGTGCCTTCAACATCTTCTGGTTTATTCTCGCCACTCCCCAGCAGATTTTGACTGTTCTGGTGAAAACGCACCTGGGCGGCAGCGCCTTTCTGCTCGGTGTTCTGGTCGGCGGAGTCAACCTTGCCGGGGCTCTTAACCTTGTTTCGGTGATTCTCGTCGGGGTGCTGCGAGAGCGGCGATTGCTCTGGTTCTGGACCACCTTGTTTGCTCGTCTGTGCGCCTTTGCCGTAGCAGGAGCGGCGTTCTGGGTGGCCGCCGGTGGTCCCAAAGACAAGGCGGTACTGGTCGTGATTGCCGCCTCAATCGGGTCATCCATCGGCAACAGTCTGGGAGCTTCCGCTTGGTGGGCCTGGATGGGAGATCTGATTCCCGACAAAATTCGGGCGGGCTTTTTCGGCAAGCGTTCGGCCCTGATCCAGACCATCAATGTGATCTTCTTTTTTACCGCCACGCTGATGCTTGATCAGTTTTTGGCACAGGTCTTTATCGTCTACGGCCTTCTCTACCTGATCGCCGGAACGGCAGGAACCATTGAGGTGTTCTTCCAGATACGGGCTCCCGACCCCGCCCAGGACAGAATTCCAAAACTGGACTTTTCGACCTTTCTCATACCGCTGAAAGATAAGACCTTCCGACGCTTCTGTCTGGCCATGGGAGGGTTTCTCCTTTCCATGAGTCTCGCCAACCCCTTCCTGGCACCCTTTGTCATGGACCCAGCGGGGGCAGGAGCCACACCCATTTGGCTCGGGATCGCGTTTATTATCAGTCAGGGAATTTGGGTGCTGGTAGTTCCCGTCTGGGGCCAACTCATGGACAAGATCGGCCGTAGAGCCGTGGTCGTGGTCGGCGGCTTTTTTGTTCTGGCTTGGATTCCCTACCTGTTTATGAACAGCAGCAACTACTGGTTCCTTCTGCCCCTTTCGGCTCTGATTGCAGGCACTCTCGCTCCGGCTTACTGGGAGGGAATCAGTCAGTTTATGATCACCCTGTCGCGGCCTGATCAGCGGGTGGCCTACGCCGGCTGGTTCTGGACCTGGTTCGGACTGATGGCCGCTGTAGGTCCTGTGATAGGTGGTGCGGTCTACGACTGGATCGAGGAGACTCCTCTTCAGTTTTTTGACGTGTCCTTTCACCCGTTGCAGGTGCTGATTGTGACGGCCATCACCTTTGCAGTGATCAGTCAGCTGGCAATGGCAAGACTGAAGTCACCCAAAACCCCCACCGACAGCGTCCGGGTGCTGCTGTCAACCATCTTCAGTCCTGGAATCTTCCGGGCTATTACGGGCAGCTTTTTCTTCAACCGCCCGATGCAGAATGAAGAGCCAGTTCCGCCACCAGCCTCTGATTCGCCTGACGGTTCTTGACAGCGACACGGAAATACTCAGGCCCCAACCCGGCAAAGTTGCCGCAGTCGCGAATCAGAATTCCTTTACCGAGAAGCGTTTGCCTTAACCAAGCGGCTGTCTGCGGCGTTTTAAGCCTTCCCAGAAGGAAATTCACATCAGGGCGCCAGAAGCGGTCGAAAGGAGAGCCTGGGTGTTGGGCCAGGGCCTCCAGCTGCTGGTATAACCAGTCGGGTTCCTGGGCAATCCAGCGGGCCGTCTGGGCCAGGTACTCGGCCTCGTCCCGGTGCAGGTTGCCGAGTTTGGCGGCAAAGCCGTTGACCGACCACGGGACCAAGCTGTTGCGGATACGAAGGGCCAAGTCCTCAGAAGAGGCCAGATAGCCCAAGCGGAGGCCCGGCAGGGCAAAAAGTTTCGTAAACGCCCGCAGGACAATCAATTGTCCTTGGTTGAAGAAGGGGACCAGCGAAGCTTTTGTCCCCAAACGGCTCAACTCCAGAAAGGTTTCGTCGACCACCAGCCAGGCCCCTGCCCTGAGGCAAAGCTGTTGGGCTGCCAGCATGGTGCGAAGTCCCGTCTGGGCTCCGGTCGGGTTATTAGGGTTGCACAGAAACACCAGATCAGGGCGGTGAAGCTCTAAGTCAGACTGCAACGCTTCAGCCTGCAATTGGTAATCTTTTTCAGCGTTGAGACGGTGCCCCACCACCTCGATGTTCAAGTTCGCGGCGGCCCTCGCATATTCAGCAAACCCGGGGACGGGTACCATCACCCGCTTCGGCTTCAACACCAGCAGCAATTCTCGGATGAGTTCGGAAGCCCCATTTCCCACAGCAACCTGGCCGGGAGAAAGCCCCAACCAGTCTGCCAGTCCCTGACGCAGTTCCCCATACTCCGGATCAGGATACCGCAATGCCAGCTGGGGTTGTTCGGCCAGCAAACGTTTTACCGTCTGAGGAACCCCCAGCGGATTGATATTTGAGCTGAAGTCCAGGACTTCTTCGGGCGTCAGCCCGTGCGATTCCTCCAAGTTCCAGATGTCACCACCGTGAAGGCCCATCAGAACACCAGAGGGGCTAGACAGGCTAGGCCCAACAACAAGAACAGAAGGCTGGAAGTATGCATCAAGGTTGTGGCTCGGGTGATGTCCCCGGGTGCGGCTGGTTTCAAACCATCCCCCAAGGTCGGCTTCTGCTCAAGTTTTCCCTGGTACACGGCGGCACCGCCCAGCTCGATTCCCAGCGCGCCGGCAAAGGTCGCTTCGGGATGAGCACTGTTGGGGCTTTGGTGCTTGAGCCTGTCACGGAATCCAAGTCGAAACGCGGCAAGGGGCCGCAATCCCGTCAGCAGTGCAGCCAGAGGAATGACGATCAGTGAAAGCCGGGCGGGTAGAAAATTGAGGGCGTCGTCCAGGCGGGCGGAAGCCCGACCAAAATACAGGTAGCGTTCTGTCTTGTAACCTACCCGGGAATCAAGGGTGCTGGCAGCTTTGAAGGTCCAAACCAAGGCCACGGCAGCGGCCGCCGTTCCTTCCGCAGGCAAGCCAAGCGCCAGGCCGCAGGCGAGCCCGATAAAAATCCAGAACAGGGGTGAAAGCACTCCGTCAACGGTGTTTTCAGCGACCGTCTCTACCGTAGCCCGAACGACGGCAGCAGTGTCGAGTGAGTTGGTATCCCGGCTCACCAGCATGGACAAGGCCTGTCGGGCCTCCTCCAAGGATGTTTCAGAACCATTGAGGGCCCGGTGAACTTTTCGAGCTTCGACCTCAAGGCACCGGCCGGCCAAGGCCGCATAAAACAAGTACACTGTTACCGCATGAAGGGCCACAGGATGCGCCAACCCTGCTAGCAAGACCCAGCCGGCGGCTAACAATGCTGAAACAGCAACCGTTGCCACTGTCAGGCAAAGGCCCCGGAAAAACTTCTTGCCGGCCGTGGACCCCGCATTGGGATACCATGCCTTTTCCCAATAACCAATCAACGCCCCGATGCCGTTGACGGGATGCGGCCACCGCGGGGGATCTCCCAAAAGGCGGTCGAGAAGCCAGGCCAGGGCAACATCGATAAACAAAAGGACCATGGTCGCACCTTACCATGATTTGGGTACCGCTCCAGGGGTTTCCCGTCAAATTACCAGAATCCGTAGAAAATTACGGTACGGTCGAAACCGAAGGTTCTATAGTCAGTCTGAAGGATGGCTTGCATGAACGGTCTGATGATTACCGGTACCCATACCGGATGTGGAAAAACCAGCATCACACTTGCCATCTTGGCCGTGCTGAAAAGCCGCGGGTTGCGGGTGGCTTCGTTCAAGGCGGGGCCTGACTTTATCGACCCCCTCTTCCACCAATCGGTGACGGGGTTTCCTTCCTATAACCTCGACCCATACCTTCTCGAGGAACCCGTCCTGCGTTCCTTGTTTGCCAGGCACTCCCTGGGTTCCGACTTGAGTCTGGTCGAAGGCGCTATGGGGTTTTTTGACGGTCTGGGACGACAAGAGATTGGCAGCAGCGCGCATCTGGCCCAGGTTCTCACTTTACCAGTGGTTTTGGTTGTGGATTGCACCGCTCAGTATCAAAGTGCCGCCGCGGTCGTTGCAGGGTTTCAGAAACTCATGCCTCCCGGGCAGCTGGCAGGGGTCATCTTGAATCAGGTGACCGCCGGTGCCTCCTTTTCCCTTCTGAAAGACTGTATTGAGGAACAAACGGGAGTTCCCGTGCTGGGACACCTGTCCCCCCTCCCGGAAGTACGACTTGAAAGCCGCCATCTGGGCCTGGTTCAAGCCGAAGAAGTCGAGCGTCTTGGGGATAAGGTCAGCCGGATTGCACAAAGCCTTTCACAAACCCTTGACTGGGATAAGCTGCTGAGCTTGGCCTCCGCCTGCCCCGATCCTTCGCCCGCCCCCGAAGCGCTGGCAGCGTTCCGGCAGAATTTGCAGGGACTGAGGATAGGTCTAGCCTGGGATAAAGCCTTCCGTTTCTATTACCAGGACAACCTGGAACTGCTGGAACAGTGCGGTGCCCGGTTAGTGCGCTTCAGCCCTCTGAACGACGAGGCTCTCCCGCCTGGCCTGGACGCCTTGTACTTGGGGGGAGGATACCCCGAAGTTTTTGCCCGCCAGCTGACCTCCAATGAAACGATGCGTTCCGATATCCGTGCTTTTGCAGCGGCAGGGCGGCCCGTGCTGGCCGAATGCGGCGGCCTGATGTACCTGGGACGAACCCTTCAGACCGACGAAGGAACCTATACTATGGCCGGAGTGTTGCCGGTAGGAACTCAGATGACCGACCGCCTGCAGCACTTTGGCTACACGGAAATCGAGTTTGAAGGGGTGCGCTCTCGGTGTCATGAATTCCATTACTCGCGCCTGGTTCCAGAAATGCCCCCGGGTAGTCTGATCCAAGGCAAAGTTCTGGCAGGCTATGCCCACCTTCATTTCTGGTCGAACCCCCAATTCTTCGCTCGAATTGCCGCATGGCTTCGTGCCAGGCCCGTAACACCTCCCAAACTTTCTTTAGAACCGGCCCAGCCCGTCGAACTGGCCCAACGGTCCGATCTCAACCGCTACATGGCTGCTGTGCAAAAACCCGACAAAGCGGCCTCGGCTGCTGCCCAGGCCCGCCTCGATGACCTCACCAAACCGCTGGGAAGTCTGGGCCTGCTCGAAGAGACGGTGATACGGCTGGCTGGCATCACAGATTCTGAATCACCGCGCATCGACCGCAAATGCATTTTGGTCTTCTGCGCTGACAACGGAGTGACAGTCGAAGGTGTCAGTTCCTGTCCCACGGAAGTAACAGCGTCGGTAACGGGCAACTTCACCAGGGGACTTACCGGCGTCAATGTCTTTGCGCGGTTGGCGGGGAGTGCCTTGCGAGTGATCGACATGGGTGTGGACGCCGATTTGCCGGAACCGGGAATCCACAGCCATAAAATCGCCAGAGGAACCGCCAACATGGCAGTAGGCCCGGCCATGAGCGAGCAGCAGGTCCTGCGGGCTATCGGCGTGGGGTTGGGCACGGTGGCAACTTTGAAAGCTCAAGGGTACCAGCTGCTGGGAACAGGCGAGATGGGAATAGGCAATACCTCGACCAGTTCAGCTCTCACCGCGGTGCTGACAGGGCTGCCGCTGGAACTGGTTGTCGGACGAGGCTCGGGACTTTCCGATGAAGCGCTCGAGCGGAAAATTCGCGTTATCGAAAAGTCCCTTGAGGTCAATCAGCCCGATCCGGCCGATCCGCTGGGGGTGCTGGCCAAGGTGGGAGGTTTTGATCTGGCAGGACTGGTCGGTGCCTACCTTGGCGCAGCGGTCAACCGTCTACCCATTGTCATTGACGGTTTTATCACCACCGCAGCCGCCTTGGTGGCCGTCCGGATGTTCCCCGAGGTGCGGGACTATCTGTTTGCTTCCCATGGTTCGGCGGAACCTGGTTCCAGCCACGCTTTGGCGGCGCTGGGCCTCAAGCCCATGCTCGATTTGGGTCTGAGGTTGGGCGAAGGTACGGGTGCCGCCCTGGCGTTTCCGCTCTTCGATGCCGCTTTGGCAGCCTATTATCAGATGGGAAGCTTCAGCGACGCCAAGATCGAAGCCTACGTTCCGCAAAAATGATCGCACGATTTCCCTAGGAATCACCGTTTTTTTATGGATCGACGGGCACCGTCCGTGTTTAATGATCAAGACAGTTTACGAAAGAGGTAAGGGAAGCGGGTGTGAATCCCGCGCGGTCCCGCCACTGTGATGGGGTTTTCGAACCCCCAGCCAGGTTGCTTACCCCTTTTCAGACACCGGAGTTCCGCAAGGAATTTCCATCCTACGAACGATAGGAGGGTGTGAGCATGAACCACTTGGGGCTCACCCATATCTATACTGGCGACGGCAAGGGAAAAACCACCGCCGCACTCGGACTGGGCTTACGGGCCGTTGGGCGCGGCTTTCGCGTTCTGGTCGTCCAGTTTCTCAAGGGTGCCCCTACCGGCGAACTCGAGTCCATTGCAAAACTATCGCCCCTGTACCGCCTCTATCGCGGCACCGAAATCACCAAATTCACCTGGCAGATGAACCAAGCCGAGCTGGAATCTACACGGGCTCTGCAGTCAGAGATTCTGACCTACGCCGAAGCGGAATTGGCTTCCAACAGCTGCGATCTGCTGATTCTGGATGAAGTTCTCGGCGCGCTGGGAACAAAGCTGATTGACCTCGAACGCGTCGTTCAGCTGGTCAAATCCAAACCACAACGGGTTGAGCTGGTGCTTACCGGACGCAACGCCCCACCCCAGCTTACAGAACTTGCCGATTACGTCAGCGAAATCCATCCGGTCAAGCATCCCATGCAGAACGGTATCGGTGCCCGAACCGGAATTGAAAATTGAACACCTCCAAGGAGTCTCTCATGCGTCTTTCACTGCTCACCAAAACTATTTTGGCCACCGTCTTGCTGGTCGGATTCCTCATTCCGGTCCAGGCTGCCGATCCGGGATACCCGCTGACCCTCAAGGATGCCTCCGGGTTTCAGCTGACACTGAGCGCCAAACCCAAGGCCATCATCTCCTTAACTTTGGCCACCGATGAAATCCTTGTGGACCTTGTCGACAAGACCCGCATCAAGGCGATGAACATCTACTCGACCGATGCGGGGATCTCCAATGTGGCCGAGTTTGCAAAAACCTTTCCCATCAAGCTTTCGGGGGAAAAGGAAAAAATCATTGAGCTCAAGCCCGACCTCGTCTTTTTGGCTGACTGGAAGGAACCTGAGTTCATCCAAGCGCTCAGAGATGCCAAGGTTCCTGTCTTCGTCTTTAAAGCACCCGACAACTTCGAGGACCTCAAAACAGCCGTGACCCAGATTTCCACCTTGGTCGGAGAGCAGGCCAAGGGTCAGGCACTGTTGACCGCTGTGAACCAGAAACTGGATTCTGTTGCAGCCAAGCTCAAGTCACTCAAACCCGAGCAGAAGCTTACCGTTCTGTCCTACACGTTCTATGGAAGCACCTATGCCAAAGGCACCAGCTTCGATTCTTTAGTCGAAAAGGCGGGACTGGTGAACATTGCCACTAAGGCGGGCATGTCCGGTTGGCCACAGCTATCCAAAGAACAGATCATCCAGCTCGATCCTGACATGATCACCATGCCCAGCTGGAGCTACGACGGAAAATCCGATCCTAACAAGTTCCTGGCTGACTTTGTCAACGATCCAGTCTTTGCGGGTCTCAAAGCCGTCAGAAACAAGCGTGTGTTTGTCATGCAGGACCGCCATATGGCTGCCACCAGCCAGTACATGGCCGACGGTGTGGAAGACCTGGCCCGGGCCGCGTACCCAACACTTTTGAAGTAGCAGATTGATGGAACGTCATGCCCCGCCTTGGTGGACCCTGGCTCCGCTGGCTGCCCTTCTGGTGTTTCTCATCGTGGTTGCGACAGCGGTCGGTTCGGTTTCCGTTCCCCTGGGCGATACGGCGGCCGTCATCCTGAAGAACCTGGGGTTCGGCTTCCTTGGTCCCGTAGACCAGAAATGGGACGCCATCATCTTTCTGGTGCGGCTGCCACGCGTGTTAGGAGCCGTCATCATTGGAGCGGCACTGGCGGTGGCCGGAACGGTTATGCAGGGAATGTTGCGCAACCCCATGGCAGACCCCGGCATCATCGGTGTCTCCAGCGGGGCCGGGTTTGGGGCCGTGACTGCCATTGCACTGGGTTTGACAGTACAGGGTCTGTGGTACCTGCCCTTGTTTGCCTCGCTGGGTTCGCTGCTGGCGGCAGGAATCATTTTCTTGCTGGCCATCCGGGGCGGTAAAATGGGAATTTTCACCTTGATTCTGGCTGGAATTGCCGTCAGTACCTTTTTTGGAGCGGGAACCTCCCTGGTTCTGAGCTTCTCCAGCCGCGACAGCATCGCCCAGTTTATCTTTTGGTCCATGGGAAATCTCTACAATGTGCGTTGGGAGTCCTTGGCTCTGGTGGCGGGTCCGATCGGAGCAGGAATGCTGCTGCTTCTGTGGTTCACCCGAGATCTGAACATTCTGCTTTTGGGTGAGGAAGAAGCCCAGTCGGTGGGTCTCAATGTTTTTCGAACGAGGGTTTTGTTGTTGGTGCTGGTTTCCGTGACCACGGCGTCGGCGGTTTGCATCAGCGGCCCCATCGGTTTTGTCGGCCTGATCGTACCCCATATTCTGAGGCTGCTCATCGGTCCCGACCACCGGCTGCTTCTGCCGGCGGCAGCGCTGGGGGGAGCCTGTTTCCTGGTTGCGTGCGATCTGGTTGCCCGGCTGGTACTAGGTGCACAGGAGATCAACGTGGGAATCGTCACAGCCCTTTTGGGAGCGCCCTACTTTCTGTTCCTGCTGCTGCGTTCCGAAAAGAAGGAGACTGGGTTATGACAGCCCCGCTGGCCGCCCGCAACCTTCGTTGTACCATCGGCAACAAAGAGATTCTGAAGGGTCTGGACCTCACCCTGGCTCCCGGAGAAATTCTGGGAATTCTTGGACCCAACGGTGCTGGAAAATCCACGCTGCTGCGCTGCCTCAACGGCCTGCTCCCCTCCGAAGGAACGGTGGAGCTGCATGGCCGCCTGCTGGCGTCCCTCAAGACACGGCAGATTGCCCGCGAGTCGACCCTGATGCATCAGAACACCAGCGTCTGCTATCCTTTCCCGGCATCGGAAGTCGTTATGATGGGCCGCTATGCCCACCAGGGCCGCTTCCGCCCTGAGTCAGCAGAAGACCGCCGCATTGTCGGCGAAGTGATGAATTTCACCGATACCGCGAAATTGGCCGCTCAACCCATCGATACCATGTCGGGCGGAGAACGGCAGCGCGTGCTTTTTGCCAAGTCGCTGGCGCAGGACACCCCGGTGTTGCTGCTCGATGAACCCAGCGCCAGTCTTGACATCAGCTATCAGGAACAGATTTTCCGTTTTGCTGAGAAACTGGCCGGCGAAGGCAAAGCTATTGTCGCCGCCGTTCACGACCTGCGGTTGGCCGCCCGGTATTGCACACGGGTCATTCTCCTTTCACACGGAACGGTACTGGCCGAAGGAACTCCCGAAACGGTGCTGACTCCCGCCCACCTGCAAACTGCCTATGGAGTCCGCGTCAGAGTGTACCGGAATCCTGTGACAGGGCAGCTGGATTTCCACCTGACAGAAGACGAAATCGTAGGTCACCGGCCGCACATTCACGTCATCGGCGGTGGAGGTTCGGCATCCGAGGTTCTGCGAAAGCTCAGTGGAGGCAACTGTACTTTGACGTGTGGAGTCTTAAGCCCTGGTGACAGCGATCTGCAGGTAGCGGAAGTTTATGGAATTCCAGCAGTGCTCAGCCCGCCGTTTTCGCCCATCGGCGACCAAGCCCACCAAGAAAACAGACTCCACGTCGCTGAGGCTGATGTGACCATTCTCTGCAATCTGGTTATCGGGGAGCAGAACCTCAGGAATCTGGAGGCAGCAGCAGAGGCAAGGAATTTGGTCGTTCTCGAAGATGACAATCCGGCGGACAGGGACTTCACCGGGGGACGAGGACTGGAAATCTACCGGAACCTGCTTGGCAGGGCTACCGTACTCGAATCGGCCCAGTTGAGCGATTGGCTGGCCTCCAGAAGCCCATAGTCCCGGGAATTATCCCAAAAAGCGCAAAGGATTCCAATACGACTTCTTGGGGGGGGTGGTATCGTCATGGCATACGGAGGAATACATGGCGATCTTAGAAGATATTTCGGCCTTCCTGCAGAAAGGCAAGGCGAAGGAAGTCAAGGAACTGGTTCAGCAGGCTATCGATCAGGGAATTCCTGCCAAGTCGATCCTGGAAGACGGCTTGATGAACGGAATGAACATTATTGGTGGCAAATTCAAGAGGAACGAAGTCTATGTTCCCGAGGTTCTCATTGCCGCCCGGGCTATGAATGCCGGAACAGCACTGCTCAAGCCCCACTTGGCCACGGCCGGTGTGAAGGCAACCGGCAAGGTTGTTTTGGGTACCGTCAAGGGTGACCTTCACGACATCGGAAAGAACCTGGTCCGCATGATGATGGAAGGCAAGGGTCTCGAAGTCATCGACCTTGGTGTCGACGTTTCGGCCGAAAAGTTCGTGGCCGCTGTGAATGAACACAAACCCCAGATTGTTGCCCTTTCGGCACTGCTCACCACCACCATGAACGAGATGAAAACCGTGGTCGATGCCCTGACCGCCGCCGGAATCCGCAAGACCGTCAAGGTCATGATCGGTGGGGCTCCTATCACCCAGAGCTTCTGCACCAGCATCGGTGCCGATATGTATACCTCTGATGCCGCTGCCGCCAGCGACGGGGCCATCGAGCTGATCACCGCTTAAGAAACAAGGACTAGACTCTTGTCAGACCGTCCAGCAGGGCGGTCTTTTTTTTTCTTTTCTGTCTACAATAAGTCGATGGAATAATCCAAAAATGCCTCTGATTTTACCAGAAGAATTCGCCCAGAAGTCCTTATACTGAAAGCATCAAGACACTAAAGCGAGGCATTCGATGGATCGTTCCTTTTATCTGAATTTGGCAGCAACAGGCAAGCGCCTTCCCGTTGCCACACATTTGGTCCTTCACGAAAAAAAGGACCCCGAAGCCATCCTTCTGGATGGAAAACGCCTGGCTGACGCCATGGTGGAAACAGCCCGCAAGTTCGACAGCCCCCTGGCTCTCCCCATCATGGACCTGACCCTTGAGAAGGACATCATGCTGCGGACCATGGGTATTCCTGCTGCTGACATTCCCACCTATCATTTCCATGCCAAGCCCGACCCAAAGCTGGTCGCCAAGGTTGCCGCAATGGATGTGCTGGCCTCGCCCCGCATCAAAGCCAACTGTGAATCGCTCACCCATATCGCTAAAGCGATGGCGGCTGGTAACAAAGAAGTTCCTATCGGCATGAGCATCGGACCGTTCTCGTTGATGACCAAGCTGATGAAGGACCCCATCACCCCCATTTTTATGGCTGGTAGCGGCGTGGCCCCTGAGGACGACGACGATGTGGACCTCCTGGCCTCCCTGCTCGATCTGTGTGAGAAAACGGTGCACGCTTGCTGTCTTGCCCAGATGAAAGCCGGTGCCAAGGCCATTTTCTTGTGTGAACCTGCTGCCAACTTGGTCTATTTTTCCCCCAACCAGATCAAGGACGGTGCTACCGTTTATCAAGATTTCGTCATTGCTCCCAATCTGCGCCTCAAAGCCTTGTTCAACGCCAATAAGGTCGACCTGATTTTCCACGACTGCGGCTCGCTGACCACGGAAATGATTGCTTCGTTTGCGGCTCTTGACCCGGTCATTATCAGCTTTGGCAGCCCTGTCAAGCTTTGGGAAGCCGAGCCTTTTGTTCCCAAGACCACGGTGCTTTACGGCAACCTACCCACCAAGAAATTCTACTCCGACGAGGAAGTGCCTTTGAGCGGTATTCCCGACATGGTCTGCGAAATCGAAGACAAGCTGAAGGCTTCGGGACACCCCTTCATTATCGGAAGCGAGTGTGACGTGCTTTCTATGCCTGGCTACGAAAAGACCATTATGGAAAAGGTTATGGCCTTTACCAGCTGCGGTTGCAAGCACTGATCAAGGCATCACCGATTCCTGTGCTATGATGGCAGGATGAATCTGGCAACTAAAATTCTGCTCGGACTGGGGCTTTTCGGCCTCAGTCTGAGTTTGGCTTTCTATTTCTCCACCTACCACCCAGCCCGGCAGAAGCCCCGTCGCTGACAAAGGGACAGAAGGTCAAAGTTTTATCCTGGAACGTCCAGTTTATGGCCGGCAAAAACTACGTGTTTTTTTATGATCCCTGGGACGGAAGCGGCCCCGATCTGCGGCCCAGCCCCAAGGATATTTCTGCCACTTTTGACGAGGTGGCCCGCATGATACGGGCCGAGGATCCGGACATCATCCTGTTGCAGGAACTGGACGAAGGGGCCGCCCGCACCGATGGCGAAGACCAACTGAAGCGCCTTCTTAAGCAGCTGCCTTCCAGCTATGTCAGTCATACAACGGCCTGGTACTGGAAAGCAGCCTTTGTCCCCCACCCGCAGATCATGGGCTCGGTGGGTATGAAGCTGGCTGTGATATCCAAATACCGTATTGAAAATGCTGTTCGTTACCAGCTGCCCCTTATGCCCAACAACCTGATCGTCACCGAATTTCAGTTCAAGCGCGCCCTGCTCGAGGCCCGCTTTCCAGTAGCTGGCGGAAAACCCTTTTCTGCCATGAGTATCCACCAGGACGCTTTCGCCCAGGGAAGCGATACCATGCAGCGGCAGGTCACGTTGGTTTCCAAAATTCTCAGCGAAAAGGAAGCCGCTGGTGACTCTTGGATCATCGGCGGTGATTTCAATCTTCTGCCGCCGGTACGTTCCATCTATGACCGTCTGCCCGAAGCCGAAAAACCCTATTTCCAACCGGATTCAGAAATTGCACGGTTGTTTGATTCCTTTTCCGCTCTGCCGTCCGTCGCAATGGTCTCAGGGCCAGAGGCCTCCCGTTACTTTACGCACTGGCCCAACACCGCCAAAGCCGCCGACCGCACCATTGATTACTTTTTTTTGAGCAACCAAGCAACAACAGAGAACTTCCGCGTTCGGCAGGAAGATACCGGCCGGATTTCCGACCACTATCCGCTGATCGTCGAGTATGTGCTGCCTTGAGATTGGGGTTTAAGGTTTCGGCTTGGTCCTGTACTCTCCTATTCCGTCGAAGTACCGCCCCCACCACTTGTCCATAGGAATGGTGTTGAGGCCAAAGTTGCAAGAAACAAACTTGTGGTGCAGGTAGTGGTAGTAGTCGCCTATGATCATAGTGCCCTTGAGCATGGGGCCTTCGAATCCCAAATGACCCGCAGCAGGTCCAATGGCCACATGCTGGGAGTGGAAGAAGAAGTGCCAGGGGCTGGAAGGGACGAAGAAATGGATTGCTACGACGCTCAAGTAGAGAAATCCCTCTAGCGGGTGCATGGACAGACCCGTCCAGGGCCCTGGGTTCGGGTTCTTGTGATGAACACTGTGGACATGCCGCATCAGGGGCCCCCAGTGGATCAACCGGTGGATGCAGTAGAAATGCACGGCGCGCCACAGCGGAATCAGAAAAAACAAGCTAACAAACCAAACAGGATTCTGTTCAAAGGTCACAGTGGGAACCAGGCCGTTGGCAGCGGCCCACCAGTACATCACCTCCCAAAATGTCCAAAGAGGAAGGGAAAACACGTTGCTCCGGAACACATTGTCATAGACTTGGTTGTGGAACAGAAACTTCTTGTTCTTTTCCTGGTGGAAACTGGGGTGATACTTCTGTTTGTTGCCGAACAATTTCAGGGTATAGAAAATGAGGTGCAGGCCGCCGTAGAACACCCACAGAAGGATGAAATTGCGCAAAAGCATGTACCCAATCCACCCAAACTCCAGGTTTTTCGCTTCGGCCAAGCTGGGCTGAAACCACAGCACGGTGATCAACCCCAGCGCCACGTACATGAGATTGGACGGGTACAGGTAGCCACCCCACTGCAACAACCATTTGAGGGTCTTGAGGGGACGGATAGGCCATTGGAACAGGGGGGCAAACTCCGAAGGGTAGCCCGGGTGCCAATGGCCTTTGGCATCGTAGGATCCGAATTCTTGACTCACTTTCATTCTCCTCCTGCCTTCCTTAAAACCTGGTTTTCTTCTGGGTAGCCGTATCGACCCAGACGGCAGCAAGCAAAATCAGGCCTTTCAGCACGTACTGCCAGGTGACGTCCATGTCCAAAAGGCTCATTCCATTGTCGAGACTCGACATGACCAGCGCTCCGACCAAGGCACCGGCAATCGTGCCGACTCCACCGGCGAGCGAGGAGCCTCCGATGACAACGGCGGCGATGGCATCGAGTTCAAAGAGGTTGCCGGCGGTAGCCGTCGCGGCATTGAGACGTGCCGTGAAAATGATGCCTGCAACGGCGGTCATGATCCCCATCATCACGTAGAGAACCAAGATATGTTTCTTGATGTCGATACCAGAAAGCGCTGCTGCTTCTTTGTTGCCGCCGATGGCAAAAATGCGGCGGCCAAAAGTCGTGTCCTGGGCGATAAAATGGAAAATGGCTGCCAGGGCCAGCACCAGCACAATAGCCATCGGCACGCCTTGATACGCCCCAAGAGGCAAGAAAACGACTGCCGCCGCCAGGGACAGGGCAGCCAGTTTCCCCAAAAGAGCACCGACGGAGGAAACCTTGAGCCCATGCGCACGGCGGTTGCTGCGGTTGACCACCTCGAAGGCGACCAGAACGGCAACAATTGTCAGCGCAAGCACCATCCCAGTCACTTTGAATTCCGATTCAGGCCCCAAAAGCTCAGGAAGAAAGCCCTGCCCCAGAAACTTGAAGCTATCCTCCATGGGACCGATGGTGGCCCCCCCAGTGACACCGATGACCCCGCCTCGGAAGATCATAAAACTCCCCAGGGTCACAATCAGCGCTGAAACCCTCCGGTAGGCTATCCAATAACCATGCCAAAGGCCGATCAAGGCTCCCACCATCAAGGCAATCGCGATCGAGGAAACCGTATCCATCTGAAAATTCACCTGCAGAACGGCGACAATGGCTCCGACAAAGCCAGCGACGGATCCAAGGGAGAGGTCAAGATTTCCGCTGACCACCACCAGAACCAGGCCGATGGAAAGGATGGCGATGGTGGCACTCTGCAGAAAAAGGTTGGAGAGGTTGCGGGGGCTGATGAAGATTCCCCCGGTTAAGACTGTAAAAATCAACCAGATGGCCAAAAGGGCGGCAATCATCGTGTATTGCCTGATATTGCGTTGGATCGATTCGTTCATTTATTGTTGCTCCGTAGGATTCAGGCAGGCAGCTGCCATGATTTTTTCCTGGTTCGCTTCATCGTGGGAAAACTCTGCCGAGATTCGTCCTTCGTACATCACCAGAATGCGGTTGCAGACTCCCAGCAGTTCCGGCAGTTCGGAGGAAATCATGATGACACTCAGACCCGCTTCGACCAGATCATTCATCAAATTGTAAATTTCGAACTTGGCACCCACATCGATTCCCCGGGTAGGTTCGTCGAGGATCAGAACCCGGGGAGAACAGAGCATCCATTTGGCAAGAGCCACCTTCTGCTGGTTTCCACCGCTGAGGTTTCCGGTCTTTTGCTCGATGGAAGGGGTTTTGATAGCCAGTTTCTGCACATAGCGTTCACTTTCAACAATTTCCAGGTTTTTCTTCAAAACTCCACGGCTGGAAACACGGTCAAGGCTGGCAAGGGTCATGTTTTCTTTGATGTCCATCATCAGGTTCAAACCGCTTCCCTTTCGGTCTTCAGGAAGGTAGTTCAACCCCGCCAAAATGGCCTGGCGGGGAGTCTCAAACCTCTGGAGGCTACCGTCCAGGTACAACTCTCCTGACACGACTTTGCCATAAGCACCGATCAGACTTTTGGCCAGCTCGGTGCGCCCTACTCCCATCAGACCGGAAATTCCCAGAATTTCATTGCTGTGAAGAGTGAAATCTACGCGGTTCAAACGCAGCCGTCCTGGAATTTCCGGGTCGGCCACAGACCATTGTTTGACCTCAAGCATTGGTTTGCCCGGAACCCTCGAACGGTAAGGATACATTTCGTTCATTTCGCGGCCCACCATGAACGAGATCACTTTTGCCTCATCGAGAGCTTTCGTTGGCAGGGTGCGGATGGTTTGGCCGTCGCGGAGAATGGTGACGGTATCGGTAATGCGAAAGATCTCGTTCAGCTTATGGGAGATGTAAATACAGGTGACCCCCTTGTTCCGAAGCCGGTTCAGGATGGTCAGCAGTGTTTCCGTCTCAGTTTCCGTCAAGGCAGCCGTCGGCTCGTCAAGGATGAGCAGATCGGCGTTCTTGGAAAGCGCTTTGGCGATTTCAATGAGCTGCCGGACTCCGATTCCCAGACCGCCCACCAAGGTTTCCGGATCAAGGTCCAAGCCGACTTCCTTGAGTATCTGCTGGGTTTTCTGATGGGTTGCCGCAGCATCAATCACGCCGTTTTGGGCCAGTTCATTGCCAAGAAAAATGTTTTCTGCAATCGAAAGGTTGGGTGCCAGCGCCAATTCCTGGAAAATGATGGCGATGCCAGCGTGTTCGCTGTCACGGATACCCCGGAAATGCCTGACCGATCCTTCGACCAGAATGTCCCCTTCATAGGTTCCGTGGGGGTAGAAACCCGACAGGATTTTCATCAGTGTGGATTTGCCCGCACCGTTCTCTCCTACCAATCCATGGCAATGCCCCCGCACCACCTGAAAGGTGACTCCGTTAAGGGCTCTCACCCCGGGGAAATCCTTGGAGATCCCCTTCATTTCGAGGATGTGCTCTGCCATCCCGTCTCCTTTGAAAGGCCCCGGGGAAAGGCTCCCCGGGGCTTTGATCTTTACTTCTTGTACACGTCGGCTTTCTTCAGATAACCGCCGTCAATCAGGGTTTTGTCGAGATTGGCTTTATCGACAGCCAGGGGCGTCAGGAGCACGGAAGGAACGTCAATCTTGTTGTTGTTGACGGTGCCGGTAACCTTGTCATCAATGGACTGACCCTTGGCAAGGCTGATGGCCATCTGGACAGCGGCATCGGCCAGGGCGCGGGTATCCTTGTAAACGGTCATGGCCTGAGTTCCCGCCAGAATGCGGCGGGCGGCTGCCAGTTCTGCATCCTGCCCCGTCACAGGGACTTTGCCGGCCAGCTTGCGTGCCGCCAAGGCTTCAATGATTCCGCCGGCTGTACCGTCGTTGGGAGCCAGAACAGCGGTGATTTTGTCGCCGTTGGCGGTCAGGGCGTTCTCCATAAGCTTCATGGCTTCGGAAGGAGCCCAATCCTTGACCCACTGGTCGGAAACAACCTTGATGGCACCCGAGTCGATCAACGGCTGAATGTACTTCATGGCACCTTCGCGGAACAGCTTGGCGTTGTTGTCGGTGGGTGCGCCGGCAAACAGCGCGTAGTTACCTTTGGGGGCGACCTTGGTGATGTACTGGCCCTGAATTTCGCCGACCTTCACGTTGTCGAACGACAGGTAGAAATCGACATCCGAATCCATGACCAAGCGGTCATAGGAAATCACTTTGACGCCGGCAGCGTGGGCTTTCTCAACAATCGAAGCAGCACCCTTGGCATCGTGAGGGGCGAGGATCAAAACGTCCAGACCCTTGGCGAACAGGTTCTCGCACTGGGCGACCTGCTTTCCGGCGTCTTCGTTGGCTACCTGCACCGATACCGTCAGACCGGCTTTTTTGAACCCTGCCTC
>JFJP01037793.1_pt1 | contig 29873 bp, 26 predicted proteins | sample 431651 | NCBI WGS metagenome assembly JFJP01 (sample SAMN02602958, study PRJNA72255) | Microbial mat metagenome, whole genome shotgun sequencing project. | biome: fresh water; feature: sink hole; material: water; isolation source: purple microbial (photo- and chemosynthetic) mats found in... | reverse complement strand
GGGATGCTGTTCTGCCCAACCCGGACGAGGAGCGTTGATCGTCATTTCAAATTCCGGAGATGTCGCGGATGATACCAACTCTCCGGTATCGATATTCAGCAATGATGCTTTTACCGATGAACTACCAATATCATAACCAAGTAACACTTGTTGTTTCATTCTGCACTTTCAATTAATCGTAATAAATATTTTGCGGTTTTCGTCAGGCAGAACACAATAATCCATTTCCATCGAATCGATTTTCGATGTCCATCTCAACAAGGGCTCAGTCAATCATCTACCCGACAAAATAGAGATACCCGCCGATGATCACGAGAAGAACAAAAACAGAGCTTGCCACTTCACGCCAATTCCAGCTTGCCTGTGATTCGGATCGATGAATATCAGTAGTGGTGCCAAATGTAAGATTACTGATTTTGCTGTAATCCGGTGCTTCGGTCATATAGCTCACAACAATCATTACAACCGCTGAAATGATAGTGATAAGTATACTGAAATATTGAAAGTTGATATTATTTACGATCCACAGGAACGATCCTTCAGTATATCCCTTCTGAAGACCAAGAGACACCGGTGTATCAACCAACATTCGGAACAATCCGACAATAAAACCTATGATCATTGCCCATAGGCAACCGTGAGCATTCAATCGTTTCCAAAATACACCGAAGAAAAATACTACAAAGATAGGTGGTGCAAGATAACCTTGAACTGATTGTAGATAGTTATAGAGACCCGGAGCCCCTTTAACAACCGGGATCCACAACATTGCAATAAGTACCATTACTACAGTTGCTAAACGACCAACACGGACGAGTTCGCTCTGACTCGCTTTGGGGCGAACCTTTTCATAAATATCGACAGTAAAAAGTGTTGAACATGCATTGAATACTCCGGCAAGAGATCCCATCAACGCAGAAAGTAATCCTGCAACAACTATACCGCGCAAACCTGTCGGCAAAAGATATTGAATCATCAACGGGAAAGCAGCCTGAGCATGGGACGTTGCTTTTCCGGTTGTTGCATCGTACACAATTTCAAGACCGGGAACTTTGCCACTCTTTGCAAGCGCAAAACAAATGAGACCTGGAATAATAAAAAGGTACACCGGAAATAATTTTAATACAGCGGCAAAAATGCTACCACGACGAGCAACTTGTTCATTCGGTGCTCCCAATGCACGTTGAACAATGTATTGATCAGTACACCAGTACCATAGACCAATAACAGGAGCACAGATTGCCATTCCGAGCCAGGGAAACTCGCCATTAAAATACCACGCTTGTTTTACAAGATGACCGGCAGAATTAAACTGTATCACAGGAGCCCATGTACTTTCAACACCGTGTGGTGTTAGGGGTTTCCAAAGATTGAACATTTCTGAACCGCAAATTGCCCTTAATTCACCCCATCCTCCCAGTACATTCAATCCATAAAAGGTCAACATTGCCGATCCGACGATGAGAACAACAACCTGCACCGCATCATTATAAGCGACAGCACGCATACCTCCTATTACAGTGTACAAACCTGTCAGGGTAATGACGAGAATCGATCCAATCCAGAAACTATCGATCAGTAGACCACCGATGGTTATTTGCATCTCTGGGAGAAGAGTGCTGAACACAACACCGCCGGCAAAAATACCAACCGCAATTTTTGTAACGATGAATGTTATTATCGAAACAATTGAGAGAATGTACCGCGACGCGGTCGAGAAACGACGTTCAAGAAATTCCGGCATAGTGAAGACAAGAGAGCGTGCATAAAAAGGAACGAACACCCACGCAAGCACTAACAGACACCATGCGTGAAATTCATAGTGGGCTAATGCTACGCCGTCTTTGGCACCCGATCCGGCAAGACCAACAATATGTTCCGAACCGATGTTTGATGCGAAAATGGATGCACCGATGATCCACCAGCTTAAATTACGACCGGCTAAAAAATAATCGGCTGCATTATCTTTTTGTTTCTTTACTACCCACCACGCAACACCCAGTAACAGTGTGAAATATGCTCCGATCACAATCCAATCCAGTGTTTGTAATGTGCTCATATTGTTGTTTCCCTTTTAATTGAATAGTTATTTCGTTGAGAATTTATAGATCGTCGTTTGCGTATAGGACTCTCCCGGTCTAACCACAGCTGACGGGAAATTCGGTTTGTTCGGTGAATCGGGGAAGCATTGAGCCTCAAGACATAATCCGGTTCGGAACTGATATGCAACTCCATTCTTCCCTTTTGCCGTTCCATCCAAAAAATTACCCGAATAGAATTGCACTCCAGGTTGATCGGTGAACATCTCCATAAATCGCCCGCTTGTTGAATCATACAACGTCGCCATCGAACGGATTTTTTTATCGTAATTTTTTAATACCAAGTTATGATCGAATCCCTTTCCAAATTTTATCTGTTGATTTGCGTCATTGATATGCTTGCCGATCTTTGTTGGTTTTCGAAAATCGAACGGAGTCCCTTCAACGTTATCAAATCTACCGGTCGGGATTAGCCCATCATCAACCGGAGTGATCTCATCAGCAGCGATCATCAATTCGTGGTCCAAAATAGTTTTGGCAGGATCACCGGTCAAATTAAAATAAGAATGATGGGTGAGATTCAAGATCGTTGTTTTATCTGTGGTTCCATGATAATCAATACGTAATTCATTGTTTTTCGTCAGAGTATAAATGACCGTTAAGGTTACTGCTCCCGGGTAACCTTCTTCTCCATCTTTACTGACGTATGTTAACTTCAAAGCAGGATCAGTTGCACTTTCAATCGGTTCTGCTTTCCAAATCACTTTATTGAATCCTCCCGGACCGCCGTGCAGATGATTCACGCCGTTGTTGATGCTGAGTTGATATGTTTTACCATCAATCGAAAATTTTCCTTTCCCGATCCTGTTTCCATATCGTCCGATAATCGCGCCGAAATACGATGACCCTTTGACATATTCTTGAACATCTTCATATCCAAGAACGATATCGGCAAATATTCCATTTCGATCAGCAACGTTCAATGAAACGACTGTTGCGCCGTAATCCAGGATTGCAGCATTCAATCCTGAAGAGCTTTTTAATGTATAGGAATATACTTCTGAACCATTAGTCAGTTTTCCAAACAGATGTTTTTCAATCATTGCTTTCCCTTTCTTTTCCGATTGAATTGATGATATCGATATAATCGATACGATGATAACAACGTATACAATTTCTTGCTCATACTAATCAAATACGTTGATATTTCATTTTGATTGTGGGACACAATAACTTTACGGCGGTCCCAAATAACTTGTCTTCGCACCGGTCGTTTCAATAACAATTTTCTTCAGAACAACACCCGGATTTACCAGCCAGAATTTTACAATGTGTTTTCCTGCATTTTTCACTTCATGTGCCGATGTCACTATACGGATATATTCACTGACATCAGACGGAAGGCACAGCACGAGTGATCACGAAAGAGCTATCGATGTTCTTTCTGCAACTGGCGATATGAGAATCATTGATGTGCCAACGCTACAACTTCGACGAAACTGCGTCGCCAAACGCATTCGCAAGAAACCGAACACGATGTAGTAAACACGGGAACGGCTATGCGGTGATCACAAAACGTCGATTCACAAACTGCCCTTGGCACGGAATCTGGTCAATCAGAATTTTATTGTTGAACGACCCGATCGGCTCTGGACCAATGACATTAGCAATATCTGGACCACAGAAGGCTGGCTGTATCTTGTCGTGGGCCTGGATGGTGCACGCGCATGATTGTCGGATTGTCAGAAGAGCAATCCGATGACATCGTTACAGATCGACAATGCTCTTGAACATGCTGTCTACCATCGCAAACCGTCCCGAAGAACAATTTTTCATTCAGACCGCGGGAGCCAGTATGCAGGTAATGAACTCGGAAAAGCGTTTGCGCGTCGGGACATAACCTTGAGCATGGGTTCGACCAGCAGTTTTTTATACAATGCAATCACGGAATCATTTACCCACACGTTGAAAACTGAATTTACTTATCACACAAAGTTTGCAACGCGAAGTGATGCACATTTAGAACTTTTCGACTATATCGAAATATTTTACAACCAGCAGCGGCGACATTCATCCGTTAACAATATGTTGCCTGTTTCCTTCTCAAAATCATTCAAAAAATATTAACGTTCTCTCCGATTTTTTTTGGGAATGATCACTTTAAATTTTAGGAACTGTTGCTTTTGGATAATTCTAATTTGAGTAAAATAAAAAAGGATGGGCACTTGACAGTGTCCATCCTTAAAGATGTTATTTCACTTTTGCAGACAATTTGGCCCAAACAAGCATGAAAGCACCGAAAATGGTCATAAATATACCCGACCACAGATTAATATTGATTTGCATCGATTTTACATACATATCAGGATAAGAATTTGTGGCAATGCCAAAGGCAAATACCAACAAACCTAAAATAGCAAAAAGCAACCCAATGGGAATTCTAATATCTAACATAACTTTTTCCTCCTACCAAAATAAAATTGTTAAAATAATTCCAATAATAGCTACTATCCAAGCCAATGTTGATGGTCGGTTAATCCATTTACCATCATTCATATTCACTCTAGGTGTTAACGAATAAACCAATCCTACTAATTCTTCATCGGTTTTTTTCTGCTTAGTAACCAACGATAATCCAATCGTTAAAGAAGCACTTGTGAAACAGGCAAAGATAGCTGTCCAGAAGTTTTGTGCCATTTCAACAGGATAAACATGAACAATACTAATCCAGCCACCTTTCACCAAGGTAGTAGCACCCATGGGAGCGGTTAATCCATGATGTATCAGTGCAATTGTAAACCCAGCTAAAAGTCCTATAAATGCCGCATGCCCAGTAGTTCGTTTCCAGAACATACCCAATGCAATAACTGCAAACAAAGGTGCATTAATCATGGAGAAGATTGTTTGCAGAAAATCCATTATATTACCAAACAAACCAGCTAAATACGCTGCTGCAATACTAACCAAAACACCAAAAATAGTAGCCAAACGACCTACCTTCAGGTAATGTTTTGAATCGGCCTCTGCGTCATTAGTTGTAGGTCGAATGTAACTTTGATAAATATCATAAGTCCAAACAGTGTTAAAAGCTGAAACGTTTCCAGCCATACCCGACATAAATGAAGCCAACAAAGCGGTTAGGCCTAGACCCAGCACACCAGAAGGGAGATAATGTTTTAGCAGCATTATGATGGTTAAATCGTAGTTGGGTTGACCGGTTATTGGGTCTGTAATTGAAAACCCTGAGGTTGGGGTGTTCATTAAAACTAAAGCAACCATTCCTGGAACGATGATAAGGAATGGAATGAACATTTTAGGCAAAGCACCAATGAGTGGAGTTTTACGCGCTGCTACCGGCGATTCTGCTGCCATAGCACGTTGAACGATTAAGAAATTGGTACACCAATAACCAAAAGATAAAACAAATCCTAGACCGGCAAAAATGCCATACCATTCTACTCCCATTGGATTCGAGGTAGCGGCACCGGAATATTTCCACGTTGTGGTAAATGCATCGGGTGCAAACCCTTTGCTTGATACAATAGGTGCCAAACTTTCTTGTAAACCGTTCCATCCGCCAACTTCGTATAAACTCAGGCAAACAATTGGAAATAAACCGATGATTATGATAAAAAATTGCAACACTTCGTTGTATATTGCAGATGATAAACCACCTAAATATGTATATCCAAGGACTATGGCTGCTGAAAGTATCAAACTCAGGTTGAAATCCCATCCTAACACTTTTTCCATTAATATTGCCAAAGCATACATTGAAATCCCTGAAGCAAGGATAGTCATTACTGCGAATAAAATAGCATTTAAGCCCCGGGTTTTTTCATCGAACCGGAGTTTTAAATACTCAGGAACCGACCGGGCTTTTGAACCGTAATAAAATGGCATCATGAAAATGGCCAGTCATGCCCATCACTTCGAGTGCTCCCAAATTGGTCGATATGAACGCCAAACCAGCTACCCAAGCAGGCATAGATCTACCTGCTTCCAAAAAAGCATTGGCATCTTTCATGTAACGTTTTAGTACCCAGCCTATACCAAGCACAAAAACAAAATAGATCAGCATAATCGCATAATCTATCCATTGTAAATCGAATGTTTGTTCCATATGTTTTTAGTTGATTTTAGTGAATGTTAAATTATTATTTATGTATATCGATAAAAAATTATTTCACCCGGTATTTTTGTTCCCATTGCCATGCAGATAGGGTCATTTCATCTAAGTTTTTTTCGGCTTTCCAGCCTAACACGTTATTTGCTTTTGAGGTATCAGCCCATATTTGTTCTATATCACCTCCCCTTCTTGCTACAACTTTGTAGTTTATTTTTTGGCCGGTACTTTTTTCAAATGACTTAATAACTTCGAAAACAGAAAATCCACTACCTGTTCCAATATTGAACATTTCATAACCGGACAAATTTTTCCCATGAATTAAACGCTCAATTGCCACAATATGGGCTTTGGCCAAGTCAACTACATGAATATAGTCCCGGATACAGCTTCCATCGAGTGTATTGTAATCGGCTCCAAATACTTTTAATTGTTCCCGGATACCATAAACCGTTTGAGTAATAAATGGCATCAAATTACTGGGAACCCCACGCGGTAATTCACCGATTAAGCCTGAATGATGAGCACCTATTGGATTAAAATATCGCAATGCGATCCCTTTAATGTTGGCTCCCGAACGGATAAGGTCTTTCAGAATATTCTCATTCACCTGCTTGGTATAACCATAGGGTGACACTGCAGGCTTAACCTTGGCATTTTCTGTCACAGGCAATTCATCAGGTTGCCCATAAACTGTACATGAAGAGGAAAACACAAAATTCACAATCTTGTATTTTACCATCACTTCAAGAAGATTCACCATAGTTAACAGGTTGTTTCGGTAATAATGTAGCGGAATTTGAACCGATTCACCTACTGCTTTAGCGGCAGCAAAATGAATAACACCAGCTATGTCGTTATTTTCCAGAAAAAATCCATCCAATCTTCCCAAGTCAAGTAAATCGAATTGGTAGAATTTTGGTCGGATTCCGGTAATCTGCTCAATACGATCGATAATAAAAGCCTCAGAATTCGACAAATTATCGATTATCACAACTTCATACCCTTGCTGTATCAATTCAACTGAGGTATGAGAACCAATAAAACCGCTCCCTCCCGTTACAAGTATTTTTCCTTTACTCTTCATCGTTGTTTATAGTGTGTAGTGGACAATTCTTTTAACCGTTGTGAACTCTGTTCAGCTGTGATATCGCGTTGTGCGTTAGCCATCATTTCATATCCAACCATAAATTTTTTTATTGATGCAGAACGAAGTAATGGAGGATAAAAATGCATGTGCATATGCCACTCTGGGTGCTCCAACCCATCGGTTGGCGCCTGATGAATCCCAGCAGAATAAGGAAATGAAGTCTCAAATAGATTATCGTATTTAATGGTTAGATTCCGGTACATATCAGCAAAATCCATTTTCTCATCACGTGTTAAGTCTGCCAAACTTGCAACTTGTCTTTTTGGTAAAATCATGGTCTCAAATGGCCAGACAGCCCAAAATGGAACAAGGCATACAAATGTATTATTTTCTAGGATAATTCGTTCCTGTTTCCTGATTTCCTGTTCCAAATAATCAGAAAGCAATGTCCGTTTGTGAATTTTAAAATAGTTTTTTTGTTGTTCTATTTCTTTTGCTACTTCAACTGGAATGGACGACTGTGCCCATACTTGGCCGTGTGGATGAGGATTGCTACACCCCATAACACTTCCTTTATTTTCAAATAGTTGAACGTGGTTAATGAACGCATTACTTCCAAGTGATATGTATTCCTCACACCAAAGTTCAATAACTTTTAAAATATCGTCCAATTGCATCTCAGGAATGGTAAGACTGTGGTCAGGTGAAAAACAGATAACCCTACTAATACCTTGTTCAGTCTGGGCAACAAAAAGTCCATCATTTAACTCACCCTTTGGAACATCGGGCAATAGCGCACTGAAATCGTTGGTAAATACAAAAGTTGAAGAATATTTATCGTTTACCTGACCCTGTACCCGCTGATTTCCAGGACATAAATAGCAGGTTGGATCATACTTTGGCCGTTCATCCTGATGGCTCTTTTCAGTTTGCCCCTGCCAAGGCCTTTTCGCCCTGTGTGGTGAAACCAGAACCCATTCTCCATTCAATGGATTGTACCTTCGATGAGGATGTTCAGAAAAATTAATCATCGTTGTTTTTTCTTCTCATTATATGCTTTACAAAGAAATTGAAAATAAATCAAATAATTCATGAGTCTGGTCTGAATTTTTCTTAACGATAGAGTATATGCGGTAAGTGAATGTGTATTTTTAGAGGAATCTAAATATCCCTTGGTAATTTGAAGTCTTTCATCGTCAAACTTCTTGTTAACAGATACAATAACCCTTTTTAAAGCCGACTTATTCATTAATAATTATTAAATTTTGTCCATCTTCAATTAAAATCATTCAGACAAAGAGTCCCATGCTTCCTGAATGAAAGAATAGTCACACAGTTTTCACCAAATACATGTTCGATATCTTTACGATATTCTTTTACTTGTCTTTCCGGCAAAATAACCAGAATGGTACCTGCAAAGCCACCTCCATGAACACGGCAAGCACCTACATGACCTTTCGCCAAATAATTTTCAGTTATAGCGAGAGCCATGGCTATCCCCTGCTCCCTAAAATTTTTTGTCGTATATATATTTTGCAGCAATTTATAGGAGGAATTCCCAGAATCTTCTACAAAATTAATAAACTTTGCAAAATCACCTTTTTCAAGTGAAGCGACCTGATCAGCAACTCGTTCATTTTCACCGATGAAGTGCAGCGACCGTAAAATGGCGCGATCACCGTGCTTTTTCCTTAATTCCGGTAAAGCTTCTAAAAAACGTTCTTTTGATATCTCACGCAAAACATTTGAACCCATGTCACGAGCAATTGCTTTCATTTCAGCAGGAATTGCTGCATAGTCTTGGGTTAAATCGGAGTGATTTCCTCCGGTATCAACCACAAGAACGCAAATATTTTCTTTACTAAAATCAAATTTTACTTTTTTCACAATTGGATTTTCAGGGACCTTAAAATCAATAAAAATGATTCCACCGACTGCACAGGCCATTTGATCCATTAATCCGCAAGGTTTGCCGAAATATTTATTCTCGGCAAATTGACCAATTGCAGCCAATTCTTCTGGAGGAAATCTATACTCGTTGTACAAACAATTTAACACTGTCCCAATCAAAACTTCAAATGAGGCAGAAGAGCTAAGGCCGGATCCAGGCAATACAGTGCTGCTTATGCAAATGTTAAGACCACCTAACTTACCACCCAATTCTTTAATGCGCGATGCAATGCCTCGAATAAGTGCAATGGTCGTGCCTTTTTCCTCTTCCTTAGCATCTAAATCAACTAATTTAACAACGAAGGGTCCGTCGTAACCTTCTGAATATACAACGATTTCATTTTCAGAAGTTTTCGCGGCAACGGCGATAGTGTCAAGATCTATGCTTGCGGCCAAAACCATTCCATGGTTATGATCTGTGTGGTTACCGCTGATCTCAATCCTGCCAGGAGTACTAAAATAATGTAAATCGGCCTCACCAAAATGGTTTTGAAAGTCATCTTCTAATTGTTGAAAGCGTTTAATCTGTTTGGCTATAATTTGTTGGTCTGTGCCATAAAGTTGTTTAAGAGCCTGTCCATATTCAATAAGCGTCTGTTCCATTCGTCCTCCATTTTATACTACATAATCTAACATTGCGCATTTCATTGTATCTCGTGAAATAATTATTTAAGATTTTACTTTCTAAATATTGCTTTATACATTAGATAGATTTTTATGCAACATCATTTTGGGATTAAGATTTTTATCTTTGGATAGCTGTAAACATCATTTTATTAATTCAAAAAAGGGTATGTCATCTAAACCAGTCTTAACTTCAATCGTTGTTGGCCCTGTAATTATTTGTCCATTGAAACTTTTCCACCGTCCCTTAGGAATAACAACCTTTCGAGTAGTAGCTCCTTTTTCCAACACTGGTGCAACAAGTAATCGGTTTCCCAAAAGAAATTGGTCAGTAATTCTCTCATAGCCCTGATGAGGATAGTCAAATTCTAGTGACCTCATAATAGGTTCTCCGGTTTTAGATGCCTTTACAGCTAATTCCAGAATATAGTCTTTATATCTTTCACGGATTTCCACAGATTTTTTAACTGCTGCAAAATGCTTTGCATCAAGAATGCGCCATGGTGCTACTGAGAATTGCATCATCGGCATCAGCGCATGGCATTGTGCAGAACGAACGACAGATTCCTGATCAAGAACCGCAGCATCTAAAAATGATCTGAACTCGCCACCGCCAATCATATCCGGACATGAAAAATAATATCCACTGATTCCAGCTGTTAACATATTTGGGATCAAAAATTTTAGGTCTTCAAAACCATGTGATTTATCGCGTAGTCGCTCCGCCAGTGGCTGTCCGCCCATTTTCCACATTGCCCGGTACTCATTCAACGGATATGAAAGACCAATCTTACCCCACAACTCAGAGTGTTCTTGCGGTGTGGCGTTCTTCTTAAAAGAATTGACATTTCCATAGAAATCAAAATCTCCTGCATCAAGCTTAAACCCGTCAACCCCGTATTCATTTACCAACCGATCGAGTTGTGATTTAAACCAATTAAATGCATCGGGATTTGTTAGATCAATCAGCGAGCTATATCCGTTCCACCAGCGGATCATTGCTGGATTTCCGCCATTGTCGGTAACAAGATATTTCTTTCTTGCTACCTCTCTATAAACATCACAATCGGGGCTGATAAAGGGACAAACCCACAGCATTACTTTGAATCCCATACTATGCAATTCACTAATCATTTTTTTAGGATCAGAGAAACGTCCCTGATGAAAATTCAACTTACCATAATCTTCCTGCCAATTATCGTCAACCATTAGCACACCAGGAGGAAATCCATTTCCAATAATATTTTTAGCGTATGCTAAAATATCTTTCTGGTTTTGATCATACATAAGTTCAATCCAGGTATTATACTGTGGATTAGTAAACAATAACGGATCAGGCATTTTACCAGAAGGTGGAAAGTATGTCTGGCTGGCAAAGGTATAGGCTTCCTTGAGCGTACTTCCTATTTTATTGTACTTAACCGAGCCCTTTACTTTAAGTCTTCCCGGGATAAAATCGATCTGATAAGGATCATTCGACCAGATAACTTCGCCTGCACTTGAAAGCATAAGCGGCTGCACTTGATTTCCATAATTATCTCTCATGTCGGCTTGATATGAGTCAACAAGAGGCATACTGGAACCGTGATTTACAATACCTGTCCACCAGTATGTGCTTTTTTCAACCTTAATTGAAAGACTGTCATTAAGTTTTGCATTTTGTGCATTAACCACTCCAGCAAAAAACAGGAAGGTTATTAGGGCTATTATAACGATACTTATTTTTACATAACTATCATGACTATTCTTATTTATCATCTTTTGTAATTTCCAGTATTTTAAATATTTTTAAAATTTCAGTTATCATGTTTGGGATAGACTATACCACATTCTTTTCGTATTTCATCCATTGTACGTATCAACTGAACGCTATCGTTCCAGCTCCAAAGCGCACTCTGAATTTTTCCTGCTCGGAGGCAGTCAGCAACTTCTATTGCCTCAAATTCGTAGCCATTACTTTTAAATTCGAACTCATGGATTTTCACAGTTCCATCGTTATACGTAACTCTCACTTTCCCGGGGCGAAACCATCGATCGTCTAAATATATTTTTCCTTTGGTTCCATGAATTTCTGCAGTGACAGCCGGGTTTGCCAGGAATGAAGAAAACATTACAGAGAGCACATCTTCTTTATACAAAAACGTGTAACTACAGCTGTTGTCTCCTCCTTGTTCGCTTAACCCGGCAATTGCAGAGATTTTTTTTGGTTTGCCAAGTAGAAAGAGAGATAAAAAAATATTATAGATTCCTGTATCAAGAACTGTCCCTCCGCAAAGATCAATGTTGTAGTGCCTGTGTTCAGGGCCGTTTTCGGATTTAAATGAGAAGTACGCTGTCATCAATTTCACTTCACCAATTTCACCTGCATCAATCAATTCTTTGGTTCTTATTATGTTTGGGAGAAAACGGCTCCAGAGAGCTTCCATCAGGAAGAGTTTTTTTTCTGCAGCCTTCTCTATCATTATGGTTTCTTCTATTAGATTCACACCAAGAGGTTTTTCACAAAGCACATGCTTGTTATGCTTCAATGCGAGCAATGTATTTTCGAGATGAAGATTATGCGGTGTGCTGATATACACAACATCAACTTCCGGATCGGTAACAAGTTCTTCATAACTGCCGAATGCTTTGGGAATGCCAAACTCACTGGCAAAAGTTTTTGCAGTCACTAATTTCCTGGATCCAATTGCAACCATTTCAGAATTTTCAACAACTTGTAACGCAGTTGCAAATTGGTGTGCAATCCACCCGGTGCCTAAAATTCCCCATTTAATTTTTTTCACTGACATTTCTTGCGCTTTGTCGTTTAGATAAAATTACAATTTGTTTACTCTCGAAAATCTTTAATCACCAAGCAATACCCCAAGAAGAATATTGAAGTATTCATCCATTACATTGAAATTTATAGGAACCTTATCGTAATAGAGAAAGTTTTTTATTTTGAGCGAAGTTCTCTGTTTCAATCCTGTAAAAATAAATACCGCTTGCCAACTGATTTCCATAAGAATCTTTAGAATTCCAATTTACAGAATAATATCCAGCATGCTGATATGCATCTACGATAGTTGCTACATTCTGTCCAAGCAGATTAAAGATTCTGAGTTTTACGAAAGTTGCCTTTCCCAGTTGATAAGAAATTGTAGTACTTGGATTAAATGGATTTGGATAATTTTGTTCTAAGTATGTATAGGTTGGAACTATCTTTTCAACCTTATCATTTATACTAGTTGCTGTAGAAGCTATTCTCAAATTAGTTACCCAAACATCGGCAGTATCAGTACCAAAGAACAATCCAACTTTATAGTTGTCAGCGGGTTGTGACTGCAACCATGTGACATTATATTTTTTCATTACGTTTGAAATAGTTACTGGTTCTTCTAAACTACTTGTCCAAGGATCATGGTCAAACTGAGCCTTTACCACAACAGATTTTGTAGTAGTAGCTCTGGCATCAAAAGAGAATGTATAATTCATATTCGTTTCTAATTTGACACCAGACTGCAAAATATTAATATGCCATGGTTGACCATCGACAGCAGTAATTTCTACCTTACATTCTTTATTTACCACAGAAATATTTCCAGCGGCAGGGGAAATTACTTGAGAAGACCAATCATTCAGTCCCGCCGAAAAATCTCCGTTCTTTAATAAGGTTGGATTAGTGTATGCAACCCTTAGATTGTTGAAGTAGTAAAACTCATCAGCTGCGGTTGTATAGCCTTTGATAACTATTTCAAGTGTGTCTCCAATAATACCAGTTTTTGTGACCGTCTTTGCAGGTTGTGCACCATATATCTCGTATACAATTTGCTCCGCACCGCCATCGACTTTTACGAATATTCCGAAATAGTCCTTACTTGAACTTGTCTCGGGATCCAAACCACCAACACCTTCCACATCCACGCTGACATCAACACTTCCACCCGAAATATCAATCTTACTAGTAGAGAACACTCCTTCGGGCCCGGCATTGTTTATCGCAAAACGGTTGCCGAGTACACCAAAAATGCCGGATGAACGAGTTGCTGTCCATGCGGTAGAGCCAGTATCTGAGGTTGTACCATCTGGCATGTCGAATGTTTCCACCCAGAATCCTGTCGCCGGTGGCGGGCCGATAAAGGTTGCCGTGATGTTCTTATCAGAGCTCATGGTAATAAAGTTAGGGTTAATGTAAAATTCATCCTCAAGAGGATCGCCGCTCCAAAAACTAAAAGTATATCCGGGATCCGGTTTTGCCGTAACTTTAACTCTAGTGCCTTTTGTATATTGTGGTCCAGCGGGGTCAAGGGTAATAGATCCTCCCGAGGCATTTGTTGTAAGAGTATAGACAGGAGCTGCAGTTAAGGTCGCCGTTACGACTTTATTGGAATTCATGGTGATAGTTGCCGGATTCGTTGTACCGGAAAGATCACCGCTCCAACCGCTAAAAATATATCCGAGATTTGGTTTTATTAAAATGGAAACTGCGGTTCCGGTATTATAGACTCCTCCTGTAGGAGTTAGCTCAACAGTTGCATTAGGAGCGTTTACCGTTAGCGAGTAGGTTGGAACAGATGTAAAATTAGCAGAAATACTTTTATTCTTATCCATCGTGACAATTACTGGATTTTCTGTACCTGTAACATCTCCACTCCAACCTGTAAACACATAACCCAAATTCGGAGTTGCTTTCAAAGTTACTTTTTGATTCTCATTTAACGTTGTGGAACTTGGGCTAACTGTTCCTCCGGTCATGGCAGTGGTTGTTAGAGAATACGTAGGGCCGTTCCATATCAACGTGTAGCTGCGCTTGTCGTCTTTCACCGGATCGCTGAATAGTACCGTATCTATTTGATAACTACCGGTTACATCCTCACCAATACCTATACGACAGAGAGGTTGGGTTTGACTTTCTTTTAAAAAGTTTTTAACCGCAAAAAACACACCAGGTTTTCTTGAGTACGGCTCAAGGATGGTGAGTCCGACCATGTATTTACCATTTGAAAGAGAACTTGGAACCGTAACTGATTTATTAATGGTATATTCCGGTGCTGCGACTGTATAACTTCTGCTTGCATAATCATAATTATTTCCAGGAACCCATGTTCTTGTGTCAATGTCTGGTAGAATTTCAGTCCAAACAATATTCTTTGTTGTTTCATCTATTAAGACAACCGCAACGGGCCATTTTTCATAAAATGGCGCTGAACCAATATTCTTTAGCTTGAATGATATGTCCAGCTTTCCACCTTTTTCGATACGTTTTGGACACGTAAATTCATTAAGCATGAAACGGTATCCAAATGCTTTTTGTACTTCTGATGCCCCAACTGTATTCTCAGGTTTTGTTGGATCGTAGCTTGCTATCCAACCTAAACCTGAGCAGTGTAATTCACGAATTACATCTACGGCATAATTATAATATTTAGGTGTACTAACTGTTTCATTCTCGTTATTTCCAAGAACTGGCACCAATACATCGGTTCCCCAATTATATGCGACTTCACCTTCAACTACTTGCGTTAAGTAACTGCCCTTTGAATTGGCATCAATTATACGTGACCATGAACCACTCTTCTGACCAGGATGTGCAAATGAATCCCAATATACACCAAATTTATAACCTTGTGCTTCCCATACATCCTGATTTCGAACAATTGTCATCTTGTTTGGAAAAGCTTCTTTAAAAGCTTTTCCCATGAGTGCTGCCCATCCATCCTCACCAACACCAACGGGACTTTCCTGCTCTCCCCATTTTCCAATTATTCCGGTTTGTATCCATGCAACTCGAGGATCATTATCCCATGCCTTGCCTAGCTTTTCGATCATTTTTACTACACGCTCTTTAAGCTTTGGATTCTTCCAATCAAGTCTTGGCAAATCCGCCGGCCAGGCATTTGTACTGGAGTTTTCATCCCAAAAAAGATACACTCGTGGAATTACTTTCACGTTCGCTGCTTCGACTCCAGCCCATTTTGTATTGCAAAAACTAATTATTTTATCAACACCGTCGCTTTCAGTGTTTTCAATCTCATTCCATCTGATATAATGACGGGTAATGGTTGGGTAATCATATTTGCTGTAGGAATTTAAATCGGGACGAAATCCCATTAACGGATTACTTATTCCTCCAGAAAATTCCTTAGGAATAACTGTTGTTATATCCTGGGCTTGAATTACTAAAACATTCAGGCATAACAGGAATAATATTAATAAGATAGATACTTTTCTAATCATGATAGTTCTCCTTAGTTGAAAATTACAAGAAGCCAATCCGTGCAAATACAACTGGGGAATCAAGGCCGTCATCTGTGGAGAGAGTCGTTGGTATTTTATCGACAATAGCCGATGTATACTACTCACATAAGTGTGAATCTCGAACACTAAAACTCACACAACCTTTTTTCCGATGACTCTTTCGGACAAATCTGTTGCGGTAATGCTCATCGTTTTCGTGTATCTGACGTGCAAATTCGATTATGTCCAAGATGCTCTGTCACTTCAGATTCCTATGCACATTAAACCATCAGTTAAACACCGAGTAAAACCAATTCGTCAGTAAATGAGAGCTGGATTTTTGATGTTTTGGTTGTTTTTTTTCAGGGTTTAATGAGTTATTTCGCAATCGTTTGCATAAAATAAATATTTTTCATTAATATGTCAAGTATTTTTGTTCTAAAATAAAACAACACATAGCCACGATATGCTTTTTAATGCATTATACCGCAATCGTTTGCATAAAAATATTGGCTATCTCCCCCCAAGTCCTTCCTTATTATTGTACTTTTTTACGCAAATTGTTAATTGTATTTTATAAACCAATATTAATTGCTTTTGCAGACGGTATTGTTCACGACGCTGGTTCATTGTGTCAATTTGGAAGTGCATCTTGGTTTCTGGCAATGGCAATTACTATTACCAACCCCAGTATAGCATACGTATGCCTATAACCAAAATTACGGATCCGGCAAGGCCGTGCATATATTTTTCACTTGTTCTAAAAAGTGCAAGCGACGTGCCTTTATACCCGATAGCTACTGTACACAGCATTGTGGTTTTAGTTGCAATACCAAAAAGTATTGCAACAGTAGCGACACCGAACATATTATGTTGGGACGCAATATAGATGAGCAATGGAATTAGCACTTCACACAGGCCAAACACGAATATCAAAAAAAGGACCCAAGGTGTCAATCGTGTCCAATCTTTCTTTGCCTCCTCTGCCTCAGTTGTGGGAAGGTGACTGTATTCGCGTATTGATAGCGGAAGCAGAAACCGCGGCAGGTGTTTATGATGACCGTTTCGAATGTATTTGAATATGCCATAAATGGTTTACGAGCATCCGAACGCGATAAGCATCCAGGCTACGATGTTTCCCCTGCTCGCTTCAATTACTTCCAATTTACTCAGGCTGACCCCAAGCGCAACTCCCGTCAATCCCAGAACAACCGAACCCAAGATATGGCCCACTCACGCAAAAAACGTGATCCAGAGTGTTTTCGAAAGCGGCCACTTTCGCGCTTTTCTCAACACAATAAATGGAAGGTAATGATCGGGACCCAATAAGGTGTGAATAAATCCTAGCGAAATCGCAGTTACCAGAAGCATATAAATATCATTCATAATATTAAAGCTTGTTGATAAGTGAGGCTTGACATGCTGCACCAAATCCGTTATCGATGTTGACGACAGTAATTCCGTTGGCACAACTGTTAAGCATTGACAATAATGCAGACAGTCCCATGAAATTAGCACCGTATCCGACGCTTGTCGGTACGCCGATGACAGGTTTGTCGACCAGTCCAGCAATGACGCTTCCCAGTGCTCCTTCCATTCCGGCGACGACGATAATAACACGCGCGCCTCTGATGATATCCAGTTTGTGGAATAAACGGTGAATGCCGGCAATGCCTACATCGTACATGGTCCGAACATCATTGCCGAGAAAACGAGCAGTTTCAGCAGCTTCCTCGGCAACCGGTAGATCTGAAGTGCCTGCCGCAACAAGCGCAATATACCCTTTTGAAGTTTGCACTTTTTTATGTCTGTAACTGACAACACGAGCCATTTCATTGTACTCCGCCATCGGAATCACCTCTTTAATGGCGATGCTCATTTCAGGAGTAACCCGACTTGCCAGCACATCCTGGCCGTTGTTGTACATACGTTCGGCAATTAGCCTGACTTGCTCCGTTGTTTTTCCGGCTGCATAGATCATTTCGGGCAACCCAGTACGATGAAGCCGGTCCGTATCGATGGAGGCGAAACCCATCTCATCGATGCCGTGACTCGACACCAGCTGTAATGCCTCCGGCAGGTTCAACTCGCCGAGTTTGTATTTTTCCAAAATCTCTGTTAGCGTCATATTATAAATTTTTGATCACTTCACGTTCAACTTCTTCGATGTTGATATTATTTTGCTTAGCAATCGATTTGCACACATCGTATTCAGGCTTCGAACGAACAATTCTTCCCTCGAACACACTTTGTTTTACCATGATAACTCCGAATTTGGTGTGTACCGCCGTTTCGATTCTCGAGAGAGCACTCTTTTTAATCGGGTGCTCCCGTAAACCGATTGTCGTGCTGTGGGAAAAGATGATTCCTTTAATCGCGTGTACTTTTTCGGGCGAACACAGTACGCTGAGCTGATTTGCCGGACGCAATTTTTTCATGATGATGGGTGTGAGCCAGGCATCGGCAGCACCTGCATCGAACAATTGCTCCATGATGAATTCGTACCGCTCGGGATTCATGTCATCGATATTACATGCAACAATTGTGGCGCTCTCTTCGTTCGGATCCGAGACTGCATTTCCGGTTTCCAACAGGTATACCCGCAACACATTGGGAACTTCGGACACATCCCGATGTCCGATGCCGTACGCGACTTTTGTGATCGGGAAGTTGATGTCCGACGTAAATTCATCGACTGTCGCCGCCAGAATAGCGGCACCGGTTGGTGTGGTTGCCTCATGCTGCACCAATCCGGTTTTAACGGGAATATTTGCAACGATCAGGGCGGTTGCGGGAGCTGGTACCGGCATGATGCCATGTGCGCATTTCACGGTTCCTCCGCCCAGTTGAATCGGCGAGGAAAACACCTTCTCTACTTTCAGATATTCCAGACAAATGGCGGCGCCGACGATATCTGCAATTGAGTCAAGTGCGCCGACTTCATGGAAATGAACTTTCTCAATTGCAATCTGATGCACAGTGGACTCTGCAACAGCAATGAGACCGAAAATCTTTAATGAGGTGGCTTTCACGGTTTCCGACAGTGTGCTGTTGTTAATGATCTCTTCAATATGGCGCAGGTGACGGTGCTTTTCATTGTCGGGATCTTCTACAACGACTGTTGCTTTCGTTCCGGAAATCCCCCGGCGAAGATCTTTCATTATGTCGAGGTGAAAACCTTTGATATTCAGTTTTTTCAATTCGCTTTCCAGGTACGAAGCATCGACACCCAGATCCAGTAAAGCACCCAGGTTCATGTCGCCGCTGATACCGGCAAAGCAATCGTAATATAATATTCTCATGTGTGCCGCTCTAAATTGTTCAATACTCGATTCATCTTTCCTGAGACCAACCCTTCCCGGTCGATTTCACACTTTTCGAATCCGAGCGCTAAAATTTTTTCTATGACATCCTTCTCGATGAGGGTCAATTGTTCCAGTTCTTCTGTACGCACTTCAATCCTACAGTAACTATCATAATGTCTCACGCGGACATCCTCAAAGCCATACGTGTTCAGAATCTCTTCGGCCGCCTCTATCTGTCTAAGCTTTTCAACAGTGACTGTATGATTATAGGGGATTCGCGAGCTGAGACACGGGCTGGCAGGTTTATTCCAGTTTGAAAGACCATAATATCGGGCTATATGCCGTAATTCTTCCTTCGTGACATTGCAATCGACCATGGGCGCCTGCACCTGATATTTTTTTGCGGCATCGATTCCAGGTCTATAGTCGCCCAGATCATCGGCATTAGTCCCGCTCAATACTTCGAATCCAGAATATTTTTGAGAAATCTCTGTAAGATCGTGAAACAAATGTTCCTTGCAAAAAAAACATCTGTTGAACGGATTTTGGTTGTACCGCTCGTCTTCCAGTTCCCGCGTAACGATGACTTCCAGTTGTATATCGAACTGTTGACAGAACGCCTGTGCTTGTTCGAAATCTCTATTTTTGAGGCTTTCCGAATTCGAGATAACGCCAATCGCCTTGTCCTTACCCTGAAATTTTCGGGCAAGATACAGTACCAAGGCTGAATCGATACCGCCTGAAAAAGCGACGATCGATCCTTTCCGCTGCGTATACCACGTTTCAAGCGCTTTGAGTTTATCGGCAAGCTGTGAAGATATGTTTTCCATCATCAATCTCAATATAAATCAGACATCAATTTGTATACCGTTTTTTCCGTAAAATTCTTTTTACTCGATAGCAATGACTATTTTCTTTAGCCGAATATATTGCGATAAATGACCCCGTAGATATGTCATAATTGTCAGGTTCGATGATCGACTTCTCCCGGTAGATTATACGAAAACTAAATTACTTTTGGAAATTAATCGTTTAAAATAATCATTCCTATTTTTTCCATCCTAGTTGGGATTTTAAGATAATATTCTTCAACCGATACCATTTTTCACCAACATTGGACCCAAATAGAATGTTGAGCAAGGACACCCCTCACATAATTAAACACATCAACCTTTCTTCAGTTTTTACTTCTGATATTCATCCATTTCATGACATTTGCGGGCGGACGTTGATTTTTTAATTCATTTGCCATAAAAGTAGTTGCTGCATCAATATGATTGAAAAAATATTTGTAGCCCTGACATAAGTAATTAAGTTCTTCTTCTCCATCTGGAGTTTTCGTAAATCTATGTTTAGGACACTCACCATTACAGGCAAATAAATATTTGCAATTTCGACAATATTGTGGAAGCATTATTTTTTTGTCTATACCAAATCTAATCTGTTTGCCTGAATTAACCATTGTTTGCAGCAAATCAGTTAAGATGCTACCAAGTTTATTTTCTGGATAAACATAGTGATCACAAGAATACAAATCTCCATTATGTTCCATGGCCATGGCATTGCCGCAAACATCACTGAATACGCAAAGACTTGGTCTTTGACCAACCCAGGCTTCCAAAGCTATGTCGAATATTTGAACATAATATTTACCTACATCTTTTCGCACCCACTCATCAAATACCGCACTCAAAAACTTCCCATATTTGAGAGAATCTACCGACCATTCTGTGACCACTGCTTCTTTATGATAATTTGGTGAAACTAGCTTGAGGTCATTCTCGCCAACCTCTCGGGCAAGCCTTTCAACTATTGGTATAAACTGAATAAAACCACTTCCAATTTCCTTCAAGAAATGATAAACTTTCAATGGCTCGTCTTCATTCGCCTTTGAGACACATGTTAGGGTATTGAAATCCACTCCGTGTTTCTTTAATATTTTTATTCCACGCAGTACTTTATTAAAAGTCGGTTGCCCTCCTTTGAGCACACGATATTTATCATGTATTTCACTGGGTCCATCAATAGAGACACCTACTAGAAATTTATTTAATGCAAAAAATTCAGCCCATTCAATATCAATAAGAACCGCGTTCGTTTGAAAAGTATTATTAATAGTTTTTCCATCAGCATAAGTTTTCTGTAACTGAACAACTTTTTTAAAGTAACCAACACCTAGCAACGTTGGTTCGCCTCCCTGCCAGGCAAATGTAATTTCATTTACTTTTTGTGATCTGATATATTGTCTGATGTAGGATTCAAGGACCTTTTCATTCATTACCCAGTGATTTGTATTCGGATAGAGTTTTTCTTTTTCTAAATAAAAGCAATAACTACAATCCATATTACATAAAGAACCGATAGGCTTTGTCATGATATGAAACGCAAAAGAATTATCTATCAAATATCACCTCTTGTACGTGCATTTTTCATATTATAATATAAAATAACGTGCTATCCCACTTTTAGTAAATGAAAACCCATCTAATTATTATCCCAAATAGATGGGCTATTCCATTCACCATGACGTAGTTTAATACATTGGGGAAAGCCACTTTTCAAAGGGCATATTTTTACTGCCGCTGCTCCATCGAATACCTCGTTTTAATATTTCAAGTACTTCGGGAACTTTAAAATCTGCCGTTACATGACCAAGAGAAGTATAAAACACTCTGCCTTTTCCATAATACTTTTTCCAAATAACAGGCATTGTAGCTCCCTCAATCCAGTCAGCATGTTCACCATTAAATTTAGTTGTAGCCAGCACTTTTACATTGGGATCGACATGCATATAATACTGTTCACTATGCATCTTAAAATCATTCAATCCTTTTGTTACAGGATCATTATTATCAGTTATTGTTACACCATAATCAATAACGCCTCCAGGATGTGCAACCCACTGACCTCCGACCATAAATTGGTATTCAGTATTTTCTCTAAAGGCATCTGCAAGTCCGCCATGCCAGCCGGCAATACCTGCGCCATTTTTAATTGCAGTCAGCAATCCTTTTTCTTGTTCTGTAGATATTTTTGACATTGTATAAATCTGTATTACCAAATCGATCTTCGCCATGTATTTTGTATCTTCATAAAGATGAAGAGTACTAGTTGTATCCACTTGAGCACCTTCACTAACAAGCCATGGGAGTAAAAGATCAACACACTTGTTTGGTTCGTGTCCCTCCCATCCACCATAAACAAATAGTATTTTTTTTCCTTTAAGAGACGGCAATTCCTGAGCTATCATATCTACGAGAGGAAAGATCGCAAGGGCAATAAATAACAAACATTTAGAATGCAATGTGCTTAATACTAATTTTATAATAGATTTTCTTCTCCAGATCTTTTTTTCATTTGTCATTTAAGAAACTCTTCGATTGGGATGATTTTATCAAATTCTTTAATCATTATGTTCCTATAAAATATTTCTGCTGTTTCGGATTGCCACCCAATCACACCTTCTCCTACAGATAAATCTGTCGCAATATTAATAATCTCTCCGTTTAGTTTGTGGATTGCAAATTGGTTGCCCATTACAATTATCTCACACTTGTTCCACTTGCCATTTGCACCATTAAAGAGCTTGGGAGTTGAAGCATAATGCATCCATCCATTAACATCCTGCGCTTTGCCTCCATCTTTTGGACTTATAAAAACTGAAGTATCTGCAGAAGGAAACCATTTATATGCAGTGCCACCCCTAATAAGATCGCCGGTATGGTTGCGGTTCTTTGTATGATCGTACCGAATTTGATATTCAATGCCGTCGGGCCATATTTTATCGTTAAATACGTGATAATAGACTCCTGCATCATATTGCCATTCGTTAAAGTTGTTTGCAATCTTTGTACCCCATTTGTACTCAAAACGGAGAATGTATTTACTATATTTTTTATTTGTATAAAATAGGCCATGGGTATCGTTCTCTCCGGTGCCGAGTTTGAAACTATCGGGGAAGGCGTTATTGAAAACATGAACCACGCCATCTTCAACAGCATAAACTTTTTTTGCCAATTCAGCATCGCCGCTTTTTATTTTAAGATAAAATCCGTCTAAATTTTTTCCATTAAATATTTTTATAAACCCATCCTTAGCAGTTTGAGATTGTGCTGATAAATTTAGATTGAGTATAAATCCTAAAAGGAAAAATACTGTTAGAAAACTCTTATGGATTAAGAATAATGCTTTCATTTTTTTCACCTATATTGTATCTGAGTTAGGTAGACAACTTAGTTTATAATTCTACAAATCAACCCACTTGTTTCCAAGTTGGTTTGATTTTACTGTACATTCAATAAATTTCATTCCTCTAATTCCATCTTCAATACCCGGGTATTCACCATCATAAGTTTTAACACCCCTAATTGATTTTGCAACTCCCTTATAAATATTTGCAAGCGCTTCATAAATTCCTTCGGGATGACCAAAGGGCATTGTATGGCTTGCCTCCGCGAATGCAGTGTTATACATATTCCCGGGTTTATAAACAATTTCAGGTTTCCCAAATTCAATTTTAGAAAGGCGATTTGGATTTTCTTGTTCCCATTTGAGACCGGCTTTCGATCCATATATTGCAAGTGTAATCCCGTTCTCTTCTCCATTCGCTATCTGGCTTGCCCTTATAACACCTCTTAAATTCTCATTGAATCCAAGAAGAACCGTTCCATCCAAATCCAGTTTGATATCCGGAGAATAATTATTTAAATCTGCCAGAACACGAGTAACTTTAATTCCGGTGGTATATTCTACAAGATTAAAAGCATGCACTCCGATATCTCCCATGCAACTTGAGATGCCAGTAATATCCGGATCCAGTTTCCAAAGACTAAGTTCCGGTTTTCCCCCATTGATTAAAGGATTCACCCAGCTCTGATAATATTGAACGTCAATTCTCTGGATATTCCCAACAACACCTTGTTTGATAAATTCTTTTATCTGTCTAACCATTGGATAGCCGGTATACGTATGGGTAATACAAAACACTTTTCCTGTTCTCGCAACAATTCTACCTAGTTCTTCAGCTTCTGCAGATGATAGTGTAACAGGTTTATCACAAACGACATGAAAATTATTTTCCAGAAGTATTTTTGCCTGCTGGTAATGAAAGCTATTTGGAGTAACAATTGAAACTACCTGCATCCGATCTTCTTCTGCCAAAGAATTTTCGCCGGTTACTAATGAATGAACATCACTGTAGCACCTATTTTTATCTAGATCCTCCAACTCTGCCAATTCCAGGGTTTTTTTATATTGGCTGCTAAATACACCTCCTACAACACTGAAATCATTACAAATTCTTGCTGCACGGCGGTGAGCATCTCCAAAAAAAGACCCGATACCTCCGCCAATCATTCCTAATTTTATTTTTCCCATTTTATTCTTAAGCGTATTTCTAGAATTTAGTATTTATTCTCGTTGCTAATTTTGCAGCCATCACTTTCAGGATCATAGAAGATGTTGTGAGATTCATCCACTCTATTCTGAAATGCAATATTAACCGAACCATTTTCTCCCGCTTGAAACCAGTGCTTGATATTTGGCGAGATGGTGAATTGTTCACCGATGTTAAGTTCTATCTTTTTTAATGCTGTATACCACTGCTCTTTGCCTTTCGGAATTTTAATATCAGTATCCGGTTCTCCTTCAATGAACACTCTCGTTGTTCCATACAGCACTCTAATTGTTTCTTCTTTTCCTTTTTCATTTTCATAGCCTGGATGTAAATGTTCTGGTAAAGATTGGTTTGGAAGAAGGAGAATTAAATTTACTCGAACTCTTTCAGACCGTAAAAGATCTATTAGACCAAAGCCCTCTTCTTTTAGATTTTCTAGGCCAAAGTCGTTAATCGTCAGCGATTGGAGTTCTTCCTCTGAAACCGGGAAGTTTGCTTTTTGCAGTAATTCCACATAAAGAGGTATGAGTTCATCTTTTGTATAGTTCATTTGTACACTTTGTTTTTAATTTAACAATTCGAAAATTGCATCAGCAATGGCACAGAAAATTATGCAGCAAGAAGCAGAGCCGGCATCAATTACGCCAATTGAACGCTCGCCCAATCTGCTGGACCTTCCAACTTTTGAAATCATATCCTTTGTGGAATCTCTTCCTGCAACGGCTGCATTTTTCATTTTCATTAATGCACTTTTAAAACTTTCTCCGGTAGCAATTGCTTCTTGATAAGCAGCAACAGCCGGTATCAAGCAGTCCATCAATGTTTTATCACCCGGAGTTGCTTTTGAAACTTTGCTAAGTTCAACAGGGATTGCTACCAGCATTGTTTGAAAAACATCCGCATTAATTACTTCCTTGCCTTCACTTTCTTTTGCCATTGCTTTGAAGAATAATCCGTATAACGGTCCCATCGAACCGCCGATTTTCATCATCAAAATGTTGGAAAGAATTTTTAATCCCTCCGAAAGATTTACCGGCGCTTCTTTTAATTTTTCTTCGCAAAGAGTAAAACCTTTATTCATGTTAATTCCATGATCACCATCGCCAATCTGTCCATCAATATCACTCAAGTATTGTTTATTATCCTGGATATCCTTTATCATTTTGAATATAATTGATACACCATTCGTATTGGTAAATGAATCATCCATTAACATTAATCTCCTAGAATTGAGTTAATCCCCATGATTCACATGGATAAGCAATGCATTTTTTCAATTCATCATCCACTTTCATCATTGTTAAAGTGATACCACACATTTCGAGTGAAGTAAAATAATTTCCGATGTAAGATTTGAAAACTGATATTTTCTTTTCGTCTAATATTCTTTTAACATCATTAAAAAATATAAACAATTCACTTGGCGGTGTTGAACCTAAACCGCTTATTAAAACAACAACATCATCTTTTTCAACAAAAGGCAGATCCGGAATAATAATATCAATCATTCGTTGAGCCATTTTTCTTGCGGGTTCCAAATCAGCCACTTCCATTCCGGGTTCGCCATGATGTCCTATACCGACTTCCATTTTCCCGGCTTCTATTTGGAAATTGGGATGACCTACTTCTGGAATAGTGCAAGGACTTAATCCAATTCCCACGCTTCGTGTGTTATCAATTGCTTTTTGGGCAGCGTTAATGACTTCGTCGAGTGAACCTCCCATTGCAGCTCTTGCACCGCCAACTTTCCACATTAATACTTCACCGGCAACCCCTCTTCTATTTTCACGTCTATCTTTCGGAGCTGAAGGAACATCATCATTTGCAACAACCGTCTTCACAACTATTCCATCATCCTTGGCCATTTCGATTGCCATTGCAACATTCATATTATCGCCGGCATAGTTGCCATACAAACACGCAACGCCACTGCCGGCATCCGCTGCTTTGAAGGCATCATAAAACATTTGAGCAGGCGGAGAGGAAAATATTTCTCCAACAGCGACAGCATCGCATAAATTTTTTCCAATGTAACCGATGAACGCTGGTTTATGACCGGAACCCCCGCCGGTTACAACACCTACTTTGTTTTTGATTGGTGCGTCTTTCAACTTTAGCACCCGCGGGTTTTCTGTCGTATCAATCAAACTGCTCATCGATGCGGCAAACCCTTCAAGCATTTCCTCAACTACATTTTGCGGATTATTAATTACTTTTTGCGTAACTCCTCCTAAATATTTATTACTATTGAGATATTACAACATTATTTTTTGCCTTGGAAAGATTCTTTTTCCAGCTTGCGCATTATTGCTACTTTTGTAGTCGAGCCGCCTCCTGAAAATTCAGATGCAAGCCATGCATCGCAAATCATCTTTGCAAGTTCTGAGCCGACAACTCTAGCGCCCATTGTTAGCACCTGTGCATCGTTACTTTTTTTCAACCGTTCTGCGGAATATACATCGTGGCAAACTCCGGCATAAACTCCTTCCACTTTATTTGCAATCATTGCCATCCCCAGACCTGTCCCACAAATAAGAATTCCTCTAGCGTATTCGTTGTTCTGAATTTTCTTAGCCAAGTTATAGCCAATTTCAGGATAATGAGCATCCGGATTTTCACTGATAAACCGGAGATCGGTAATATCGAATTCTTTCTTTTTAAGATATTCATAAACAATATTTTTTAGATCCGATGCAGCGTCATCGGCATCAATAGCAATTTTTATTTTACTCATAAAGAAAATATTTCCTTCTCAATAAACTTCCACGTTTTTATATAATCATTTCCATTAATCAGCCTATCAAATTCGTTTTGATTAAGGCCGCTCAACAGAGCCCATAGTTTGTTTGTTAACCGTGCATTCATTTCAAATACTTCTTTAATATCCCAGCGGGTAGGAGATGTATCGGAAGTGAAGTAATCGTTGTAACCAACTTTAATGAGATAATAAAGGAATTCTGTGTACGCTAAGAAATTATGCGTGCATACCGGAAAATCCCAATCCCACTTACCATCGTTATCGTTTATGTGGATATACATTCCATATGGAGAATTAGCAAGAAGAGAAACAATTTCTGCAGGATTTTCTTGTCCATACATAGAGTGACCGAAATCCAATGTAATACCCATATTTTTATTTTGAATATCATTAAGCAAACAAAGTGCTTTCGGCGCAGTATCGATAAAGCATCGGCCACGTGTTTCGCTTGGTTTGTATTCAATGAACAATGGGATTTCACGATTGTGATCAGCTGCCTCTCCAATTGTTTCAACAAGGTATTTCCACATTGTGGCATAGTTAGATTGGAAGTTAAATTCATATCCATCACCGAGCGGACAGCAGGTAACTTTGTTTGCACCAACTTCTTTTGCAAAGTCTTTTGCATTCTTTATAAACTGAACAGCGTTCTTGCGAACTTCTTCTTTTGTTGATGTAAGACCACCGTTTTTAAATTCCGGTTCTGCTTTCACATTTACGTTTACTGCAGCAACGCCAAGATTATATTTCTTTAGTAACTCCTTAAGCTTGTGCGCATCGCTAATTTCATAGGGATAAATTATTTCAACGCCACTCATTCCTTCCATTTGGGAAACAAGCTCAAATTTTTCTTCTACTGTCTTATCAGTATTGTATTCGTGAAATCTGTCTTTGGTTTTCCCAACGAATGCTGTTATTAGTGCATTTTTTATTTGGGGTGCCATATTATTCTTCCTATGTTGGTTTATTATAATTTCTCAAGGACACGTTGTAAATATTTTTTTGCATCCGTATACTCTGCCATGATCTCTTCAGCGATCGTTCCTTTACCCGGGGCCAATGATTTATTTATATTGCTATCATTATCGCAAAGGTGCAAACCGAATATTTTCCCTTGTAGTTTCAATGGGAGAAAAGGTATTAGTTCTCTGCAAGCCCAAGCATGTCCTGTATCTAACGATATACCAAAATTATTCGAATTTACTTTGTTAGCTAATTGTAAAAAGCCATCACTTCCCTCTACTATTGAATTTGGTAGTACTTCAATAGCAAACTTTACGCCTGCATCCTCAATCAATTCCAAATAACAAGATATTTTGTTCACCAAAGCTTCTTTTAAACTATCGTATATATTTTTTTTTGAAGTTTTCAAATTTTGATTAACATTGGTGAAAGGGCCTATCGGAATGACAATTGTTTTACATTCAGGAAAATAGTTAACTATCTCCAGAGCTATTTTCAAATCATCGTTGTCTGTTAAAGAAAACAATTTTTCTGGGGAGGAGAAATTTTCCATTAGACAGTGTGCAACAAACTGATTTGGATGGAGACCAAGATCGTTTGCTTTTTGATTTACAAGGATTGCACCTTCCTTTTGCCAACGTAACAATTCGCTTTTGTAAAAGATCTCCGGCTGATAACCAGAGTATCCCAACTCACTTATTATTGGCAGTGCCTCATAAAACTGTTCTACATTAAAATGACTGCCAAACATTGATACTATGAAAGCTGGACTAACGCCAAACATTAAATTTTCCTATTAATATTCAGTTAAACTTTTTTGAGGTTTCATTGCCAGCCACGTAAACACCGCTAGAATATTTAAAACAACTCCAATATAGAAAAAGAGTGAAACGTCATTACCGTTCCACGCTTTAAGATATGGAAATGCAAGCGCTGTAATAAATGCGCCAAAATTTCCAGCCATATTCATTGTTCCAGAAACTGCGCCGGAGTTTGTTTTTCCAATATCGTTACAAAATGACCATGAAGGACTCAAGGTCATATCAGCGCCAAATATTGCCAAGGATAAAAATGTTATTGCGCCTACTACTTCTGTCATGTGAACACTGATGAACATACCAATAGCAGCGAGAGAAAAACCAAGCATGGCGGGAAATTTTCGTGAAAGATCCCATTTGCCTGTTGAAAATATTTTATCAACAATCCAGCCGGAAACCCAATTCCCTAAAGCTCCAAAAATTAAAGGAATGCTGGCCCACAATCCTGCTTCAACAGATTCTAAGTGGTAAGTGGATTTTATATATGGGAAAAGCCAAGTTAAACAGAAGAAGAAAGTAAAATTACTGCAGAAATACTGCCACATTGCATACAACATATTTTTTGAAGAAAACAAGAGTTTAACCGAAA
>JFJP01037394.1_pt1 | contig 29880 bp, 27 predicted proteins | sample 431651 | NCBI WGS metagenome assembly JFJP01 (sample SAMN02602958, study PRJNA72255) | Microbial mat metagenome, whole genome shotgun sequencing project. | biome: fresh water; feature: sink hole; material: water; isolation source: purple microbial (photo- and chemosynthetic) mats found in... | reverse complement strand
TTTTTGTCTTAGAGGCCTTGCTCATTACGCTTTCCTTTGTGTTGCAAAGTGTTGCGCTTAATACACTGTCCGTTTTATTAAGGGAAGATCATCCTGTTCACGATCTATTTTCTGTTAATGGGTCTCAGGAAATAATAAATGACCTTACAATTATATTCGGAGAAGAGGAGACATGCACAAAAACGAATTGTTTTATTTATCAAGACTTCCCGAAAACATTCATCTCAGGCTTAAAATTTGTAACAAATGAGTTAATTGAAGGCAGGAAATGTTCGGTAAGTGATAGAAGCACATGTACTACAGTCCAAACCAGGTATGATCGCATGGCCATGAAGTGGATTCCAGATGTGATGAGTAGTTTAATCATTTCTCCGCAAGTCAGCATCAAAGGTTTAGGTTTATCTTCAACCCTATATCTATCGCCTGAATTAACTTCCGAACTTAAAAAGGTAGCCCCCAATTTTAAACAATATTCTCCAGATACTTATCCGTCCAATATTGTACAAAACTACAATTTTACGAAAAAACAAATGATCTCTGCTGTCGTAGGAGATTTTAATGGCGATGGTAAGCTCGATGTTGTTATCCAAGGTGCAGATGCTGAAGGGGATGTTGCATACAAAATTACCTCATCACAGAGTGAATATAAGGTCTCGCTTTTCTCCCCGCGACGTGGGGGTGCAAAAACGATATCAGGGATGTATTATCCCAATTCCACTTGGTTTGATGGTATGAGCTATTTTACACAAAATGATCCAGGATATCCTTTCGTTGGTCACCAGTACCAAAGGCAAAGTGACCGTTGCCCATACGAAAGCTTATCCAATCACATAAAAGCTGATGGGGATCGAACTCTTGTCTACTGTTGGAAAGATAGTGACCTAATATGGGATGGAGCAAGTGGTGACTAGTTTTCCGTAAATGCTTTCGTGAAAGATTCTCTTGGATACCATGGGAGCTCAGCGTTTGAAATGCCGTAACTCAAATGAACTGTCATGAGAACAAAAAGCGCAAGAATCCCCTTTTTTGAGGATCACATTTTCCAATTGCAGTTTACAATATTCCAATGGATTATAATTAGTAAAACTATCAGGTAACTTCTGTGAGCGAATTGACCAAAAGGATGGCAATATTCTAAAGAAAGATTGGGGTAAGATTCTAATTCTGGGTTCATTTATTATCGCTTTGATTTTGTTCATTTTGTTTTCTTTAAATTTCAAAAATGTCTTTGGCCACTTATTGGACGATCCTAAAAATAAGTGGGATTTGTCTTTACCTATTTATAGTTCAAAAAAGTTCAGAACAGAGAACGATCCTCCCATCCGCATATCGATTCCAAGTGAATATCAACAAAGAGTTTTTAAATCAAGAATACCACTTTTACTTTTAAAAAATATTTCAACAACAACCTGGCATCCTATTAGTTGGCAGCTCTGGTTTTTGCGAGATTCATGTCAGGGGTGTATGCAAAGGAGTAGAATTGACTCGAGCCTACGAGCAACATTGCTTCCTCCTGGGAGCGAATTTCGAATTGTAGATGCTTATTCGTACATAGGTAAAGAGTCTGAACTTAAATACTTTATTCTTAGTGATAAAAAGAAACATCTGATAGAGGCATTTGAAGGAGTTTTTCAAGAAGGTTTTATAGGGGGGGGGGAAGGATTGGAGTTAGTAGATAAGAAATTATTGTCTTTCGTAGTTAAGATCATTCGTGGTGAAAGGGTTATGGAGTATATTTGCTCCAAAGAGGCAGTGGATTCCTTTAAAAAATTTCAAAATGATCTCAATCTCTTTGTAGGGGTTGAAGTAAAACAATCGAATAATTGTTTAGAAATATTTTTTACATCAACTGAGTCATACCTGACTTATCAATATTTTAAAGGAGAGTGGCGCGTGTTGAGTCCATTAATCGTTAAGTGATATATTCATGGGGATCCATAGGTATTTATGTTGTCGAATTTACTGGAAAGATCTACTCAGGCATTATGGTAACTTTAAGAAGTATGGCTTTATGCCCATATAAAAGTATGGCATACTATGTTGGTGAAGGTCGTGACTCTTGAAGTGATTGGGTCTACTCAGTTCTCGATAAGAGCAGTTAAAGGCATTATTAAATACATCCACGAGAATTATGAATATCTCTGGAAATGTAGGGAGGCACTCCATGGCAAAAATGAAAAAACCAAATCTCAAGCAAGCCTTAAAAAAAGTAGATACATTACCTAATAAACTTTTTGGGAAAATTGATGTTGATCTTTCAACTCTTCCTTGTTTGAAGAAGATATCGAGAGAGAAGATTACGGCCAATTTTGATTCAGATGTTCTTGAAGCAATCCGGAGTATAGCTGAAAAGAATGATATTTCTTATTCAACACTTATGAATGATGTTCTCAGAAAAGTATTTTTAGAAAAAAAGAAGGTTGGATAATGGCGATAATCATTCCTCAAAATTTTAACTTAAAAGATTCATTGGAAGTGACACTTCGGTCTTACTGCCCAGGTGATGAAACTACCTCTCAAATATTCGCTCGTGTTGTTGCAAAAGAAACTCAGAACACTCTCAAATATGATGGCATGCCAGATATTCCTCTAGACCGGCTTACAGCTTCATTTACCGATTATGCTGACCATCCAGTAAACTTATTCATTGGAGTCTTTTTGGGCGAAGAGGTTATTGCCAATTTAAGATTCATGCAAAGAAGACCAGATCACCCATGGATTAAGCATATTGGTACCTTTGGAATGGCAGTAAAAGAGCAATACTGGGGACAAGGAATTGGTTCAAGACTTTTGCAAGCAATGGAGGCCCATGCTAGAACCACAGAGATTTCTAGAATTGAAGCTGAAGTACGTGCTAGCAATGATAGCGGGATTTCTCTTTATCTAAAAAATGGTTTTAAAATTGAAGGCACAAGAGAGAAGGCTGCGTTTTTAAATGGGATATTCGAGGATGAGTTATCTATTGCGAAGTGTTTATAAAATGAGGGTTTTCTAGACCGACAAGTTAGTCTTTTTTAATGATCTTAAAAGTTTTTAAAAGTTTGTTCTTGTCCCGAACAGTTAATAAGTAGACTGACGCTGCCATGTTTTTCATCTGGATCTGAGTTTCGCTTTTGGTTATGATATTTGTTGATATTTGCCTTCCTTGCATATCAAAAAGCCCATAAGATAAAAAATCAGACTCATAGTTTTCAATTTTTAAATTAACCAAGTCCGTTGTAGGATTTGGATAAATAACCATCTCTAATTTTATTTCTGCAAAATTATCCGTTAGAATTTCAGAAAGCTCAGTTAATTGTTGCACTCCTTGACTTACCGTCCCGCCAGTACCTTCGTAGCAACTATAATCAATTTGTCCCACACTAAAGCTTACTGTTCCTCCACTTCCGGTAGCATCTCCTCCTGCAGCGTTTATTGATTGTTGGGCCTGTGTTGTTGAACTGAATAGTCCCAAAAATAGAAAAGTCATCATCGTCATTTTTTTCATCATTAAACTTTGTTTTAAATTATTGCTGACCCACCAGACTCAGTAATGTCTTTTAGGCTACTTCACTTATCGGTTACTACTTAGACAACTTAAGTGTCCGAATTTTATGTACTGAACAGGCGATGGCTCTCCATAAGCTATTAATATAACTCTTATAGGAGCGAACCCCACAAGGGGTGTCTCAAAACTACGGCAAAGGAGTGGTTATAACGTCTTGATATTATGTAACATTTATACACCCAATTCATTAGGAGCATATCATATGGTACTCGGATTTATTGCTTAATTTACTTTCATGAGACCATCATAATGATTCTTAAAATCATGCTTTTTTTAATGATCTCAATCAATGCTTTTGCCATTGAGAATTCTCCACATGATTTCGATTATAAAAGTGGCAAAGCAGTTTTTGTGGACTTCACAGGGGCCAATTACAAAGTTGATATTGATTTTAAAAAACAAACTTCATCTGTCGTATCCCGAATTGAGTTTTATCAGGACAAGGATGGATATCCCATTTTTGATATCAGAACGAAAATTCAACACCTCAAGATTAATAATGTTAAATCCTCAGCCTCTGAAATTGTGCCACCAATGGCAGAGACAAAAGTTCGAGTTTTAAATAAATTAATGTCAAAAGGACATCATGTCTTAGAGGTTAAGAGTGATATCGCTGAATTTGCTGGAGGAATTGACTTTAAAGAAGGAAAGCTAGAATTTGATTTCGGTTTGTCAGACATGATGGACAGAGAGTTCTTTGAAATATGGGCAGTAACGAATTTAGAATTTGATCAGTTTCCTTCTGAACTAGAGCTTTTGATTAAGGATTCCAGTACTCAGCACAAAGTTTATCATAATGGTACTGTGACCTATCAAAGTGGGAATCATTTTAAGATTCAATTTCCCGAATATTTTTCCACTTCGTCAGCATATATTCATATTGTACCCGTAAGCGAATACCGTGAATTGACATTCAATATCCTGTCATCCACTGGCCGAGAAATACCAGTGACCATCTATACTAACGAAGATCCCACTCAAGATGATATTTTGGAACGGGCTAAAAGAGAAACAGAGAAGGTCGTAAAAGAACTTGAGGGGAGAATTGCTCCATGGCCGCACCCCCAGTTGTTAATTCATATATTCGAAGGATCCAGTGGGATGGAATATCATGGGGCCACAGCATCTGGTATTGAAGACCTTAAGCATGAAATAATACATAGCTATTTTGCTAGAGGAGTAATGCCTGCTGATGGGAAATCTAGTTGGATTGATGAAGCGGTGACGGAATGGATTACACATGATTATCAAAGGCTTAGTTTACCTTGTGCTATAGCTACATCTTGCTCAATCAAACTAGATAGTTTGCCGCCTTATATTAGGCATACTACCGTTTGGTATGCCCACGGTGAAGCCTTCATTTCTTATTTGGATTCTAAGTTCAGTGATAAGGGTGGGATGATTACTTTCCTTGTTTACTTTTTTCAACAGTATAAATTCAAGACCATTACAACTGAGATCTTCAAAAATGAATTGGAATTGTTCTTCTCGACTGATTTGACGAACGATTTTCAAACCTACATCTATAATTGAAATTTCGCTTGGGTTTCTCATGGATCAACAACCTCTCTAAAGCATTAATCAATTCTTATTTTCTAATATTAGGTCGGGCAGGTCGGGTGTATCGACTTAACTTGCTGGATTTATGATTTTTGAAGTACTCTGGGAACTGATGAGCTATCATATTTGAAAGTAGCTTTTGATGAATAAAACTTCTGTTCATTTATTTGATTTCACTTTAAAATTTAATCCCACTCAAAAAAAATGGACACTGAATTGATGAAAGCATGGTTGCCCGTAAAATACATATTTCTCATTGGTGTCTTAACTTTTAATTCATTACTTAGAGCAGAAGAAAAACTCGAATTCAAACAAATCTTCACTGAGATTCCTGCATCATCCAAGTTTGTATTCAAAAAGAGTTTTTCCAAAGAGGCATTGCCCTATTGGGGAGTAATTGCCGGTTCAACCGCTATCCTTTATTACTATGATGAACAGATCTATGCTGACTTACAAAAACGAGGAAGAGATTGGGGCATCGGCAACGATGACAATACAAGTTCTGCCGTTTCAATTAGTGGACATGAACTGGTTCGGTTACCATCAGATACAGGTTCTTTTTTTTATTTCTTAGGTGATGGGTGGATGCATGCTGCAATTGGCGGTGCTTTCCTAGCATCTGGCCAGGTCAGAAGCGACAATTATGCATTCAATACAGGCATGATGCTCTGGCATGGAATGGCAGTATCTACTATCTATAATCAAATTTTGAAAAGATCATTCGGACGAGAAAGTCCTGTGGTGAGTACTCACAACAGAGGTAATACCAAACCTTTCCCAAGTTTTAATGAATACAATACCAGGACTGCTACCTACGATGCTATGCCTAGTGGTCACGTCATGACTGCTACGCTCACCTTTACGGTTATTTCCGAAAGATATCCTCAATATAATAACTACACTTATTCAATCGGTGGCGTATGGATCAGTGCGCTTATGTTCCAAATGGTGAACAATGGTGTTCATTGGGCCAGTGATTACCCTTTAGGTATAGCGATGGGATACATTTTTGGAAAAGCAGCCACACAAATATCTAATAAATCTGCAACAGGCCTGAAGAAGGGTGATGAAACTACATCTTGGAGTATTCTTCCCACCATGAACGGAGTCTATGCGAGCAGAGAATTTTAGGAGTTCAGAAACCAACTCCAACTATCAGTTTGTAGTAAAAGGCAGTGAGATCAATTTTGTTAATATTTTCTCCATTAACTATTGGAGTATTTCCTGACTTATCTTTCAACTCACTAAACACAAGGAATAGTTGTCCTATTTCGGCTCCAAGTCTTAAAGGTCCAAATTTTACTCCACCCTCAAGTCCAATAGAAGAACTCTTTCCGGAAGAAGTTGAATACATTTCATCACTGTTTTTTAATTCTAGGTTTAGATGATGTGAAAAACCATGTGTTCCAATAATACCCAAATATTGCTTTTCATTGATAAATCTAAAATTGAGAACACCAGAAAATCTTGAACCAGTCATGATGGCTTTCTCACCATACCCGGAACTCTCTTCACTAATTGCTTCGTATCTTATGCCCATTCTTAATGGGAAGGCACCGTATCTTGCAATAGCATCAAAACCCAGGAAAGACTGCTTAGTTAGCTCCGGGCCACTTTGGTTTTTATAATATGCATTGTTGAAAGCGTCGGGCGATCCCTTAGAAGATCCATAGTGAGTGTGAAACTCAACGAATGCATGGCCCAAGCTAATACTGGTTAAATATAGGGAAATAAAAATTTTTAATATTCTAATCATTGTTCCACTTAAGTTAAAATGTCGTTGCTACTCTAAGACCTGCTAGATCCTCATCGATAATCGGTACCATTGAAAATCTTGCTTTACCTCTTTGAGAGTAATATATGCCAGCTCCATAGCCTATACCGATCGACATTCCGGCCATAACATCATGAAGATAATGTCTTCCATCATTCATTCGGCTATAGGCAGTGAAACCGGCCATCAAAAGTGCTGTTGTACCTAAATAGACATTGTGCTGCATTGCCACGGTACTTGCAAAGGCAAATGCCGTCGCAGTGTGACCTGAGGGAAAAGAATTTCTTTCATGTGGGCTATTAGGTCTAGGCTCTTGCACAGTGTACTTAAGAGCACTCACGACCAATCCCGCATAAAATGTAGCCTTGAACATGTGCTCAGCTCTGTAACTTGATATGTTACTATCAGTGGCCATTGCATGGGCGCCCATACCTAAAACGTAGATTGCATTGGGAACAAGTTGACCATAATAGTCGCCAATGATTGAGTAATTATGCAAAGGTCTGTCTTTGATTGCCTGAAAAGTGGCGGGATGAGAGATCTCTTTTTGTTTCACGTAAAGAAAAGTGGACATTAAGACCGAAGATAAAAAAAGCGGGGCGGCATCCGTTGTTACGGGAGAGACCAATTCTTCTGTGAACGTGGCTGCAGAGACTTCAAGACTGGAAATCAGAAATACCAGCCAGCTTGTGAATATGAACCGACAGTAGCATTTCATTTTTGTGATTCCGATAACAATCTTTAGACCATCTTGAGGTTATGGTAAATTTTTGTCAAAAGAATTTAAAGAAAATGAAATGAAAACTTGCTGGTGAGTTTTTGATATTTGAAAGCGAATGAGTCGGACAATGACGACTTAGTTTTGATTCCCAAATGCGTAAATAGAATTAAAAACTACCTACGACGAACGACGGTGCGCCTAGCTGCACCGGCAACGCTGACGGGAGTTAAGGGCCTGCCAACAATGGCCGCTGCTTCTTCGACAAAAATTATGCTTAGCAAGGCCAGTACTAATAATTTTCTTTTTGAATAACCACATTTAGTTGTCATGATTACCTTCCTTTTTTTTCTATTCACTCTATAGGCACGATGTTGGAAACTCTTTGACTTTTTTTGCACCAGCGGGGGCGGTGAATTTGAAAACATCATCGTCAATTTTAACCATAGGCTCCCAGTCCGAGAGATTAACAGTGAACTGAGGATGGTTTATAACTGTTTTGGTTGTGATGACGTATCGAAGTGGCAGCGGCCGTTTTCCGTCTTGGATCCAGATTTGCCAATCAACCTCCTCGCCCTGAAACGCGAGGTGATGAGTGGCAACCCCATCGATGGTTTCGCGGCCAATGTACTGACCGCTCGTGACTTGCTCGGTAAGCACTTCATATGGTTTGCTAAAAAGGAGGTCAGCACCGGGAGCATCAATATCATGCTTGGCCCGTATTTCGTCGATGGTTTTATCAAGCGTTGGTGGCGATTTGACTGTCGCGTAAGTGTTGTTAGCTTTGCAGAAAAGAGTCATCTCTTTTCCATCGTTAGTGAACATTAGATTTCCGCTGCCTTCTGCCCCAGCTGAGATCTGCTCACTTTTCATTCGATCAGGCCGATGGACTAAAGTTGTGGAGTCTGTTGCCATTTGGATCTTCTGGCCATTTGTAGTCACAATCTCATCTATAGTTGAAATATTGGCCTTAAAAGTTTTCAAACTCGCAACGTAATCCGTCATCTGATGAAGCACCTTGTCCGCCTTAGGATCAATTCCCTTACTTGCCTTGTGAGTGCTGGCATTCACAGACGACAACGAAATGGTAATGAGCATTAGTGCGGTTTTTGTCATAGTCATATGGTTTTCTCCTTAGAGGATGTGAGAATTATTCAGCACTCTTCAGACGCCTCATCCCTTCTACCAGCGAGTGCCATCCATAAGTAAGGGTGACACGAAAGCTGTCCATTTTTAGATCTTCAGAATCGTTATCGTTTACCGTTGATGAGTAGGAAGCCGTCAGTTGCATATTTTCATTCACCTGATAGCCGAGAGTGCCTCCGACGCCAAGATTGTTCAGAGCTTTGCCTTCCACATCATCGATAGTCGCTTTGCCACCTGTATAAGAAGTCACATCTAATGAGCCCCACGATCTCTCCATAAAATCCCGTGTTAGATGGGCCTCAAGTTGGTACATGGGCTCCGTCTCCATGGTCTTGCCAACAAAATCATCGTTATCACCAAAGAGCCAAACGGCCGGGAGAAACTCTAAAGTGGTGCGCTCACCCGGAACCCAATTCCCAAACTGCCAAACGATAGGTGTTCCAATTCGCCCATACCAGCGGTTCTGTCCTATATTGATGGGGCTAGTGTTGTCATAATTTCCAACAGGGATGGCGAGAGTTCCAATGATATCGGCAGAGAATCCTGGTTTGTATCTAAGCATATCGGGAATGTTCATGATGGGCTTGGGTCCAATCACATTCATCCCAAACTGCAGCATGGGATCTCCATATCCTCTGGTGGTTTTTTTGTAGTCTAGTCCGTTTAAAGAGACGTCTCCGGTAATTCTGCCCATGGGCACCAGTGCAGAAACCATCGCCGCGCGATTGAAGAGAGGAAGCAATTTTGCGTAACCGGCCATGGTTGTCTCGGACTCGAAATTAGAGCCAGGAAGGACATTATGAGAAGGGTCCATGGGGTTGGCATTTCCACCCATGGAAGTGTGAATTAAGGGAATGGCATTTGTTCCCATCAAACTTTTCCAATAAAACCTGGGGCCATCACCTTGAGCGTGTAGGGCACTTGCCCAGCTGATAAATAAGAAACTCATTGAGTATAAAAATATTTTCATAGTAGTTACTTCTTTGGAGTAGTCATTAAATTTTTAGGTGGAACATATTGTTCTTTACTGGACAATGGAGGATACCCAATTGTGACTGGGAACCGAGGAGGAAGTACATCAAAGAGCCCTTCGAAAGGAGAGCGGCTTGGCAGAATGACTTTGTAATCTCTTACATACTTATCCCATAATGAAACTAACTCCTGAACTTTCTTTGATTGAGTTGAAGCTAGATCGTTTAGTTCCGCAGGGTCGCTTGCCAGATTGAAGAGCTCCCAGTCTGATTTTCCGAAAGGTTTAATTTCCCAACGTAACTTCCATTCGCCTTGAATGAGGGCACGATTTCCGAAAAGTTCCCATGCCAAATAATCCTGTTTTGATCGAGGTGATTCTGCTTCACCGGCCAGAACCTGCGTCCATGATTTTCCGATGAGTGGAGGTAATTTGTGTCCGTTGTGTTCTTTGGGATAGGTCGCTCCAGAAACTTCAAGCAACGTGGGCATGATGTCAGCGATCGACATTAAACCATTGTTGATGCCGCCTCTAGCTCTTTTATTGACAGGACCACTTACAATGAGTGCATTTCGAATGCCTCCTTCACCTAACCAGCCTTTATACTGACTAAAAGGTGTCATCGAGACTTGTGCCCAACCCGGGCCATAGCCCACGTAGGAGCCCGGCTCTCCCCAAGCGTTGGGATGATTGTTCGACCACTTGGCGGCAAAAAATAAGAAGTCGCGCGTTCCGGGGTTTCCGGCAATCATGGCCCCTAAGTCATTGCCTTCTGCACCGTTGTCTCCAAACACAATGAATATAGTATTTTCGTATTCTCCGATTTTTTTCAGGTGCTCAACCAGGCGACCGATATGAAAATCAAGATTCTCCACCAGACCTGCATACAATTCCATTTTTCTTCCGATGACAGCTTTAGCGGCGGGGGCCAGAAGCGAATATTCCGGAACAAACCACATTCGTTCGGCAAGAGTTGCAGATTCAGGGGCGATGCCAAGTTGTTTTTGTTTTTTTAAACGCTCAACTCTTTGGTGATCCCAGCCGGTATCATATTTGCCAACATGCCGATCACGCCAATCCTTGGGGAGATGGTAGGGGTCGTGGGGGGCCTGATGAGCGACGTAGGCGAAGAAAGGTTTGCCATCGCTCTTGCCCTCATCGATGAATTTAATAAGTTTGTCGGTATAGGTTTCTGTGGCGTAATAATTTTTAGGAAGTTTGGTGAGATACTTACCATCTTCTGTAAAAAGCGAATTCGGAACCTTTGCCGTCATGTTGGTCATGTCCCAATAACTTCCCATTCCATCTAGTAAGGAGAAATCGCGCTCAAAGCCCCGAGCGGCAGGAATTTTTTCCGGTGATTTTCCTAAATGCCATTTCCCAACCATGTAGGTGTGATAACCGGTTTCTTTTAGTAGTTCAGGAATGGTAGCGACCTTGTCATTCAGATGCCCCTCGTACCCATCCTTTCCTATTTGGTTAGGGGCAGTCCACTCATCCATATTTCCCAGACCGTTATGATGGGGATCAACGCCACTTAACAACATCGCCCGAGAAGGGGAGCAACTAGCATGAGTGTAGTAATTGGTGAAACGCGTTCCAGCTGTCGCCAGTGCGTCCATATTGGGCGTTTTGATCTCACTGCCAAACATGCCCATATCGGAGTAACCCATGTCATCTGCAAGAATGATAACTATGTTTGGACGCTTTACTTTAGGTTCAAGACTGGGAGGTTTTGCACTTACAACTTGAACCATTAAAAACACAGGTAGAATGAGACGATTTATTTTCATCTTTTAATTCCCTTTTAAAGACGGCCCGGCGGCATCATAAGTTTTTCACACAGCATTTACATGACTCTATGTTTATTAAAATCGAAAATTCAGTAACTCTTAAGTTCAAATAGGTTTTCTAATACGTATGATGAGCGCAATTTTTGCGAGGAGAATCTCGATGCGGTACTTAATGTCTTTGCTTTTTTTGGTCAGCATTAATTTTCGACTCAAGGCGGATGTCCCTTCTTGTCATAAAACCCCTGATCGTTTTGCCTCAATTAAAATGGTTAAAATTACCGGTAAAGATTTTACAATGGGAACTGATTCAAAGGACGCTTATGAAGGGGAGCGACCGGCCCATCAAGTTAAAGTAAAAGATTTCTGGATAGATATAGCGGAAGTGACAAATTCTGATTTTCAGGATTTTGTTGATGCCGCTTCACATGTGACAGTTGCTGAACAAAAACCCAAGTGGGAAGAGTTAAAAAAACAACTTCCCCCTGGAACACCTGCTCCGGATGCCTCAACTTTAGTTCCGGCCTCATTAGTTTTTACTCCCATCTCTGGTGAATTTGATCCCAATAAAATGAACTGGTGGAAATGGGTCCCAGGGGCGTCGTGGAAAAATCCAGATGGTCCCGGCTCATCCATTAAGGAGCGCATGAATCACCCGGTAGTTCATGTTGCTTTTCAAGATGCAGTGGCATTTTGTAAATGGAAGGGAGGAAGACTGCCGACAGAGGCAGAGTGGGAATTTGCAGCGAGAGGGAACTTAGAGAAAAAAACTTATGCATGGGGCGACGAGTTTAAAGTTGCAGGAAAGTATATGGCCAATACATATCAGGGAGAATTCCCAAAATCTAATCTTCAAAAAGATAGTTATGCCGGAGCGGCGCCTGTGATGAAATTTCCTGCCAATGGCTACGGACTCTTTGACATGATTGGGAATGTTTGGGAGTGGACTAGTGATTTTTATGATGAGTCCTATTATAAGTCGCTTCAAAATCAAAAAAATATTGTGAATCCAACAGGGCCGAGTAAAACAAATGACCCGCAAGAAACACATGCCATCAAACATGTTATCAAAGGTGGCTCTTTTTTATGTGCTGATTCGTACTGCGTAAATTACCGGCCGAGTGCTCGTCTTGGTGCAGCCTTTGATACTGGAACCTCTCATATCGGTTTTCGCTGTGTGAAGGATATCTAATGTGGCAATTACTGATTTTCATTTTGCTTCTATTTATAAGTGCCAATAAAGCCCAGGCAGAAAATACTACAAAGGAATTTTGGCCTGAAGTCGATTTGTGGTGGAGAACATCCCCTGAATGGAGGCTTTCTTCATTCTTTGCTCTGTCTAGAAATGTTGAGACCAATTACCGCGAAGGGGATTTTCTTATTCAAGGAGAATATTCTTGGGGGGAGAGCAATAAACCAGTTTTTATGCGTTTGGTAGATGTCGCTAAAGCGGAGAAAGTTAAACCTTTGATGGCCCGTTTTGGGTATCTCAAAGGCAGAGGACTTGAAGAAGAAGATAGTGGCGAAACATTTTCAGAAAACTCGGCTTACGGCGAGTTTTATTTTCGAGTCCCCCTCAAACAGGTGGCCTTTTTTACTCAGCGTCTTCGATCTGACTTACGGTGGCTAGGCCCAGAAGATGAATATTCATATCGGCTACGCTATCGTTTGATGATCGAGAGAGAAATTATTTCGAAAGAAATTTCATACGTTCCTTATTTGAACGTAGAGCCATATTATGATTCTCAGTACGAAGCTATTGATATGCTCAGGGCCAGTATTGGTTCGTCAGTTAAATGGTCAAAGTGGTACGCCTTGGAAGGAAATTTTACTTATCAATACGGATCCCACACTGAAACTACCAACCTCTATGCATTTTCAGCTATTCTGCATCTGTTTTTTGACAGTAAGCAAGATGCTACAAATTAATTTTCTTGGACAATTTAAGCATTCGTTGAGGATAATTTTTTTAGGACTTATCGCCTTTCTAAGTACAACTAATGTTTTCGCCGAAGATACCTCAAAAGAGTTTTGGCCTGAAGTCGATCTGTGGTGGAAAGCCACTCCAGACCTGCGTTTTTCTTCATTCCTTCCTTTTACTCAAAATGTGGAAAGTTATTACCGTGAAGGAAGTTTTATTGCTCAGGCAGATTATTCATGGGGGGAAACCAAGAAAATCTTTTTCATGCGACTGTTGGATTCCGCAGCAGCAGAGAAGATCAAGTCCAACATGATTCGAGGAGGATACCTGACGGGTAAAAGCCTTGATGATAAGGGTGAGAACTATTCCGAAAAAACTGTCTTCGGTGAATATCATTTTAGGGTGCCAGTTAAAGGTAGGTTTCTTTTTACCCAGCGGCTTCGATCAGATTTTCGCTGGCTTGGTGCTGACAATGATTATTCCTACAGATTACGTTATCGTTGGATGGTAGAAAGAGAATTCACGGGCAAAGAAATCTCTTACGTCCCCTATGTTAATATTGAACCTTATTATGACTCTCGGTATGATTCTGTAACCCGCATGCGCCTTATTGGAGGTTCATTATTTACATGGTCAAAGCGCTATGCTCTTGAAGGGAATATTACTTATCAGTATGATTCCCACTCCTCGGTTACTAACCTCTATGCCTTTGCCGCTATTTTGCACCTATATATAATGCAATGACAGATATTGAAATTTAGGGTATAACAAAATATATAATAATGAGGACCCACATATGTCAGACCAAGGCGCAACTTGTCCAAAATGTAATTCACCTTATGGCTACCAGGATGGAAATCTCTGGATCTGTCCGGAATGTGCGCATGAGTGGTCTGCTGAAGTTGCCGCTGAGGAACAAGAGGTTGTAGCTGGACCTAAATTTTTAGACGCCAATGGTGTTAAACTGGAATCTGGTGATACCGTGAGAACGACAAAAGATCTTAAAGTAGGCAGTGACACCCTCAAGTCTGGAACAAAAGTAAAAAATATCAGGCTTCTAGATGAACCAGTCGACGGGCATGATATCGCCTGCAAGGTTGATGGATTTGGCTCAATGTATTTAAAGTGCTCAGTAGTGAGAAAAGATTCTTAGAGCACTGGAGAGCGAGTTTCCTCGCCCTCCAGTCAGAACTTATTTATTGATCATTAGATATCGTTTTTTGAAACTTCAATCCCCTCGATCCCTTTAAGCTTCACAACCCAAATTTCTTCATCTGAATATTTGATGTCCATTTCCTGCAAAGTGTACTGCATACTTAAACGAATACGACCCTTCTGGGGGATTTTTTGTGTAAGTGGAAGTTGCTCAAGATCTACGAGGTAGCCTGATTTAATGGCTTCAATAAGTGACGCTGGAACTTCGCCGTTAAAGAGTTCGTGATATTTGAAAAAACGTCCTTTTAACTCAACCTTCAGTTTCATGCTTAAAGTAGGTCTTGGCAGAAGATCTTTGTCAGTAGTGAGGTTAATGAAAAGAGCGTTGTTTTTCTTAACTACAGTTTCAAACCCAATGCTTCGAAACTCGTTAGTGTCATATAATCTTTCAATTTCAAAAAAGGCATCTGCAGAATCAATAGAGTGGTTTCCCGTAATCAAGAGACTTCCAGAGTTTTGGATTTTAGTCACTCCACCGCTCATAGAGACATTGAGAGTGTGATTAAAGAGACGAGAGTCCACCATTGCGGGGTTTTTGATAGCAACCTTCGCTGAACCATACTGATATTCGTTTAGAAGTTTACCTTCACGGAAAGTTGAGCCAGGCGCCAGAAGTGCTTTTGCATCAATTGACTCCCAAATGTTTTTAACAATATCTCTTCCTTTTAAAACCTCAGAGATAGAGTTGTTCTGATATGAAGTATCCGCTTTATAGGGTTGGAATTCTTTTGAAACAAGAAAAATATCTCCATCACTTCCATCAGACCCTGAGTAACCATCACTACCATCTGATCCACTTGGACAACCATATCCACCTTCACCACCGTCACCGCCGTATCCACCATCACCGCCCTGAGAGACGAAATGAATATTTTTAAGGTCCACAATATTTGTGAAAAGTACTGTTAAGTTCCCGCCGTTACCACCATCGCCCCCGTTGCCACCGTTTCCACCATCTTCACCGCGTTGGTCATTGTTGTAAGTGTTTCCCTCAGAGTTTGTGCCTGAATCACATTTGCCGCTAGAACCATTACTTCCATCAGAACCATTTGAACCATCACTTCCACTAAGATTGATAGATACAGGTCCACCTGCAGTAATAATTGTGCTCTGGCCATCATCTCCGTCGCTTCCATAGTATTGGGCAAAAAGTTGAGGAGAGGTTAGTGCCATAGATAGCAAAATTGATAACTTTAGATTCACAAGGACTCCTTCTTTTAGTTGGTGGTTAAGCTATATCGATGGTGAAAAATGAGTGTCAAGAGGTGCGTTTTGCACCTTCTTTAATGTAAGTCTGTCTTCGCTAAGAGTTGGAATACACGACGTGATTTTTAGTTGTTATGAGTACTCAATTCGCCAGAGATCGCTACTTCACCAATCTGAACAGTAACCCTTCCATCGTCAAACAACACGCCCCAACGATTATCCCGTTTAATCACAAGCGAGAGCTCTTCTAAGAAATTCGGCGAGAAGGAATAAAAATCAATTTCATCAACACGGTGGATTTTTTCTTCCCTCAAGTCACTCATAAACTTTTCAGGGTTTTTGTAATTGTAGACCTTTACCGCTTTTGAAACCTTTGTTGCCTTATGCAGTTTTCGTGCACTAGGACTGCCGATTTCAATCAGCAGTTTAAAGCCGCCGAAAGAATCGGGGATACTATTGGCAGCCGCGTCTGGATCATGGAGTCCAGTTGCAGAGAACGCCAAATCTTCCTGAGTGTTAAGGATATAGGCAAGGACTCGAGTCATTAGGTAAGGCATGTGTTCTGAAGGATGTTGGGCCACGCGAAAATCTAAGGTTTCATAAACTGAGCGCTCGATGTCTGAAAGCTCGATTTGAAATCTATAAATCACTTACCACAACATTTTTTGAACTTTTTTAAACTTCCGCATGGACAATCGTCATTACGTCCAATTTTTGGAGACTGCCTTACAAGCGGCTCTAATCGAGTATGACCGTGATTACAGTTCGGACCATGGACGTGACCCACTTCTTCTTGTTCGAGAGGCTGAGAGCTAGAGGTGTCTTGAGTTTTTGTATTCATAGCAACATTCTTACAATGAATAATGCGTTACGGCCAGCTGCCTGTGGAAATACCCTCAGGCAGCTTTTAGTAATTACTGTTTTAAAAAATCTAGTAGCTCTTTCCAAGAAGCTTGGTCAGCCTTTTTATTATAGGCGATAGGCATCTTATATTTTTTTCCAACTTCTGTTGCCTTGGGATTAGTGAAGGCGTGAGTGGCACCTTTGTAATTCACAACCTTATAGCTTGCCTTAAGTGACTTCATTTCTTTCTCAAATGTTTTGCGGTCCTTGGCCGGCACCATAGGGTCAGCTAAACCATTAATGGCAAGAATCTTGGCCTTAATGCCGCTTGAAGCAACTGTTGAAGTGAGTCCAGCGTGAAAGCTCACAACTCCCTTAACATTGGCACCGGTGCGAGCGTAATTTAGTGCCTGAGTTCCGCCGAAGCAGTAGCCTATGACAAAAATTTTATCGGCATCAATGTGAGGATCTTTTTTTGCCATATCAATATACTTGATAAGTTTCTCGTATCCCATTTCAGGTTTTTGATAAAATGGACCGGCAAGGGCCATTGCCTCTGTTGGTGTTTCTACCGCTTTGCCATCGCCAAATAGATCAACAACCAGTGTGGCATAACCCTCGTTATTCAACATCTCAGATCGATTCATTACGTAGTCATTTCGCCCCCACCATTCGTGAACGATAACAACCAGAGGGAGTTTGTCTTTAAAGTTTTTTGGAAGTTGAACCTTCGCTTCAAATTTTTTACCTTCCTCCGTAAAACTCACAACTGGAGTGTAAGTTTCCTTTGGATGTTTTTCTTTTTTTAGGTGACCGCATGATGAAGTGAGTGCTCCCAAAAGCATTAGACCTAGAGTCAATTTCATAGATTTTCCTTTTTAATAAATTAATACCACGCACGAGGCCTTATGCATTTTGACCCTTCTCATTTTATTTGATACCCATTTTTTTGCAAGACTAGAAGCTAATAGTCCCAGCCTATCAAGTCGATAGCTTTAATCGAATGTATCTATCTTTTGTATTTATCTAACATATGTTTATCAGAATTATGCACATGTATAAGGGAGAATCATTATGTTTAAAGTAGGATTAACGACAGTCGGACTGCTCGCTTTGACCTCACTGCAGTTTGGGTGCGCTTCGGACAAGCCTAAGCCAGCAAAAGTAGTGACCGCGGTGGATACAAAGTCTATCAAGTTCTGGTGGCCTGAAAGACTTGATCTCACGCCACTTCGCCAGCACGGCATCGAGTCCAATCCGATGGGTAGGAATTTTAACTATGCAGAGGAGTTTAAAAAACTTGATCTGAAAACAGTAAAAAGTGAAATCGAAAAGTTAATGAAGACACCACAAGACTGGTGGCCTTCTGACTATGGTCACTATGGTCCATTTTTTATTCGCATGGCCTGGCATAGTACAGGTACTTACCGAACGTTAGACGGGCGTGGTGGAGCAGGTGGTGGTCAGCAGCGCTTCGAGCCTCTTAATAGCTGGCCTGATAACGCTAACCTCGATAAGGCGCGCCGCTTGCTTTGGCCGATTAAGCAGAAATATGGAAGTAAAATTTCCTGGGCCGACTTGATGGTTCTGACAGGGAATGTCGCCATGGAATCCATGGGTTTCAAAACACTCGGTTTCTCTGGTGGACGCATGGACGACTGGGAGGCGGATTTAGTTTATTGGGGACCTGAGAAAAAATTCATGGCCGATGAGCGCTACAAGGGCGACAGACAATTGGCCAAACCACTTGCGGCAGTTCAAATGGGACTAATTTATGTGAACCCGGAGGGACCTAATGGAGTGCCAGATCCTCTCTTAGCGGCGAGAGATATTCGTGAAACTTTCGGTCGTATGGCGATGAACGATGAAGAGACTCTTGCCTTGATCGCGGGTGGACACACTTTCGGAAAAGCTCACGGTGCTCACAAGCCTGATAAATGTCTTGGTGCTGAACCAGCAGCTGCTGGAATTGAAGAGCAGGGTCTCGGATGGAAGAATAAGTGTGGTAAAGGTCACAGCGCCGATACCATCACCAGCGGACTAGAAGGGGCGTGGACAGGATCTCCAACTGAATTCACCACTCAATACCTGGATAATCTCTTGGGCCATGAGTGGGTGAAGACTAAGAGTCCAGCGGGAGCTACCCAGTGGATTCCAAAAGACGGCGAATTATCAGATTTAGTGCCAGATGCGCATGATAAAGATAAACGACACGCTCCTATTATGTTTACCACAGATCTTGCACTCAAGATGGATCCTGCTTATTTCAAGATTGCGAAAAGTTTCCAGGAAGATCCTAAGAAATTTGAATTAGCGTTTGCTAAAGCATGGTTCAAGTTAACTCATAGAGATATGGGGCCGCGTACGCGCTACGTGGGTAAGGAAGTTCCTCAAGAGATAATGCCGTGGCAAGACCCGATTCCTGCTGTTAATCACAAGCTGATCGCAGCAGGGGACATTGCTTCTTTAAAAAATAAAATTCTCAAGTCTGGATTAACAACATCAGAACTCGTTCGTACAGCTTGGGCCTCTGCAGCTTCTTATCGTGGTACAGATATGCGTGGTGGGGCCAATGGAGCTCGCCTTCGTCTTGCGCCTCAAAAAGATTGGACCGTCAACAATCCACAAGAAGTTGCTAAGGTGCTCGGTCGTTTAGAAGAAATTCAAAAAGAATTTCAAGAAAGTGGAAAAAAAGTTTCATTAGCTGACTTAATTGTCTTGGGTGGAGTTGCGGCCATTGAGCAAGCTGCCAAAGCTGGCGGACAAAATGTGAAGGTCCCTTTTACTCCAGGACGTATGGATGCTTCTCAAGAGCAGACCGATGTGGCCTCATTTGCTGTGCTTGAGCCAAAAGCCGATGCCTTCCGCAACTACTACAGCGCAGATAATTATTTGATCCCAACAGAAATGCTGATTGATCGCGCCAACATGCTGACATTAACAGTGCCTGAAATGACTGTTCTTGTGGGTGGTATGCGAGTTCTTGATGCCAACGTTGGTCAAGCTAAGCATGGTGTTTTTTCAAGTCGACCAGGAACACTGAGTAATGATTTTTTCGTTAACCTTCTCAGCATGTCCACCAAATGGGAAAAGTCTAAGACGGAAGGGATTTACAATGGTCTTGACCGCAAGACTGGTGAATTGAAGTGGACTGCAACACCGGTGGATCTTATTTTTGGATCCCACTCAGAACTTCGTGCCATTGCTGAAGTCTATGCTGCTGAAGACGGCAAACAAAAATTTCTTAATGATTTTGTGAAGGCATGGAATAAAGTGATGATGCTTGATCGGTTTGAAGTGAAGTAATCCCGTTTAAAAAAACAACCGGTTTTTCCCTTGTTTGTAGGGGAGGAACCGGTTTTTTTGATTCGCGTTTAGCAGATAAAAGTGACTCTATACCATCCAGCTTTAATCTTTCCAAATCGATATTCTGCGACTTCCCCAAGTGACAACAGAACCATCTATTCTGATTGCAGCAAAACCAAGAGATGAAGGAATTACTGACCGCACTCCAGAACTTAGCGAAGCCCTTAAACTACCGCTATCTCCACCATGGGTTGAACTTCCCCAGGTCACCACGGAGCCATCGGCTCTGATCGCGGCAAAGACACCATTGGTATTTGAAACAATACTGCTCACATCAATAGTGCCGTTAAGAGAAGCCGCTACGGAACTGCTGTCTCCGCCATGGGTTGAACTTCCCCAGGTCACCACGGAGCCATCGGCTCTGATCGCGGCAAAGGCACCATTATTTGAAACTATTTTGGTTACATCGATAGTACCGTTAAGAGGCGATGCCACGGCACTGCTGTTTCCGCCATAGGTTGAACTTCCCCAGGTCACCACGGAGCCATCTGCTCTGAGCGCGGCAAAGGCATAATTATTAGAAACAATACTAGTCACGTCAATAGAGCCATCAAGTGAATTTGCCACAGCACTGCTGTCACCGCCAGATCCCGCATCACCCCAAGTTACCACAGAACCATTTGCCCTAATTGCGGCAAACGCTGTAGAGCTTGAAACAATGCTAGTCACATCGATAGAGCCATCAATGTCGGCTGCCACGGCGCTGCTATCGGCCCCGCATCCGCCGCAATTCCATTCTAAATCTCCCCAAGTTACAACTGAGCCATCTGCTCTAATCGCGGCGAAGGCATAATCATTTGAAACAATACTGGTCACATCAATGGTGCCGTCAAGAGAAGCGGCCACAGAACTGCTATCGCCACCTGAAGACCACCATCCCCAAGTCACCACGGAACCGTCTGCTCTAATCGCGGCAAAGGCAGAACTATTTGAAACAATGCTGGTTACATTAATGGTACCGTTAAGATCACTTACTGCGGAATAAAGCAGTCCGGAGTTGTTCGGATCCCAAACACCCATGTCACCGCCGCTGTAGGGATAGCCCCATGTCACCACTGAACCATCTGATCTGATCGCGGCAAAGGAAGAACTATTTGAAACAATACTAGTCACATCAATAGCGCCATCTATATCAGATGCCACGGCACTGCTATCAGAACCGCAGCTGCCGCAAAGCCCACCTGAGTCTCCCCAAGTCACTACGGATCCATCTGCTCTAATCGCGGCAAAGGCATAATAATTTGAAACAATACTAGTCACATCAATTGTGCCGTCAAGAGAAGCTGCCACTGCACTGCTGTTACCGCCATAGTTTGCATCCCCCCATGTCACCACGGAGCCATCTGATCTGATCGCGGCAAAGGCAAACTGATTTGAATTAATGCTGGCCACACCAATGCTTCCATTAATAGTAGTTCCCGAAACTGCAACTACCCCGCTGCCATAAACTCCAACATCCCCACTTCCCCAGGTCACGACGGAGCCATCTGATCTAATCGCGGCAAAAGTTGATCCTGTGCGAGACGACACAATACTTGTCACATCATTAGTACCATCTATCTCAGTCGCCACTGTACTGGAATTACCGCCATAGCCTGCGGTTCCCCATGTCACCACTGAACCATCTGCTCTGATCGCAGCAAAGGCATATCCATTTGAAACAATACTCGTCACATCAATAGTTCCATTAAGAGAAGCCGCCACAGCACTGCTATCGCCACCGTAGGGTGCATATCCCCAGGTGACTACAGAGCCATCTGCCCTGAGCGCGGCAAAAGCATAGCTGTTTGAAACAATACTCGTCACATCAATAGTTCCATTAAGAGAAGCCGCCACAGCACTGCTGTTACCACCGTAGGTCGAATTTCCCCATGTGACGACGGAACCATCTGCTCTGATCGCGGCAAGGGCAAGATCAGTTGAAGCAATGCTGGTCACATCAATGGTTCCATTGATAGCAGCAGATACGGCACTGCTGTCCCCGCCACGGTCTGAATGTCCCCAAGTATATACGGAGCCATCAGCTCTAATTGCGGCAAAAGCAAGGCCACCTGAAGCAATGCTGATTACATCAATAGTGCCGTTAAGAGCGGCCGCACCGCCCGTATTAGCGTAAGCTCCCCAACCCACCACGGAGCCATCTGCTCTAATCGCGGCAAACCCCTCATTACCTGGAATAATACTGGTCACATCAATAGTGCCGTTAAGAGAAGCCGCTACGGAACTGCTGTCTCCGCCATAGAGAAAGTATCCCCATGTTATGACAGAGCCATCTGCTCTAATCGCGGCAAAGGCATTATCATTTGAAACAATGCTGATAACATCAATAGTGCCGTTAAGAGAAGCGGCTACGGCACTACTGTTGCCGCCAAAATCAATACTTCCCCATGTCACCACGGAGCCATCTGTTCTGATCGCAGCAAAGGCAGATCCATTTGAAACAATGCTGGTCACATCAATGGTGCCGTTGAGAGAAGATGCCACAGTACTACTGCTGACTCCCCACGCTTCAGTTCCCCATGTAACCACAGACCCATCTGCCCTGAGCGCGGCAAAGGCTGAATTAGTTGAAACAATACTCAATACATCAATAGATCCACCTAAAGCAGCTTCTAGGCTACTGCTGTCACCTCCGTAACTTGAATCTCCCCAAGTCACAACCGAACCGTCAGATCTAATCGCGGCATAGGCACCATTGGTATTTGAAACGATACTAATTATTTTTAATGAATCCTCAATCGAATGGGTCACCCCCATACTCTTGCAATTCGCGCTTCCATTCGTTGAAGAACTAAATTCATAATCTCCAAAACCCAGCGGAGACGAAGGAGTTACTCTAATCCAACTTTGAACCGACTCTTGGAGTGAAACTACTTTAGATCCAATTTTATTTGCACAAGCGTTGTCAGAATAAATATTGATCGTTTCTCCCTCAACTAATTGCCCTAGGATAAGAATGTTGGGAGATTTGTCTGCATTATAAAATTCAGCAGAACTTGAAACGCTTAAAGCTGAAATATTACTAAGGGCAGGCATATCTGTAGGAACATTTTGAAATTTAAAAGCCTGATTACATGAAGCAAGGAAACTCAAAAGAATGATGATTAAAATTTTAGAGAAGGGCATAGAGCTTTTCTTAGTCATTTGACTGTAATTATCGGCTTATTCTGGCAAATGATTGAGAGATATTAATAGATCAATATCTTCAGGGTGTTAGGCGAAGTGATAAATCTTGGTCAATCGCAACATCAATGAAAGTGACAATTAAAGGAGGCAGTTCAGCCTATGGAAGCAAACACCCTCGTATTTTTTGAAATAGACATACAGATGGCCTCCAATGGGAGGTCATTCTCATCTTCTCCAAATGGATCCTCGATCTCGACTCCTATTTCCTCAATCCCAAAATAAACATAGGACAAGAAAAGAGTGTCGAAGATCACCGCCCATTTCCAGTCAAAAAGATCCACCAGAGCAAAGGGAAGGCTGAAACAATAAATAACCAATGCACGTCGCAGATGAACCACGTAGGCAAATGGCAGTGGGGTGCGGTGAATACGCTCGCATCCACCAAGATAATCCACTAACAGTTGAACATTCTGATCTATTGTAGCCTGAGCATATTCAGTGATGTGCCCCTGAATCTTGGCCTTCTGAAGTAGCAAACTAATTTTTTTTGCCGCATACAAAGCGGGGTGTCCTGAGGCAAGAGCCTTCTCTGCTTCTTGAGGATCTAATTCTGAGTGAACTGGACCTAAGCTCACTTTATCTCTAAGAATATGCATAACCGAATAGGCAAAAGCGATGGTCCAAAGAGAGATTTCTTTTCTAATTTCCGGAGCATTGATAAGAAGGGCTTCGGAAGATCTTGTGAGGTTGCGGGTCTCATTAACAATGCCACCCCAAAGTTTTCTTCCCTCCCAAAAACGATCATAAGAAGCATTCGTTCTGAACACTAGCAAGAGACCCAAGGCAACACCTATGAGAGTGTGAATAATGGAAGGAATTCCAATTGGTGAAACATGAATGTGAAAAGCCACGACACCTGTGGCCCAAAGGGAACAGAGGAGAACTCGTCCAGAAATTTCTCGGACCAATGATCCCTTGTAGTCAAAGAAATGGTCTAACCAGCGGTGAGGGTCGTAATAAATCATAGACTAATATTAGATATTGTAAGAAGAATTCACAACTGTTAACTCTGGCCATCACCCATTTGAAAAGTTTAAAATTTAGAGATCAACCGAATCTTAAGGTAGGGGATCTCTATGAAAATTCAATTGGCGATGGCCATTGGCCTGTGTGCATTTAGTGCCTTCGCTGCTACGAACAGCCTTTTAGAGCGGTTCATGGTCTCGGAAGTCGTTTATGTCGAATCCCCAACCGACACTGATGGCGATGGTAAATTGGACCGGATCTATGTTTCCATCGACAGACCCTCAGCGGATAAGAAACTCTCTAGTATCTTTCACATTTCTCCTTACGCTCTGGGTGGTAATGATGGCCCCATGCATAACGTCGATATGGATCGTCTGCCCCAAGATGAAGCACTTTTTAAGGCCTTCTCTTTGGACGGCCTCAAAAAAACTTTGCGTGATTATGAATCTGCTCCCATAGTTGATGCTGCCAAGTATGCCCGAGTCAGCGCTCATAGTGTGGGAACCGGTCGCTCCTCTGGCTGCCCTACAGTTGGAGACATGGCCGAAACTCTCGCGGCTAAAGCTGTCATTGATTGGCTCAATGGCAGAGCACGTGCTTTCTATGAGGATGGGTCAGAAGCTAAAGCAGACTGGGCCAATGGTTCTGTGGGTATGACTGGGACTTCTTACGATGGTACGTTGCCCATCATGGTCGCCACGACTGGAGTCGAGGGGCTTAAGGCGATAGCTCCGATCGCCGCCATTAGTCGCTGGTACGATTATTACCGCGCCAATGGTTTAGTGGTTAATCCAGGCGGATATGTTGGTGAAGACGCAGATGTTTTGGGTTACTTCATTATGCGAAAAGGTGACTGCACCAGCGAGCTTGAGCGCTTGACTCAAACCATGGGAAGAGAAAATGGAGACTTCACACAATTCTGGCAAGACCGAGATCATCTGGCACACGCTAAAAATATCAAGGCCGCGACTTTTATTATTCACGGGCAGTCGGACTGGAACGTGAAACAAAAACACGCCATTCAATTATGGGAAGCTCTCGAAGGAGTTGCTCCAAGACGGATATTTCTTCACCGTGGTGGCCATGGTTCAACTTGGAATCATGGGGTCCCGAAGAAAATTGAAATGTGGTTTGATCACTTCCTTGAAGGTGAAGAAAACGGAATTACCGATGGACCACAAGTAGAAGTCGAACTCGCTGACGGGAGCTTGATGGCGCAAGAGAAATGGCCCAATGAAAATACTCAGCAGCAGCGTCTCTATTTTGGAGCTGATTCCTCACTTGCAATCTCAGTAGCGTCCGAGAAGTCAGTTACTATTACTGATCTAGGCCAGTCTCAAAAACTCGAATCATTGGTTGAAAAACCAAACAAGAAGAACGAGGGAAGAATCGCATTTTTGACTCCACCTCTTGAAAAGAAAACCCTTCTCTCCGGTACAGCGAAAGTCAGCTTGAATCTTGCAGTCTTAAACCGTAAAGCCGCTAACATCACTATTGCTGTTGTTGAATATGATAAACTTGGTCGTGGCAAAATTATTACTCGTGGTTGGGCTGATCCACAAAATCATCATGACATCACTCAAGGCGAAGCTTTGGTCCCTGGGAAAAATTACCAAATGTTATTTAATCTCGAGCCTAAGCAATACTTATTAGATGCGGGCAGTAGGCTTGGAATAGTAATTACCTCTACCGATTATGATTATACCATGAGACCTAAAGAGGGGACGATGGTACAATTTAATCTAGGCGCAAATAGCTATATTGAACTGGAGCTTTCATGGAAGTAACTCTCGAAAAGAAGCTCGAATTAATCAACAAGATAGGCTTCTTCGCTCGTTTTGATGAGACAGATAAAGTGACCATGGCCAATATCGCCACTTTTGAAAAGTATCAGCCTAATGAGAAGTTGATACAGCAAAACACCACTAATTCACATTTATCATTTATTATTAATGGCAACGTCGACATTGTGATTGATGAGAAAGTGGTTGTTTCCTTGTGTGGAGGTGGTCACGTCTTTGGAGAGATGAGTTTTGTTGATTATAGCCCGGCCAGTGCCAGTGTCGTGGCCAACACCAAAGTGGTGGCAATGCTTTTTGACACCAACACTATAAATTTAATGATTGAGCCCATTTACTATAAATTGAGAATGGATATTTACCGCTCTTGTGCTGAAATTCTTGCCCGCAGATTGATTCATACTAATTCTATTGCGAAATCTCATATTCAAAACACCAAAAATGGCGACCTTTCTCCTATTGAAGATTAAAGCTCTTCGGCAAAAACCTTTTCCGTAATTTTCCAGAATTTATCTTGTTTGCGAGCAATGATAAAAGAGGGCAGGCGCAATTGTTTCTGGTTTTTGATAACGTCTTGAGGACCTTTGATGTTGATTGCCAGCTCGGGCATTTTTAAATGAGATCTCAGAAAATTAATATTAAATTTTTTAACCGATGAGGGATTGCTGAAAAAATGCGCCTCACTTACATATTGAGCGTCAGAGTCATAGTATCTTACTTCCAGATAAGGATTGGAGTTTTTGTCGAGTCGCTCATCAAAAGTGATTTTCTCTGGAGTCAGGACATGAGCATTTTTTGAAAGTTTCGCCTGTTTGAGTTTGGCATCAGCGTCGATCAAAGTGGCCTGGCACTTATTGCATTCCCTGGCAGTGATATCGTTCTCAGCCCCGCAGGCGTGACAAAGTTTATAGCGAAAGCGAAAACCACAGGCGGTTATTTTCATAGTCGCCGGGTCTTGCGTGGCCCCTCGACATTTTCTTCCAAAGTGTTCGATGACGTTTCCGTCATGGTCTACAAGCCCCCAGAAGCTATTTTCTAGCCCACACTGAGGACACTCGATGTTCACCGGCACAGTTTCTTTGGAAGGGCGTTTATCGCTAATTTCAGGAGTAAAGATATCATGGCCCATCCCCGTATAATCGAGAACGAAACAATCAGTTTTTCCTGGTCCCAGACGCAGGCCTCGTCCGACAATTTGTTGGTAGAGGCTATTGGATTCAGTTGGGCGCAAAATAGCGATGACATCCACATGAGGAGCATCAAATCCGGTGGTGAGGACCGAAACATTCACTAAATATTTAAATTTTTTATTTTTGAAGTCCTCAATAATCTGATCCCGAGAGGCCATATCCGTATCACCAATCACTAACCTTGCTTCGCCCTCAGGCAAATAGGAAAGGATCTCTTGGGCGTGTTTAACACTGGCACTAAAGATCATCACGCCTTTGCGGTCAAACCTTTGGGTAATATCCACAATGTTGTTCACAATAAGGGGAGTCAGGCGTTTTTGATTTTTGAGCAGCTCTTCGACTTCTGCCAAAGTGTACATTCTGTTTTTCTCAGTCAGTTCAGAGAAATCATAACAGGTGACTGGAATATCGATTTTCACCGGCTGGGTAAGAAACTTGTTTTTTATCATGTAGCTCAGAGGAAGTTCATAAACACATTGCTTAAAAAATCGCTTCTGCTCGGTTTTGATTTCACCCTTATGTGAGTACTCATAAATCCAGCCCATTCCCATGCGGTAAGGAGTGGCGGTGAGGCCCAGGATACAAAGGCCGGGATTATTCTGTTTTAATTTTTCTATGACTTCCTGATACTGAGTTGCACCTTCTTCGGCAACTCGGTGACATTCGTCTATGATCAAAAGCGAAAAGCCATGGAAAAACTCATCCGGTGCGCGAGCTACGGATTGAATGCTTCCAAAAATTGCCTTTTGCTCCCAATCTTTTTTTCCAAGACTGGCCGAGAATATTCCTGCCTCCAAACCATAACTTTTATACTTTTCCCAGTTTTGCTCAACGAGTTCTTTGACGTGGGCCAAAACCAGTACTCGGCCTTTGGCAATTTTCGCCAGCTCCGCAATGACCAGACTTTTTCCGGCACCTGTAGGCAGCACAATGACCGCGGGGTCACGTTTTCTTTGAAAGTATCTGACAGTGATATCCACTGCTTCTTGCTGGTAATGTCTGAGTTTGTACATGTGACAATTACTTTATTTCATCCTGGAAGCAGAGGGCAATTTAAAATCTATGGTTTTTTTCGTATAATTAAGCATCTAAGGAAGCCAGTATGAAAATAAACCCTGAACTTGACTTAAAACTTGAAAGAATTGTGGATGTTCCTGCTGAACTGATATGGAAGGCGTGGACCACGCCAGAGCACTTGATGCCGTGGTTTTGCCCTTTACCTTGGAAAACAGTTGCGTGTGAAATGGATCTCAGACCGGGAGGCCTCTTTAGCACCACGATGGAGTCGCCAGAGGGGATGAAGGTTCCCAACGTTGGGTGCTTCCTTGAAGTGGTAGAGAATAAAAAATTAGTTTGGACAGACGCGCTGTTGCCAGGTTTCAGACCGGCGGCCCAGCATGAATCTGGTGCAGGTTTACTCTTTACCGCTTTTATTATGCTTGAACCCCATGGAAGTGGAACTAAGTATACTGCCGTCTGCATTCACAAAGACGCTCAAGATAAGAAGAGACATGAAGAAATGGGCTTTCAAGAAGGATGGGGAGCCGCGCTTGATCAGTTGGTGGCGTATGTAAAAAGAACGTCGATGTAATTTTACGGATTTTTATACTCTGCAATTCCGTAAAGACCATTTTGAATATAAATAAAGATAAGTGAATTTCTGGTCCCGTTGTATTCAAGTGCATGGCCTGCGCATTTTATGGTCGTTGATGGCAAAACAAGTGTTGTTTCAGTTCCCGCAATCACGTCTCGTTTATAGATGTTTCCGTTGGTTCCGCAGTAATAGACATACTCGTTAGCAGCTACGCGCCTAAACTCGTAGGCGTTGTAGTCATTAACAGTTGTTGTATACGGGGTCACGGTTCCGCCAAGATTTGGAATGAGATTAATGGTTTTTCTCGCCCTATAGGCCAACAACCAACTATCTAAAACAGAGTCATATTTTATTTGAGTTTGCACTTCTTCAGATAGGGTCTCAGCGATGGTGCAATCTGTTCCTACAACACCAGAGCAAAGAGAGGTCGAGTTCCCTGCGAGCTGCTGATCTTTTCCGTATAAGATGGTATTTGAAAGGGCATTTTGATCTATAAGTCGCAGTGTCACTTTACTGGTAGTTCCCCCGTGTGATGGCAAATATGCAATCAGTCCGTTTGCATTTTGTCCTAGAAAACTGATTCTCGCCGAGGTGTCTTGAATAGTGTAATTCTCAATAAACCATTTTCCTGTTGCAATATCGATGTAGGAAAGTTTACCAAGATTGGCCATGTAGTAGAGTCTATTATTTGCAGCATCCATTTGAAAACCACAAGGCATTCCCCACGAACAGCCCGGAAGCTTGCTCGCTGTAGCGACAGAGTCATGGATTGGATAACCGACGGATCCATTACCTGCGACATGGGTTAACTGGCCGCCAGTAAATGAAAATTTTACGATCTGATTTTCTAGTTTATTCGTAACGTATACGTCATCACCGCTGACATTAAAGAAAGCAATTTTTGAATATCTGGCGCTGATAGGATTGGCACCAATTCCATAATTTCGTGGCTGTCCTGCAAGTGTTTGGACGAGACCTGCTTGATCCACCGTTCTTATGACACCCATATCTACGAAATACACTTTCCCATATTCGTTGACGAATGCGCTCATAATAATTGCCGAGCAGCTTAAGGCCGGGGTTCCATCA
>JFJP01037791.1_pt1 | contig 29883 bp, 27 predicted proteins | sample 431651 | NCBI WGS metagenome assembly JFJP01 (sample SAMN02602958, study PRJNA72255) | Microbial mat metagenome, whole genome shotgun sequencing project. | biome: fresh water; feature: sink hole; material: water; isolation source: purple microbial (photo- and chemosynthetic) mats found in... | reverse complement strand
CCTCCGCACTTTCCTACTTATTGCATTATCTCACACCTCCGCACTTTCCTACTTATTGCATTATCTCACACCTCCCGTTTCGCACATTGTTATCATAACACAAATTAAAAAAGAAATTTAGGTATATCTTGGAATCGAACCAAGAAAATTGAAGTATGAATCCAACGTTTTACCATTGAAACTAATATACCTCCGGTTGGTATAAAATTTTATAACAAAGATTCAAATAGACGCGCGTCACTGTTATTTCATCAATTTGTCTAAAGACAATAACGTTAATTTATTTTATTATAATTAATTCACAAAAATTTAAATCATAAGACCTTAAAATAATTAAATTTCAACAATAACGCCTGACGTTGAATTAAAATTAATAATTTAAAAAAAAATAATTGAATTAAGAGATTTTCTGAAAAACAAACAATGGGGTATGTAACAATTCACGGATCTACGTTTGCACTAACCAAACCAAGACTATAGTATTTCTTGCGACGCATGTAAAAAATATTTTTGTAATGATAGAGACAATCTGTAACTAAAAAAAAACTAATATCCAAGGAGGCCATTTTATCGAAAAAAAATGCCGTTTTGGTGTTATAGCTGTTTAATTTAAAAATAAAAAACGCAAAATAATATTTTCACAAATTAACATCAAAATTATTATAATTTCAATTTAACGCCAGCGTTTCGTTTTTAAATCGCGGTGAGCCGAATACAAGCGAGTTGAAATTATAAAAAAAAATATTAAATAATAAATTCAGAGCATCGTTTCATCGAAATAAAAATTTCTTTACATCAATAATTAACAAATTATCAACATAGCCATAAAAATAAAAAAATCTAAATTTATGATGACAATCGAAAGAATCGTTAATAATTAAATAATTAAATAAAGAAAATAAATTAAATAATCGTGTTTTAAAAAACGAAAATTTAGTTTTAAATAGATATTTGGTAACAACATTATTTTTAAATAAAATATCATCATTTTGTAAATCTAATTTATAATTAATTTGTAAATTTAAATTATAATTAATTTTTTTATTTTCTGAAAATGTTAAATCGAAATCAAAAAGAAAAAATTTTAATATTTTTGTTATTTTTCAATAAACATGCGAAATAAAAAATTTATAATTATAAAAAGAAAACTTATTAAAAATAAAAAATAAATAATTAAAATAATAATAATACTCTAAAGTAATGTTGGCGTTTTTAATTTTTAATTCGGTCATCCACGTAAATTGCATAAATAATAAATTAATTTATTATTTATTTAAATAAAAATAATTTTGATAAATAGAAAAAATGCAACAAAACAAAAAAAAAATCAACAAATAGTAATTAAAAAATAAAAATAAAATTACGAAAAAAAAAAATAAATCTAACATTCACAAATTAGTTAAATAAAAATAATTAAATGTGTAGCGTAAATTTAATAAAAAAATTAGCGCGCACGCTAAAAAAAAAAAAATGTAAAACATTATCATTGACGATAAGTTTATCGAAGCGGTAGAGATAGAGAAAATAGTATGCGTTTTAAAAATAAAAAAATAATTTGCGTAAATTGTATCAGCAACGGTGGTAAAATTAAAAAGAATCAATAATAAGCTTTCTCCGAAGAAAAAAAAAAATAATCAAAAACATAGTAAAACATAAATAGTAGTTCTACAAGTTAAAATAGTAAATTGGAATCTATATAACAAATAAAAATTTAAAATTTGAGCAGAAGAAAAATTTTTATTTAAAAAATTAACTAAAATTTTAGTTATTTCGAAATATTTAAAATTTCAAAAATTCGAATAAGTGGTTAAAACACCTTTTTTGGGACCAAAAATTACAACAAATACGAGCATAAACATATAAATCGGTGTAAAAAAAAAACTAACTAATCAACAAGCTCGTACCACAATTGATAAAAAATCATCGCGCAGCACTTGAAATAATAAAAATTCTTTACCCAAAAAACCGGCACTGTAGGGTAATCCGGCTAAATTAAAACAAACTCCAAATAGCAAAACTGCAACATCAAAAGAATACAAATAAATACCCCCCATTTGTCGCATATCGGTGTTACCATTAAAAAAATGTACGATATAACCAACTAAAATAAATAGAAATGCCTTATTTAGTGCATGAATAATTAAATACAACAATACCTCTTCATAACAACAAAATCCACATCCGCAGACCAAATACCCTATTTGACTTATAGTCGAATAAGCAACTAATTTTTTTATATCATTTTGAAAAATTGCTGTAATAGCTCCGAACGCTAGCGTAACGGCCCCAAGCATCGCTAAATAATAATTAGTAAAAACAGTAAACTCAAAAAGTAAAGAAAATCGAATTATTAAAAATACTCCAGCAATAACCAGAGTAGATGAATGAATGAGTGCAGAGGCTGGTGTTGGAGCTTCCATCGCATCCGGTAATCACACGTGAAAAAAAAATTGTGCTGCTTTAATAACACTGGATGTAACTAAACAAAAAGAAAAAAATGTTAAAAAATGAACTGCAATATTACCAAAAAATAAATAATGAAAAGTTAAAAATGGAATTTGTAAAAATATTAACGACAGGTCGGTGGTATTAAAAATAATAATAGACAAAATAAAAGAAATAAACATGAACATGTCGCTAATTCGAGAAAAAACAAAAGTTTTCAGCGCCGCTTTTATAGTATAAATTCGCATGGAATAGAAATTAACAAGTAATAAAGAAAAAAGTCCAATACATTCTCACGCAAACATTATTAAAAAATAATCATAACAAAAAAATAAAAAAATAACGCTAGTTGCAAATAAGTTTAATAAATATAGTAGTCTATTTATAAATGCATCTCTGTACATGTACTCTACGCCAAAATATAAAGCCAACGAAGTTAAAGTTAGAACCAACATAGAGGAAATTAGCGCCAAACTATCGATACAAAAAACCAAGTGCGAATCAATAAGATCAAGACAGAAGAATCAACGACCAAAATCAATATAAAAATAATTACCATTCATTAATATAAAATAAAGTTCGTTGAGTGCCAAAATTAGAGAAATAGAGAAAATCAATAAAGAACTATAAAACGTTCCTACTGGACCTAGTCATTTTTTAAATAAAAAAATAAATAAACAATGTAAAAATAAAAGTATTGGGAAAAAAACAATTAAATTTGTCAAAAAAATCATAAATAATAGCATAGTATTAAACTCTAGTTCGCTATTAAAAATTATAAATACGTAAAAAATGTCCATTATAAAATCGAGAAATTTGAAAATGATAAGTTATCAAAATAAAATTTAAATAATAACGAAGATAAGAAGCATGCTGTAGTCACAAAGCAGGGAAAAACATCATGAAAAAAAAAAAAATATTTTTATATAATTGATTATTGATTCGAACATTAACCGTCTTAATGGAGAAAAAATAATAATTATACAAGTATTCATTTAATGGGAGCAACGGAGATAAGAAAGAATATTGAGATTTAAAAAATTTATTTATGTTAGCAAATGTTCAATAAATCGAACTTTTCGTTAAATTATTAGTATAGTTTCCGGCTAATTCTAAATTAGTTTTATACAACAATTTAATGTATAATTTCGAAAAAAAAGTTTTTATGAAAAAAAAATAATAGTCCAATTGGTACACGCCGGATTTAAATAATAAATACAAAATTGTATTAAATTTAAAAAAAATAAAAAATTTTTCCAAATTACACAAAATATATAAAAATTTAAATCTAGGTGTTAAAACTACATGACGACTGCGATTGTAAAAATTTTGTATTACATAACTCAATTAATAATTATTTAAATAAAGACGCCCACTCTGCGCTTTTTTCAAATGGTTTAGCATAAAGAATTTCGTCCGGCAACATGTCGCTTTTTTGAGGACGAGAGCGCATAAAGACAATATCTACTTTTTTATTGTAATAGCCGGTTGCGTTCAAATAATTATAAAATTTTAAATTATTTGATTTAGTTAAATTAGAAGTCGATTGTAAAAAAAAATTTAAGTTATCATTAGTAAACAACATATTTTCATTCAGTAATAGCTGAATATCTTTATTATTAAAATTCGTCAATAACGGTTCAATATCAAATTTTTTATAAATTTGATCAATAACATTTTTATTATTTAAAAACGAGTAGGAGAGTGTATTTAAATGTGTATGAGTGCTTGAAAGTTGCGATAAAGAGAGCGAATAGTTGTTAAAATTATTATCCTTAATTGCTGTTGTTGTCAAAACTTGAGTTAAAAAATTATTATTAAATCGAACAGTAGATTTAATAAAATTATTAGGCAAGATATTAAACAAATAAAAGCGTTTTAAAAATCAAAAGTAACTGTATTCGTAAAAACTTAATAAATTCAAATCGTTGATTTGATTTTTAGTATAGCTATTGTTAGCTCAATTAGTGACAAAATCATTGTGTTCTTTTAAACTAAAAAAGTTACCGTAGTACACGTTAAATAAACTAGAAAACGTGCTATCGTTTGCGCATTTATCGAAATGTTCACTATTTCAAACATTTTTATCAAAAAATTTTGAATCGTAAATTCCAGAATTCAGTAATCGTTTTGCAAGTGTAAGCTTGTGAGAATTTTTCAAAATTCGGCGGTGTAAAATCGAGTATCGATATAATCAACGATTTCATTTTGCCAGCATAACTTGATTTTTTACAAAAGGATGTAAAACAGACAGTTCGGCAAAATTTGTCGTGTAATGATTAAGTTTTCGATAATCTAATTCATTAAAAAAAAAAAAACCAGTTTTTGTTTTTAATAAAAATGGAAATTTTTCCGTTTCAGCGTTTAATGTTTCAGCATCAGGATCTGGAAGTTTTTTTAAAAACTCGGTAAAACTGAAGTTAACATACTTTTTCTTCGGATATCGCCTCTCTTCTCATTCTTGAAATCACGAAAACGAACGTAGATAGCGTACTAAAGCACATGGACGGATGTAGCACGGATTTACGTTGTACGGATTTTGACGAAGGTATCGATCGGTCAAAGCGTCTACTGCCTCAAGAGTGATAAACACGTCTTGTTTTTTAGTAGTTAAGTTTAACACAATCATTGCACGAAAAGATCGAAGAAAAATATTGTAAAACCGTGTTCACGACTTTGGATTGAAAAATGAATCAAATAGATTTTGCGTAACCACGACGGTGAGGTTTCGGCCATCTGATCCTATCAATCAAGTGTTCATAAGTCTCGTCAAATCGGCTTTTCTAAAAAATAGTTTATCCACCGGATATGGATAAGAATGAATGCGCGCGACTGCGTCACTTTCAAATATTTTTTGAACAGTATTATTTGCGAAATTATTAACGAACAGGTATGTGTAAGTAAATTTAATAGTGAATGAGATAAAGATTACAACTCATCAAATAAAATATGCAATGGAGTAATCTAAAGCATCAAGGCAAATTCAGGAAAAAAATCATAACGAATTGTAAACATAATGAACGATATAATAGTTAGTGTAATTCGTGAGTAAGATTAAAGTGATTACAGAAGAAATTGATCACGTAACAAACTTATAATATTTACTCTCGAAGTTAATTTTTATATTTGGCATTTCGAAGTTACTTCACTTGGAGTTTCGAAATGTCAGTCCAAAATTGGTAAAAATTCGTCGATGTTTCGAATCACGTTCGACAAATAAACGATTTTTAGCCAATGTGGAAGTAGGAAGCGTTTTAAATTTAATTCAATTATATAAGCGTTGGAATAACATTCTGAAACTTATTTTAAAAAAAAAAATTTATTAAAGTAAAACACGATTAATAACGGTATTACTGATAATAAAATAAATGAGTTAACGAAAAAAAAATCATTAGCGCGCAGAAAATAAAAATTTCAATGTACATTAATATGAAATATATTAATTAAATGTAAATTATTAAATCATAAAAAAAAATTCGCATTATTAAAAAGTCATTCAGCGGTTCAATTAAAAAAAGAAAAAATTGTAATTTGGGGTTCGTAATTTAGCGAATTAAGAGAATATTTTGCATAAAAAAACATTAAATAATGATTCTCAACGCGTACATTACCGAAACTGTTGATACTTCAGAGAACAGATTCTGAATTCATTAATAAAATATTTAAAAAAAAAAAATTTATTAAAAAAAAATGCATCTTTTTAAACAAATTAATCGAAATTCGAAATACAAAAAATAGAGAGAAGAGGAAAATTATTAAAAATCAAACACCGATAAAATTAATAGTATTGAAGAATGTGATAAGGGATAATAAAAATAATAAATTTAGTTCATTTTGGTTATTTCGACTATTGAAATAAAAATAATTAAACAAATTACCAAAACTTAATAATAAAACTATTACAAGAAGCAAAAAAAACACTAAAAGAAAAAAGTTTTTGTATAAAAATTTTATATTAAAATTTGTAACGTTTGGAAAAAATCAAAGAGAGTGTGAAAACATTGAAACAAAGATAAATAGCTTACAGAAAATAAAGACAATAAGCAAAATAAATTCGACTATGAATCAATTATTTTTGAAAAAATAAAAAAATTTTATTCCGAAATTATGCGAAACGGCGGTAAAATTTAATTGAATTAAGGAATACGCTACTAAAAAAACAATAAAATACGTATATGTGAAAAAAAAATAATTAAAATAATTGTGTAATTTGAGAGAAAAATGAATGAAAAAAAAAATTAATATTAAAAAAAACAATCCCAATGTTTCTGAAGCATCTCAATTTCATCACCCACCTCAAGAACTTTCTTGCGCAGCTCATCAACTACCCATTGCTAGCATAGCTATTGTTGTAGAAAAAAAAAGAAAAATAGTAATTAATCGCTTTAACAATAAACATTCTTTTTTAAAATAAAAATAGTCCGAAACAAGCATTATATTATAAAAAATCGTAAAGATAAATAAAACAAAGCAAAAATAAAATAAAAATGGATGGTAATTATTAAAATTATTTATTAACAGTAAATTAACGCTGTGCAATTTCGAATTCAAAAAATACAAGCGGCAGTTACTTATATAAAAATTAAAAATTTCAAAATAATAAAAAAAAATTAAAATAAGTAACTGAGGAAAAAAAAAATTGTAGTAGAAATTAAAAAAAAAAAGTAAAAAAATGAGAAAAAATGAGAAAAAAATGGTTACGTATCAAAAATTAACTCAAAACAGACTGTAGTTATTAAAAAAATTGTTATTTTCCTTCACTTTGATAAAAACATAAAAGTTTAGTCTTAACGACAAATAATCGCAATATTTAATAATTTCACTTTAGTAATATTGTATTGTTAAAAAAATTCATAAAATTAAATGATCGAAAGAAAAAAATGAATACTCAAAGTAAGGTTTTCAACAATTATATTCTAATAAAATTATTAAATAACTCATGTCAAAAATTTACATCATGGGGAACTAAAAAAATAGGCGGTAAGAATCAAAATAATTTCAATGCATACCATCCTCCTAAAAAAAATAAAGTAAAATGAACCGAAGAAATTACTAAATGTAAATATTCGGCCAAATAAAACATCAACAACATTGGCCCACTGTACTCGACTTGATAACCTGATACAACTTCAGATTCAGTTTCTGATTGATCAAAAGGAGCACGTTTGGCTTCTAATAACAAAATAACAACAAAAGCCGAAGCCGCCGGACTGTACAAAAAAAAAAATCAATACATATTTTGTGTATTAACAAAATCATGAAAATTTGCAGATTGAGCACTAAAAATTAATAAAGAATATAAAATAGTAACAAAAATATCAAGCGAAATGGTGTGCACCAATGCTCGGACCGTTCCAATAATGGCATAACGAGATTGACTAAGCAACCCGACAAGAAGAAAAAAAACATTGCTAAACAAAACAAGAATTAAGTGATATAAAATTAATGAGTCCACATTTTCGAATAAAAATAAAGAAGGTCCTCAAATAAAATGTTGTGAAAAAGATAATTGAAAAGAATATCAGAGAGCCAAAAAAATCGGGGCTAAGGCAGTAGTAGGTCGAGGAATAATAAAAATCTCTTTTGTCATTAATTTCACTAAGTCAAGAACTATTTGAAATGCTCCATTTCGTCCCATAATCGCAGGTCCCATTCGACGTTGCGCATAGGCTAAAAATTTACGTTCAACTAGAACAACAAAAAACGCTAATAAAATTATAAGAACAGCTATTATTAGTGCAAGTTCGCTCATATTCTTAAAACATTAAAAAAAAAAAATAGAAAAAAAAAAATAGAAAAAAAAAAAATAGAAAAAAAAAACTGTAATAAATAAAGTGTTAGCGACATTGTTAAATTCAAAAATAAATAATTTATGCATCGGTCAAATTATTAAAGTTAAATAAAACCGAATAACCTTATCGTAAACTAGTCTTTCGCTAAACAAATATGCGGAAAAAATTAAAAATTTTTTAATTCAATTATCAATAATTTTTTTTTGTAAAAAATCAATAAGTAATCCCTCTTGTCAAATTAATTCATTGTAAATATAATAATTTGGTAAAAAAAAAATTTTAATAAAAAAGTTATTTAAATATTCTTTGTTTAAACAACGAATGTTAAAAGTAAAGTAATTATAAAACGAAAAAATTTTAAAAATATTCACGGGTAAGAAGAAGGACTTGAACCTACAACCTTTGGAGCCACAATCCACTGTTCTGCCAATTGAACTATACTTACCGTTGACTAACGTGTTTTAAATTAATATTATAATTTGCATCTATAAATATGAAATTAAAATAATTTTTATTTAAATTTGCAAAATTTGAAAATTTTAATACTGTATATTTCAAAATATTGATGTTTTTTTTATATAATTTTAAGCATTTACGCACTAAAGTTTGAAAAAATTGAAAAATGTAATGATCAATTAAATCTAAGTGATGAACAAATCAAGCCATGTATAAATACATATATTGAAAAGAAAATTTAACTCAAGGATTTCCCACATACCCACCTTCAGGTTCGTAATAATAACGTCCGCACGGTAACATGCTAGCACTGCAAAACATAGACATTAAAAAAGTAATAAAAGCAAAAGTTTGTAGTAACGAATTTTGCATTGGAATGGTAGGAACGTGTTTATTAAATACGTTATATCAGTTGTATAAAATTGGTAAAAATGTTAATAAAATAAAAAATAATCCCATTCACATTAATCCTTCGTAATGAGTAGGTGAAATAACTAATAAACCCATTAATGGTCTAAAATATCAGTGCGGAGCAACTCCATAAAATCGAATTTCATCCAATTCGGCAATATTTCAACGTTCAAAAAAAAAATAATTAACTGTTGAAGGATTAAAATGATGTAATCAGAAATAAATAAAAACAAAAATCGTTCAATATCACGCATCTTGAATTTCTTTTAAAAACGCATCATAAAATCACGAAATATACGATCCAGATTTATCTTCATATGTAGCCTCTCCGCTATCAGAGTCTCAAGATTCATGACAAAATAAAATGTGTAATTGAATTAAATATAAATAATATCAAGGTGTAAAATAATGTAAAACCATAAGACGAGTCATTTGATCAATATTTAAATGTTTATTGGTAAAAATTATATAATATGTTTTGTAAATATTATTAAATACGGATCAGTAAATATTAGCAACAATTGTTAAAGTTAGATCACTTAAATGAGTAGCGCTTAAAGAAATTCCCAATGCGACGATATAATGAAATCAAAAAAATGCGTATCCTCCCAAAATTCATCCATCAGATTCGGCGGTAATATAATTTTTTAAATAAATTTTTTTTAAAATATGCATATAGGACAAAACAAAAATTGTATCAACTCCTCGAACGTGCATATAAAAAATTTCAGCTCCAAAACGAGTATCATTAAACATTTCTTCTCGTAATTCAATAACTAATCCCGGTTCGGGAATATAATATCATCCTAAATAAAATCCAGAAACTATTTGTAGAACAATTGCAATTAATAGCATAAATCCAATAACTGAAGTTACGCTAGAAAATGGTAAAACTAATCGATTAATAAAAAAATTTAAATAAGAAAAAAAAACACCCGATAATGAAATTAAATTTCATCCTCAGCTTGTTACTGCATCAATACCTTGAAAAATAGGGTGATATCCTCACTGAACACGACGAAAATAGCGACCTTCTAACAAATTAATATTGTCAATAGAGCGCATGGCGTTCGTAATCGATAACAATACTTATTAAAAACAATAAAAAAAATAAAAATAATAAAATTGCATCGTAGAATCCACTAAACATAATTCCCGAAACATACGGGAAAATAAAAACTAATTCAATATCATACAACAAAAAAAAAACACAAATTAGCAAAAATTGAATTGGAAGACGAATTGGTTTTTGTGTTTGTGGTCGAAATCCGCATTCATAAAAGTCGCGTCTTGATAATTTTAAAAATCCAAAACGTTTGATTAAGTCTCTAAACGAAAAACAATTTATAAAGTTGTACACAATCATTCCTAAAATAATAACTGATATGTAATTAAAAAATACTTCAAAATCTCCCAAATTTATAGATAAATTACGAATTAAAACACATAAGCTGTGAAGAATAGTGACGCAATTAATTTGTATAGATATCGTTGTCAAAAAAAAAAATACGAGGGGATAACTTCAAACGAGGTGTAACTAAAGGTCATTTTAATGACAAGTCATGTTTTCTTAAAAAAGAAAAGTACAAACATACCAGAAACTTATTTAAACACAATATTTTTATCTATATGAACTAATTTTACCAACTTTTCGATAAACAATCTGTCGCGAAAATCTTATTCCACGTCCAGTAAATATATTAATAGGTTTTAAATGAAATAAAGATCACCCACAACGATTAATAGTAAATTTATTGATACCGAATAATAAAATTATTGTTTTGGTAATAAATTTTACTGGCAAAAAAAATGCGTACAAATACAATTTGTGAGAGTATCCAAATTGCAAAGCTATGGTGTTACGACTATTTTTATAAATATAATAACCTTTACCTTTGAATTTAAGTTTTCGGAAAAAAATTTTTGAGAAACTATAGAATAAAGATTTAAAATAACATCAAAATAGTGAAAAAAAATTATTTTTGAAAAAAAATTGTAAGGAGATACTATTAACTTTCGCATCGCAAATTATTTTTAAAAAACTTTTTGAAAAAGGTATAAAAAAAAAATATGATATTGAATAAATATAACAATAGAGGAAATCTGAATTTTTTTTTTTCACAATTAAAAAATTTCAATTAGGGGGAATATAAAAATTGATTTTATAAGAACTTAAATTCGTTTTATTAAATAAAACCAAAGACGATTTACGTAGTTTTAGTTGAAATCGTTTTTTTTTTTTTATTAAATAATTGGAAATTGAACAATTTGATAAACCATACCACTTCATTTATAATGTAGTTCGCAACGAAGTCATTAAGCTTTTTCGAAAATTTTTAAATACATGATTGTGAGAAAAAATTTTAGATTTTCAAGCAAAACTCTTTTCTGGTGCTAATGTTAAATTAGTAAATGTTTTAGTCAATCTTTCAGAAAATTTACGACTTTGATAAAATTTAATATCTTTAACAATTCATCGCATTACCAAGTACAATCGTTTGTATGGTGCGATATATTTTCAGATAAAAACGTATTTACCGGACTTACCGCGAGAAAATTTTCTAACATTTTTGTCAACACTATAAATAAAATAACTAAAAACTGGCAATGTTCGAGAAATTTGAGATAATAAATAATTTTTTATAAATAAATCATTGCTGATAATTTTATCGAAGTCAACGGCAGAGTGATTAAATGTCAAATCAACGCTTTCTTTATAATTTAAAACTCATTGAGCTTGATCAAAAAAATCTTGTCTTAGTAAATAATGAGTGGAAAAAAGATACAAATTTACCCAATTAAAGTCTTCCTCACTGGTAATAATTTTGTCTGTTTTAAAAGTTTTATAAAGCACGCGCATAGCTTTAAATAAATTATAAAGCAATTTTTCTCTTTTACCTTTTTTCATCAATAAATTAGAAAATTTTAGAAGTGGTAATTCAAAATTTTTTGTTTTTAAAGAATGACTTTTTTTAAAACAAATAGGTACATCTATCATGTTGTCAATAAAAAAACTTATAAAAGTTGAATTTCGTAAATGAAAAAATTCTTCATTAAAATTATTTTCATTTACGAAATTTGAGTGTAAAAAAAAAGATGAATTATCCTCTTCCGTTGCGGGATCAATAAAATTTTCTAAACGACAGTGTTTCGTGCTTGCTACCGCGGGTGAATTTAAATTACCTTCATAAAAACTAGACGTGGAGTGAAAAAAATTTAAGTTACTGTGGTTAAAATGTGAAAGGTGCTGTCAAATTGCTAAAATAACTTCAACTGTTAGATCTTTTTCTTCAATATAATAATATCTTACCATTATTCATCTATAATGAAACAAATAATTTTATTTTAAAATTTAAAAATAAAATCTTAAATTTTTATTCTAATTTTACAACACGTTTATATAATTTAAAAAATTTAAAATTGATAACGCAACTCCGATTTTAAGTTAAATTTAAAAAAAAAAAAAAAGACCATTCGATGTCGCAAAAATAAAGCTTTATTCGAATCAGTGGCGTTTTTTTTTTCCAAATTATTTTTTAAAGTAAAAGATTCATTGAGGTTTAGTGGTAATTTACGTTTAGAATTTTTTTTTTTTGGTGGTTGAAAACAATAAAAATTAACAATTATTCAAGATTGGTAACGCAAGATTCATACTTTAGAAAAATATAAATTTTTTATTTTTAATCGTAATTTATAAGCTTTTCGTTCTCCCGTTACGCGATTTTTATATTCAGCTACTCTAAAACATTGCGTAAACATTTCGTCGCAATAACTTTTAATAACTTGTTCAGCATTTAGAAATCAATATTTAGCCAAAAAAAGATGTTGCGAATGCAAAATACCATAATGTAAATATATTAAAACAAATTTGTTAATTAAATCATCTTGGTGATTGAAAAAAGCATTAATTTTATCATTATATCAAAAACGATATCAAAATAAATTTAATCCTCATCTATTTATACTCGGACTACTCATATTTCCCAAATCTAATTTTTTTTTTTCTTGAAAAAAAAAATTAATACATAATAATCATAAAAATGATAAATTAATACGACTGAATTATGAATTGCAATTTCAGTGTATTAATAGATTAAACAAAAAAAATTGATTTCATCCAAATTGAACTATGCTCGATTAAAGAAAAATAACAATAATTGCGACAAAAAATAAAAGGAAAGCGAAACTTTCAACGAAAGCAAATCCTAAAGTAGTATAATTAAATAAAACTTCTTCGAGATCAGGTGCGTAAGAAATTCCTTTAATTAAAGAAGCGAAAATTAATCCTGTTGCGACTGCGCATCCCATTAATGGCATAAAAACAAAACTTAAAGATAAGACTTTTGAAGCTTTAATGAATAACAAAACACATTAAAATATATAAATTAGAAAAAAAAAATAATCTTTTAAAATGAAAAAAAAATTTAAAATTCATGAATTCGAATTAATTAATCACAAGAACTCAATTGGAAATCGTCAATAACATACTAAAAAACTCATAAAAATTAAAAAATATAAGGAGAAAAAAAAATAATAAAATTGTTTCAACGCTGATATACAAAAAACAGTGAATGTGTAAGTAACTTCTTTAGTAGAATATACTCTTCGCAATAATACAACTCAGTAAAGATAAACAAAAAATAATGTTAAAAAGAAAAACATGTGTATCATCAAAAACGCTCCAGCGAAGGGTCCGTCGTTTTTAAATCAAAAAATAGTACTAACTTTATGATAAGTAAAGTGATCTCGTTTTGCCGGACCTCATCCTCATTTGAGCGGTTCTTGACTTAATTGAACATAATCGACGAAACGAGTTTTTTGATATCACGTTGGATCAGTAAAATATCCAAAAAATGTCATAATAAAATGCGTGTAAAGCAAATAAGCAATGAAAAAATTAATAATTAACATAAAAAAAAATAATTTTTTTCAATTTAATCAGCGAATATTTAATTGTAATAAGTGAGCAATCAATAAAATTATGGTGTAAATACTGATAAATTTAAAAAAAAAAACTCTTGAATATCAATTTCATCAAGAAAAAATAAACGACACGCTGTACGTCAACTCATAATAAAAAGGAACTATAACCAAAACTGCGGCCAATCCATAAGAAATTACGAAACACATGTCAATTAATCAAAATGATTTATATCATGCAAATCATACGCGTTTATCTCGACCAGTATAGCTACCGTATCTGCTAGTGATTAAGTTTTCTGCTATTCAAGCAAAAATAAAAATAAACAAAATTCAAGTTTGGCACAAACTTCATTCAACCGGTTCTCATAAAGGCTCATCATCAGTAAGACACGCATCGATAAAAAAAATTAAAATTAAACCACGAATATAAAAAAATCCGTCCCCTACAGTACGTTTGTATATATTTAAAAAATAAATTGAATTTATTTTAAAATTCGTATTGGTTTTAAAAAAAAACATAAATATTAAATTTGTGATATTGTGGGTCGAATTAAAAAAAAAAAAAATCAAAAAGTTATTTTTTACTAAAGTAACGTATTTATTGAAAAAATTATTTTGTTTTCTAAATAATATTTGGGAATCGTATTTGAGTAATGATTTAAAATTTTTTTTATTTTTTCTGTTAATTCAAAAATTTGGTTTAAAAACATTTTTTCACATAATAAAATAGTTGGTTAAAATAAAATTTAAAAAATCATGTTGAAAAACAACAAAATTTGATTTAAATTTTTTAAAAAATGTTGCTTTGTTTGTGGCAAAATATTCATAGTAAGAGTACACAGACGTATTAAAATAAGTATTCATGTATACACAAAAACAAATCAATTATTATAGTAAAATCAATTATGCAACAATCTGTCTATTTGTGTTAATTACTTTTTCTTGATTTATAATAATTGGAACATTAGAAGAAAGAAAAAAAAACAAGAACTAAAATAAGTAAAAAACTAAAAACAAAATTTAGTCGTTTTCGAACAATAAATAAAATTGAAGTAGGCATGGAGTAGTAGTTAAGATTTTTAAAATGGTGTTTGAATTTTAATGCAAATGAGTTACTAGTGTTCATTAAATTAAAAAGAAAAAAATCCAATTACAATGCCACCGATTTTATTTTTTAAAGCATGTTGGTGCGTAATAATGCCTTTCGTAGTAGAAATTAAAAAGATGGATGCACCAGATCGTTTACTTAATAATTTTAATGCTTTAAAAGAAATGAAAAAAGTTTTTGAAGGAGTAGAGAGTAGTTTAAAATTTTTACCAATTTGATTAGTTTTATAATAATACGCAAAAATTTTTATAAAATATAGATTTTTAGTTTTAATAACAACAAAACGATTAATAAAGTTCAATTTTCGTAAAATTTTTATAAATATTAAATTTTTTTTAGTAAAAATAATTTTAAATATTAAATTTTTATGATTTACATTAAATTTTATATGATTCATAACGTAAGAAAAATGATAATTATACAACAATTTTGGAAACACGGGATTCGAACCCATACTCATTAAACCCAAAATTTAATGCTTTACCGATTAAGCTAGTTTCCAATACTTAAGTTTATTTAAAATTAAAAATATCGCGTTTCGTGCAATATTTTTTTATTACTAAACATATATCAATAACTGCTTCCATTGTTTGCTACTTTTCAGTAAAAATTATACAGTAAAAATAACAAATTAAATGTTGTACTAAACAAATATAAATTAAATAAAAATTTTCAAGAAATATTAAAAAATAAGAAATTTCTAAATTGTTCAAATTTCATAATTAAACAACATATTAAAACACAAAAAAAATCAGTAAAGACGAAAAAAATGCCAAAACGATAAAACCTAAAAATTTCAATCATCCCAATTTAGTTAAAAAATCATATCGGTAACGAGGCGTTCCTCCACGAATTAAAATTAAAAACGCAATTGCTAGGCAAAATTTTATACCGAAAAAAAAAGACATGTTTTGAGGAAATTGATAAAATATTTTTCAATTAAAAAGAAATAATCCATTTTGTAAAAGTGGATCCAAAGAATTTAAAATTTTAAAGCACAGTTCATATAAAAAAAAATTTATATAAAAAAAAAAATCAAGAATAAGTAATTTTAAATCTCACATAATTCGTCAAGTGTTACCAACTGGCTCGTTGAAAACCAGGCAAATTTCCTTGGTACGATTCGGTACGAAAAACAAATCTCGAATAGCGAGTTTTTTTTACAGTGCTTCATACACGCCCAGTCTTCACGCATTTATTTTTTTGTTGTGTAATAGAACTAAGGCGAATAAGTTTAGATTTATTGTACAGAGCTAAATATCTGTGTGTTCACGGTAAATAAGGCGATTGCATAATACTTTTTAAAATAATTTTTTTTAATTCAAATTTTAAAAATAGTTTTCGTTTTAAATTATCAGTCATTTTTCACTGCAGCTCTCTATACATTATCTATCTACATCACCGAAAACGATATCTTGAGACCCTAAAACCGTAACTAAATCAGCAAAAAAATGACCCTGTACTAATCGAGGCATAACTTGTATATGATGATATGCGGGTGTACGAATTTTACAACGATAAGGAATAGAGGTTCCATCCGAAATAATTGAAACTCCGAATTCTCCTTTTGGAGCTTCAACTGCTTTATAAATAAAACCACGAGGCACTTTTATACCTTCACTATAATATTTAAAATGATTAATTAGACTTTCCATTGAAGTATATTTTGAATTATGATTTAATTTTTTAAAACGATTGGCGTACAAAAAATCAAAAAAAGAAAAAAAATTAACTTTTTTCGATTTAAAATTTAAAATATTTGAATTTTCGTTAGTAAGATTTGTTAAATTAGTTAAAATTTGAAAAATGATATTTACGCTTTCGTACATTTCGCGCACTCGAATTAAAAATCTATCATAGCTATCACCACGTTTTCCCAAGTATCCTTGAATTGATAAAAATCAATAATGAGAGTAAGTTTCAGATTTTAAAAATCGCATATCTTTTTTAATTCCCACACTTCGAATTACTGGTCCAGTAACGCCGTAAGAATAGGCATCGGTGATGTTTAAACTTCCAACATTTACTAAGCGTGATTTTCAAATTCTATTAGTTCCAAGTACGGTAAAAATTTCTGTCAATGATTTAAAGCAATCACGAGCAAATACGGCTACATCTAAAAAAAATTGGTAGTTGAGTCCGGTTCAATCAATATCATTGGGTCTATAGAAAGCTGCGTGCATTCGTGCTCCAGAAACACGTTCATAAAATTCCATAATTCGTTCTCGTTCTTCAAAAGCTCAGAAAACTGGAGACATATTTCCAACATCGAGCGAGTGGGTAGAAATGGCCAATAAATGATTTAAAATACGTGTTAGTTCATCAAATAAAACACGAATTTGAACGTATAACGAAGTATACGAAACAGTTTTTAACAACGATTCAATAGCTATACAAAAGGCGTGTTCTTGCGCCATCATTGAAACATAATCTAAGCGGTCAAAATACGGTAAAGATTTTAAATAATTACGAGTTTCCATTAATTTTTCTGTTCCACGATGCAAAAACCCAACATGCGGGTCGGCTCGTTCGACTAATTCACCGTTTAATTGAACAACTAAACGTAAAACTCCGTGAGAAGCGGGATGTTGAGGTCCGAAATTTAAAATAAAACTTTTAATTTTTCGTTCGGTATAAGAATTTTGCAAAAAAGACGGTTGTCAAAAATTAAAAATGCTTGATTTCATTTATTTAATAAAATAATTATTCTTAAAGAATTAAATTTGTTTTTTATGTTATGTATTTTCAATTATATAAATTAATTACACCAAATTTTGTGTCTGTAAACGTAAAAGGATTAACATCTGATCATTGAAACGGTTCATATAAAATAAAAATAGATAAAGTAAAGTAATCAATTTCCAGATATTTTGAAACATCACTAAAAGAATTTTTGCTGAATAAAATTCATTTTGGCAACAAATGACTTCTAGTTTTTTCATCAGCGTTTTGACGTACGATTAATTTTTTTTTTGCAATATGGCGCAAACGAAGTACTTTCTTAAATTCTCAATTTAAAAATCATTTATATAAAATATAATATTTTAATGAAACAACTAACTGAATAAAATCTCCAGTAAAGATTTGAAAACTTGCGTTATTGCAGACCATTCCATTTACAAATACAAGACAATGTTCGATAAATAAATTTGTAGAATTCATATCGGGTAATAATCGTGTTTTTAACAAAACATTGCCCAATTGCAATTCAAACATTAGAAAAGTTTTTATTTTTATAAATTTATTATATTTTGCTAAATAAGAAGTTAGCTTGTACTGATATCGCATTTTCAAATTTAATGAAAGTTTTAAAACTTGACGAGCGTCTCGTCATAAAGTCATATATCCTGGTTTAAATCTAATACGTTTGATATTAACATCATCTCAAATTTTATCATCGTTCATTTTTCAACGTAAAGATGTTTGTCGAGTCAAAGGTGTTTTTTTATTTGGCACGGGCAATAAATTTAAAATGGAATGTCGACGAATGAATCTTTTTAACACATATCTTTGAAATTCATTTTTATAAGAAAACGAATAAAGTTTTTTTTTCAAGTTACACAATGTTTGATCAAAAAATATATTTTTAAATAAAAATTCTGATAAATACATAAATCCATACTTGTTTAATGAAAATAGTGTTTTTTTTTTTGAGACAATAACTGGATATTTCATTTTTTTGTAAATAAATGAAGTACGAAAACTAAAACTTTTTTTATAATTTTTAAATTTTATTTTAATTTTATCAAAACAAAAAAATGCGTTAAAGCTGAGAATTAGTTTTTTTGTTTTGCAAATATTTCATTTGTATTTAGTATTAATAGTAGAAAGCGTGGATTCATAAGGTAAACGATTAAAATTATAATTAGGACAACGAATAAAAGATGAGAACGAAATTTTTGTCCATTTAAACTTAGTAAAGTTTAATTTGAAAAAATTTAAAGACGATAGAATAGCGATTCGTTTTAATTTTTTTCGTACTCGTGTTAAACAAAAATAACCTAATTTACAATTAATTTTAGTAAGTTTATATTTTTGTAATTTAAAAATGTTATTGAATTTTAAACGCGGTAATAGAAATCTAAATTTATTTTTTTTTTTGTTTTTGTAGTTTAGTTTAAATTTAGATGTAGGACTGAACAAGTTACGGTAACGAAGTTTATGACGAATTTTATAATTTGTTCGAATTTTTGTTCGTAAAAATAAAAATCATAACATTTTAATTAAAAATTTAGATCTTAAAAAAAAAAATCTTCGCGCAATGGCTATTTTCGACATTCGTTTTCGACTTATTGGTTTATTAAAATTTAACGTAGTTTGCAAATTTTTAAAATAAAAACAGTTAGAATGTTTACGAATTCTATGCAAGCGAATATAACTTTTTCTTAATTTAATTTTAAATAATTTTTTTTTTTGAAAATTAAATTTTTTAAACATTGTCGCGCGAAATTTTCAAAATTTAAATCGAGTGCGTTTAATATATATAAAAATTTTAGTATATTTGCGATACATTGTAATAATCATCGAATTGGCAAATACGCGTTTTTTGCGAACGCGCTTGTTTAAGAATAAATAAGGTCTTGTAACTCTTTTATCTAAATTAGATTTTTTAATTTTTGTCATTTTTATTCGAATAAAATAATTTAAATCCTTTACTCGCAACTTTGCGCGATTTAAATAAAAAAAGTTATGTACATACAATTTTCTGATAAATGTTTTATTGTTCAAAATGTTGTATTTTTTGCGAATATAAAGAAGCATGCGATTTCGTTTATAATATTTTGATTTATTGAGTATTAACGAAAAAACAAATTTTTTTCTCATTCATTTTTTTTGCATTAAAAAATTTCAGTAAAATGGAGAAATTAAATTTCCTATTAAAAATTTTCAATTTCTATGAATTATTTTTTTCATAAAGAAAAAATTTGTTGGTGAAAATCGATTATTGTTGAAATTATTAAAAAAAAAATTTCGCTTACTAAAATTATTTAATTTAAAATTATTTAAAATAGCGTAACGCACGAATTTATTATATTTTAAAAAACGTGTAAAAATATATTTTTTTTTATCAAAACGTCTTTTATGGGCTCTAAACTTTTTAAAGTGAAAATAGTGATTTTTTTTTATTTGTAACATTTTGTTAGTTTGATTAGAGTAATTTAAGTAATGTGTTTCTTTTTTTATTAAATGATTAATAAAAAAACTGTAAAATAGGACGTTAAACGCCGTTTTGTTGACTAAAAAAAAAAATGTTGATACGTTATATTTAAAAAATATAAAATGTTTTAAATGAAAGTAAGCAAACACATTTATTAGAGAGTTGTTTTTTGACGCAGTTGTTAACATAAATTCTTAAAACATAAATAAATTTTTAAAATCATAGATTTTTTTTTTTTTTCGTTATAACCATTTTCATTTTAGGAGCGGTTTTTTTTATTTTTTTTTTTATAAATTTAACATTCAAAGATTTTGTTTTTTTTTCTACAATATTAATTTTTTTTACTTGTCCAATAAATAATCTAATAACTTTATTACAATGATTAGCATTTGCCGCGTTTGATCAAGTACGTTGTCCTCGCGAAGGTTTTCCTAGAGCAAAACAACGTCCTCGAAAAGTTTTAATAAGATATAATCGAACCATGTTATATTTAACAAGTTCAAAAATATTGTTGTTTATGCTCGATAATTCCGATAAATACATATTAATAATTTTTCTTTGTTCAAGAGAAAAGATCATAAATGTTTTTTTTTTATCCCGCACGAAACCATTTAGTTCAAATCTTCGAATAAATTTTATACGAGTATATTTTGCAATTCCAGGTACATCAAAAAAAAATTCTTTAAACGTAAGATTAAAGCTTTTTACCTTTCCTCCGTATAGAAAACCACGAGATCAATAAATTTGTAGCAATTGTTCAAATTTCATAAAAATTTATTTTTTTTTTTTTTTTAGTTGTTTTGCTTTATAAAGCGCCATTTTTCTATTTCATGTAAATTCTCCGAATTTAAATCCGATCATTCACTTATTTACAATTCTTCTATGTCAATTTTTACCGGAATGAATTTTTATTGTGCACAAGATAAGCGTTCGTGGAATAACCGATGATCGCGCGTAAATAAACTTTTCGGCTGTTTTAAAAATTGGATGTTTTTTATATAAAAATATTTTTTTTCAAAAATACGGTGAACAAAAAATTAGTGATTTATTGTTAAATAATTTTTGTCGTAACATTTTATTTATATTTAGTAGTTTTACCTCATGGCGTACGTTGATAACGAATTGCTTTAGTTCTTCCTCCGTGAGGATGATCAACAGGATTCATCGCTACTCCGCGTACGATTGATTTAAGCCCAAAACTCCTTCAATAACCTGATTTAGTATTAGCACATCGAGAATGTAACGATAAAGATATCTTATCCAGTAAAACAAATGAAAAAAAAGAAAAAGTTTTTTTGTTATCAGAAGGTAATTCCAGCAAAACGAGTTGCTTTTCTTTATCAAATTTAATAATTTTAGCTTTTGTTCCAGGACTTCGAACATATTGAGCTGCGCGACCGGGAGCTAATTCGGCGCAAGATACAAATGATAATTTTTTTATTTGAAATAACATAAAGCTTGTATTAGCAAGTTTTACGCGTTTTAATTTTTTAAATTTATTATAAAATAAGAAAGAAAACAAAATATGTAATTCAGTAGTTAAATAATAACACACCATTCCACTAGCAAAATAGATGAGCGAAAGAAGTTTATTTTTGAAAGGAATAAATTGAAAGCTTGCTACGAAACCTAAACGTAAGTATCGCAAATTATAATTAATTTTTACTAATCGTTGTTTTGAAAGAAGAGACGAGCGTGTTCACATAACTATTTTTCCAGAATCATTGCGACCTGCGTTTCATTTTTTGTAAACTGAAAGTTTTTTAAATTTTTTTTGAAAATTAAAATCACTTCAGAATCTACAAGCATTTCTTCGTGCAGGAGATGTAAACGTATACTTTCGAAATCGATAAATATCTTGATAAATTTGTTGATAAATTTGATAATACATTTTAAAAAACATAGTTATTTAACGTTTTAAATATTATTTTACAAATTAATATTTTAATAATTTTTCATGTTGTAGTAATATAATAAAATCAATATTTTACGAATTTCAATAATTTTTTGTAAATGAATATAAAAAAAAAAATCAAAAATTTGTGTTATATCGTAATCATAAATTTTATTTATTTTTATTGAAAAAAATGAATTATCTCATTCACTCAACGTTGGAACAATTGATTTGTCTTGTACTGGTGCAGTTAGCGTTCATCCAAGAGTAATGTTGTTATTTTTAAAATAATTATAAGAATTATATAACGATTTAAAATAAAAATATGACTTTTTTGTTCATATAGAGAAATAAAAATTAAAATTGAGGAAAAAGTTTTCATTTTTGATTTTATAAAAATTAAAATTAAAAAAGAAAAAGTTATTAATAAAAATTTTATTAAAAAATTGAAATCGCAAATATTGTTTATTAAACATAAAATCTTTTATTCAAAATCGAATAACGTTTGTGTAGATTAATCAATTCGATTGATGTTTAAATCGTCTTAATGATTTACGGCGAAAACGTGTAATTTTAAAAACAAATTTTTTATAACTTACAGAAGTTTTAACAATATTCACATTGTAGCGTTTTTCAACACGCTTATTCTCAGAAAAATTACAATTATTTAAATCAATTATATATGATCACCTCCGTATCATTCGTTTGAAGTATTTAATTCGGATAAAATAAACCCTATTTTCCCTTGTAGTTGCATTAAACCAAATAAAAGAGCTTCCGCAGAAGGAGGACAGCCGGGTACGTAAATATCTACCGGAATAATTCGATCGCAACCTCGAACTACTGAATACGAATAATGATAATAACCACCGCCGTTTGCACAACTTCCCATCGATAAAACTCAACGAGGGTCGGGCATTTGTTCGTATAATCTACGAATAACGGGAGCCATTTTATTAGTTAATGTTCCGGCCACAAGAATTAAATCAGAATGACGCGGTGAAGCACGAAAAAGTATTCCAAATCTATCCATATCATAGCGACTAACTGCCGCATGCATCATTTCGACAGCACAACACGCGAGTCCAAACGTTAACGGTCATAACGAACCGGAGCGCGCTCATGCTATTACTGCAATCAATTTAGTAGAAATTCATTCAAGTTTCAAATTAAAATATTAATTAGATTTTTTTTGAGATCTAAAACATCGACGAATGTGTTTCGTGTATCCTTCTGGACGAGCTGTTCCGTAAACTGAGCGACGTTTACGCTTAAAAATTACAGGTGAGAAATCAAAAGCTCCGCGTACGAGTGTATAACCAACTCCGGGCAGATCGTTTGCACGTCCCCCATTGACCAGCACTCTATTATATTTAGAACACACGTATCCCGCTCCTGGTACACGTGCGGTTACGTTTATATCGTTAGTTAATTTTACTTTTGCAATATGACGTGCAGCAGAATTGGGTTTTTTAGGACTTGTGGTAGTTACTTTTGTTACTATTCCTTTTATTTGTGGTCGTTGACACAATGCCGGAGTTCGAGAAAAATTTGTTCTATTATATATTTTATCGCGAAAAGCTGATTGTTTTAAATTTGCCAATTATACACATTAAAAAATAAACATTTGTCACGAATACCCTAATCAAAACATTAAGAAAATAATTCCACCGTAAATAACCAGTTCTTTTGATGTCAAATCTAAAGGAATTTTTTTAAATACGTTTAATGATAATCCGAACAACACGTTCATTCAGCTACGAAAAAAAAATGTAGGTCCCAATAAGTGCAATAACACAATTAAAAATAAGCACAATAGAGGAAATAAATCAAAAAAAAAACTAAAAAATAAAAATTCAGCGATAAAAAAAATAGAACCAGGAAAACCTAAAAAAATTAAACAATTGATTAAACTAATCAAAAATAATTTAGGACATAAAAAATTAATTCCATTAATTTCTGTAATTAATCGTGTTTTAAAACGACGATTGATGGCGTCAACTAACAAAAACGAATTAGTTGATAAAAAAGCATGGCTAATCAACATACAAAAACTTGCTAACATTAGGCACGATTGACCACTAATAATGCACATAGTTAATCAATGCATTTCAACAACAGTTGAATAAGCTACTAGTTTTTTTAAATCAATTTGATAAAATAATTTGAAAACCGCGTCTACAATTCCAATTGTTAAAAATGGATAAATAAAAAAAAACGTCGGTTCCATTTGTAATGTAATTAAACATTTTAATAATCCGAAAAAAGCAAATTTAACTAAAACACCACTTAAAAATATAGAAAAATTAGTAGACGCCTCGACGTGTGCTTTTGGTAATCAACCGTAAAAAGGTCAAATTGGTAATTTTACACCAAATCCAATAATTCAACAAATAAACAAAAAGTTTACTTCAAAATTAGAAAATTGAAAATTACTAATTACTCAAAATGATGTAGTTTCAGTTATAAAAAATAAATATAAAAAACTAAAAATTAAAAATAATGCACCAAATTGAGTTCAAAAAAACATTAGGTATGCAGCTTCGATGCAACGACGTGTTTTAGCAAATTTATACAATATAAAAAATGAAGGAATTAACAACATTTCATAAGAAAGAAAAAATAAAATTAGCGAATCTGTAAAAAAAAGAATATATCCCGAAATTAGAATAATTACGCAATAAAAAGTAAAAACAATTAGCTCATTCACACTATATGCTAAACAAAATAAAATAGATAAAATCGTGATTAAAATAAAAATGTAAATAAAAGGAAAATAATAAATGTAAATTAAATTAATATTTAAATTGTTTAAATTAAACAAAAAATTATAATTTCAATAATCGTAAACAATGATTGAATTTGCAGAATTTAAAAAAAAATTGAAATTACTAAAATAATCAAATAAATAGTACAAAACAGTTAATGAAAGAAATGAAAAAAAAACGAAAAAACTTAAAGTTAATTTAAGAAGATAATTATATATGTTAAATTTATTAAGAAAATTTATATAAAATAAACGAAAAAAAAAAATAATGAAAAAATATAATATAAAAAAAAAAAAAATATAATAAATAAAACCATACCACAACATAAATTTATCAAAAAGTTTTAAAAAAAATTTTCTTTGTCGTTTTAATAGGAAAATTTAAGTAAGTATCAGTCGAAAAAATATTTTTTGTGGGAACGCCAAGTTTACGCGTCATTTGAATCATAAAAAAATTAGCACGTCCTTTTCGTAAATTTCTAAATTCAATTAAAACAACACCCCCTGGGATAGAAGTAAATCAGCATTCTAATTTTCCTTTTCCTTTTCCCATTCGTGTTCCTTTTGATTTTGCTGTTAACGGGAGGTGAGGAAAGGCATGAAATCAAACAAATCTACGCGTTCGATCTGCTTTTTTCATTGCACGTTTTAAAAATAATTTAAAACGCGATAGTTGTTTGGCTGTAAGTTGAATTGCTCGTAACAAAAGTAACCCCGAACCTCCAAAACTTAAATTATTATGTAAACTATTAAAAGAAAGAAAACGCCGATTTTTTTGTTTTTTTTTAAAAATAAAATTTCTAGGTTGAAGTAGCAATTGTACACTAATTTAATTCAACAATCAATAAAAATACAAAATAAAGTCATCCATAAAAAAAAACCCAAATACTAAAAAAAATACAATAATAAATGAAAAGTAAAAATAAATAGTAGACAATCTTAAATTAAAATTGAAAGCATAGTTTAATTTCCCATAACCAGTAGAATACAGAAATCGTATATTTTGCAAATAAAAATAAAGACCAAAAAACAGTAGTCCGAAAAAAAAAATGTAAAAAAAAAAAAAGTTTGAATTCAATAAAATTAATAATATTAATAATTTTGAAAAAAATCCTAAAAACGGAGGCACTCCGGCAATAGAAAAAAGAACAATAGTTAACACAATGACAAAATAAAAATTAAATTTTAAATCTGAAAACGAGTACAACGTTTTAAAATTAAAACTTACAAATTGTTGTAAAGTTCAAAAAATAAGTAATAAAGACAAATTATATATAAACATATAAATAAATAAAATAACTAATGTATCTAAAAAATTATTAAAAAAAAGCATTCGTACACTAATTTAATTCATTAAACATAATACAATTCAAATAAGTTGTATTTTACGACCCGTAAACGTGTTAAATTTAGATTTTTATTTTTTTGTTGTTTTGAAAAATGAAAATTAATATTTTTTAGTTTAAAATTGAAAGCTCAGGATTTTTTTTTTCTTAAATTTTTTCGACTTTTTAAAACAGCGATATTGTACACAAAATTTTTATTATAAAAAAAAAAAAAAATCCACAATGTTTACACCATTGAGAGCTAAAAACACGAATAGAGTATTCAAAATACTACTTAATGCTAAAAATGCTTTAATATAATAAGCTTCACATAGAATAAATAATAATATAAAAAAACCAAGTATTAGCAAACAAATATTAATTCCAATAAAAAAATAAAAAATTTCGTTCACATAAATTAAAAAAAAATATAGAAAGAAAATAAATATAAAAAAATAAAAAAAAAAAATATAGAAAAACAAAGCATGAAGAGGAATTCCTTTAAAAAAAACCGGTTTTCAAAAATAAAACGGCACAAGTCCACATTTTAAAAATACACAAAATAATAAATTAAATCAAACAAAGACAATAAAAAAAATATCCTTTAATTGACTTAAATTGATTATATAGAAAAAAATAAATTCGAAAAAAAATCAATCAAATGTTAAAAATTTAATATAAAACAAAATTAAGAAAAAAAATAAATTTAATGATGAAATTAAAGAAATTCAAAAAAAATACATCAGCATTTGCACAAAAAAAAACGGTGTTGTTGAATTGAAATAATTATGCAAGTTTAGATTTAAGTTATTGTAAAAATAGGTTGTCGAGAACGACGACGTGATCAACAATAAAAAAATCAATGTCGACAGTATTTCAATAAAAAAAATAACAGTAAACAGTGTATTAGAAAAAAATAAAAAATGAATTCAAAAAAAAAAATTAAAGCAAATAAGAAAATAATCATAAATTTCGCGAGAAGAAAAATAAAAAGATGAAGAATACACTACCAAAACTAAATAAAAAATGAATAAAACTAAAAAACTCATTTTATATTGAAAAGCGGAAAAAATTATATTTCCAAATCACGCCGATAAACTTGGCCCGACTCATGCAAAATTTATCAGTAACATTATAATAAGAGGTGTTACCATTAATCAATACAAATCAAAACCAGTTAAATAATCAAAATTATTAATTTTTTTAAATTTTGTGTAGTTAATAATATCTTTAATTGAAGGAATCAAATACAATATAATCGAAAAAATCATTAAAATGTAAGTAAATAAAAAAAAATAATTAAAACTTCATAAAAGAGAAAAAGTAATATAGAACATATTTATTTAACGTTAGAAATTCGCAAAAAAAGCGTTAATCAAAAATTTGTAAAAGAGAACTAATAAGAACTTCATAAAAGAAAAAAAGCAATACTAAGCTGCCTCGTGGAACATTTTGAACATTTAAAATTAATAAAAAAAAACAATATAAGTAGAAAAAATTGTGAACAATGCAAAAAAAAATAAATGGTAATATCAAGCATACGAATAAAGAAGATACAACATCAAAGAATAAGACAATATAAAACTTGCGTAATAAACAAAAATAAAAGGGTACCACAGGAGTGCCAGTGCGCGTGCAATGCGCATAATGCGTACAATAAGTCATGCAATAATTCGGCGTTTATTCATGTACCCACACCTGGACTCGAACCAGGACCCCGAAGGACGAAATTTTAAGTCTCGCATGTCTACCAATTCCATCATGCGGGTAAATCAAAATTAGCCGTTAATTTAAAAATTTAAAATAATCAAAGTATCGTTTGTCTTTTACTATAAAAACAATATTACAACTTTTTAAAAATAAAATATTTGTTTCAAATTGCGGAAAAAATTTTTTGCTCAATAACACAAAAAGCAAGCCAGCATTTAACGAATTTAAAACACATTTTTCTTTTAAAAACGCGTTAAAGGTAATCTTAAATTTATAAAATTGAAATTTGTATTGTTCTTTTGAAAATGTTTTGTGGGCCATCGGTGCTCGCGTTAGCGTAAACTTTCTTCTATTTAACGGCAGCACAAAAATACTAATTCGATGTCTAATACTTGTATTTTTCGTATTTACTGATAAAAACGAGAGATAGTAAAATCATGTTAATAAGATATACGATTGTTTTAATAAAATTTTTTTATTAAAAATTGGAGTTGAGAAAAAGCGAACATTTGTTATCAAAAAGGGTGTAATCAGAGAAATAAATGTAAAACTGTAAAAAATATTTTGATTGGTTAAAATTGACGAATTCGGAAGTGCAAAAAATTTATTTAAATAATCACGGCGCATATATTCGGGCCAGAAGGAATCGAACCTGCATTCTTAGATTGAAAGTCTAATGTCCTAACCATTAGACGATGGCCCGGTCGTTATTTAATTAAAATTGAATTGAAGTGGGGTTCTGTACTACTAGATCAGTAACCGCGTCGTAAAAAATTTCTTTTATTCCGATCGACGGAAATGACTTTTTGAAAGGTGCGCTCGTATCACCATATTGGAGCATTAAATTACGGAGATCTTTTTTTCCAGAAAAAAATATTCCGTGCAGTTCGGCCACTTCTCGCTCAAGTCAGTTTGCGTTTAAAAATAGTTCTGTAATTGAATGAAGTGACGTTCAGTTTAAATTATTTTTATTAATATTTTGTTTCAATGTATTAATAATAAAAATAAAAAATCTTTGTTGAAAAAGAATTGAATGAAAATTGTAAACAATTAGCGAATTATTGATTAAGGAAATTTTAGAGACCACATCTTGATTTAAATTGTTATTGAGCGGCAATTCATAAGCAAAAATATCGACAAGTTGACTAGAGTAGAACAACGAGGATAATTTGATATGTAGGCACAGGTAATAAAAACTAGTTTCATTTATGTAAACATTTAAGTTTTTATCATTACGATGCAAATATTTTAAAAAAATTTGGCGGGCTGAGAACAGAATATACTTAAAGAACAATTTGTAGTTGAGGTTCACGTGTTTTAGGGTGGACTCGAACCAGCGACCCCAAGGTTTTCAGCCCTGTGCTCTGCCAACTGAGCTACTAAAACGACCAGTGCACGAAAATTTTCGAATTTCAAAAATTTAACGGTAACGATGGTCGATATATTTTAAAGCTAGCACGTGGGTGGCGTAAACAAAGAATAAAAAAACTACAAACATCTCGTGGTTACCTAAAATACCGGAAAGTGTCAGTGCACCTGCCACGCACAGCACGGAAAATGCGCCGACAGAGAGGCTGACAAATCTAAGTTTGTCGACCGATAGGAGCGATACGTATCACATAAACGGTATAGCATATTCATACGAAAGATCAAGACCCAGGATTCGCGAAATAAGAGCGACGGAGAGTGTAAAAAACACGCAAAACGCGAGTTTAACGTGAAGATTTTGAACGTCGATTAACATATTTCAGAAAATAATTTTATACAAAATTATTAAAACGTTTTTCAGCCGATATGTTGTTTTTATAATTCAATTTTTCAAATTTTTCAAATTTTTCAAATTTTTCAAATTTTTCAAATTTTTCAAATTTTTCAAGAAAGCGCGTTAATGCTC
>JFJP01037393.1_pt1 | contig 29889 bp, 21 predicted proteins | sample 431651 | NCBI WGS metagenome assembly JFJP01 (sample SAMN02602958, study PRJNA72255) | Microbial mat metagenome, whole genome shotgun sequencing project. | biome: fresh water; feature: sink hole; material: water; isolation source: purple microbial (photo- and chemosynthetic) mats found in... | reverse complement strand
AATATCCGCAACTTTATGTAACATTAACATTTTTTATTGCGTTTTTATGATACGAAAATAGTGAAAAAATTAAATACATCATTCTATTTTCTTGTTTTTTTCATTCTGAATTAGTCTGTCTAAAGGACTCTGGATTTTGTCAACAGCCGATTTTCCTAAATGGGTGTAAATCATGGTGGTCTTGATGTTGCTATGTCCTAAAAATGATTGAATGTAGCGAATATCTGTACCGTTTTCTAATAAATGTGTCGCAAAACTATGTCGAAGTGTGTGCGGAGTTGCTTTCTTTTCTAACCCAGATTTCTTGAGTGCCATTCTCATAACTTCTTGTACGCTTCGGGTGCTGTATGGCTCTCCTGCAAATTGTCCTTCAAAAACATAGTCTTTGCCGTTTGTTAAATTTTGGTATATTTTTAAACTTTCAACAATGGAAAAAGGCAACATTACCATTCTATCTTTTTTTCCTTTTGCGTTTTTTATGTGTATTTTATGCTCACTAAACAAGATGTCACTCCATTTTAATTGCACAATTTCACTCACTCGCAATCCTGCACCATAACCAATCAACAATAACAGTTTGTGTTTTGGATTGTCAACTACTTGAAATATTTTTAAACATTCGTCCATAGTCAATACACTGGGTAGTTTTTTCTCTTTCTTTGGTCTTGGTAGTCTAATTTCAAAAGAGCTTTTGCCTAAAACCTGCTGATAGTAAAACTGTAATCCATTAATCATACTATGTCCGGATGTTGCTGATAGTCCTTTTTCCATCAACGAACCAAGATATTTTATGAGCTCATCATGATCTATTAACTCAGGATTTCTGTAATCAAAATGACGCATAAATTGTAAAAAAGCACTACTATAGGTTCTCAATGTTGAACTACTATAATTCATTGCTAAGAGTTGATTTACCAAAGCATCTATATAAATTTTTCCGTTTTCAGGAACTTTATGGTATATGGTGTGCTTAACTTTTTGTAAATCAATTTGCTTTCTGTTAGGCAAGTTTCTTTTTTGCAAATACAGCTTTGGTAATTTAGTAACAACCATTATTTCAAAAGATTCCATTTGCAATTGAATGCTCTCCAATACAGTTGGCGCAGCAGGAAGCAAATAACAATCTTTAACGGTGCTATAGCGAGCCATTGAAAAACGTTTCAATTTTTCATGAATTGCCACAAATTTAGGAACATAAATTTCCATCCAAGCAACATCTTCTGAGTGCGGTAGAATAGTAATTTTATGTTCTCTATAATGGGAGTCTTTTGATATAAAATCTGTTCCAAAAAACGATGGCGTCATTAAAATATATTCTACCTCTTGCTTCACATTTGGATGACGCATAGCCATGTAAGCTTTATAATTAGCATTCCAATAAACACCTTTAACAGCTAACAATTGCTTACTAACTTCTTGATTATAATGCATTTTAAAAACCCAATATTTTCCTATACTTTCTAATAATTGCAAACGCATTTTTTGTGCAAACGGAATTGCTTCTGTTTTATGTTCAGGATTACCGGTTGCCCGATCTAACTGACTTTTGCTTAAAGCTATGGGTGAAAGGTCTCGGCATTCAATGCCGGTCACCAATGGCGTTTGTTTATGCAATGCTTCGGAAGTATTGATTTCTATAGCACTAAAATGTTTTTTTAATAAATGGTAGGCTTCTTTTGAATAATCAACATACCAACAACAATGCGTCTTACTATAGGTGGCTTTTAGCGATTGTAATTTTGATTTAATTTCAGCATTATAATCAAAATAAACTCCAATTCTAAAGGCATCTCGGTGCCATATTTTTTTTATAACGATAGACATAGGCTTGTAAATAAAGCCTCTAAAGTAAATAAAATTATTTAAAAAATAAAATTATACCAAATGGTTTTATAAAAGAGTTACTATTTTAAGATTTCAAAAAAGAGAAATCAAAAATTGATGTAATACAAAACAACAACAATTACTTGTGAATAAAGTGCTTATTTTTTTTAAGTAGTTTTAATTTGTGATAGATTTTCTTAGCCTGTTTGCTATCGCTTGGGGCTCTCGTTGATTGAAAGGACAAAAAAATCCTCTAGTAAACTACATGAATTGAATATTAAATTGCCAATCATCAATATAAAATACTACAAAATACCCAATGTTATCATACATTCTTTCATCATTTGATAGGTTCTTTCAATGTTGTTGTCTAAACCTATTGAAAAACGTATCAATCCATCTGTTAAGCCCATTTCTTTTTGTTCTTCTAATGGAATTTCTGATGATGTTGATGTTCCTGGTGCTGAGAATAACGTTTTGTAAAATCCTAAACTTACAGCAAGGTAACCTAAATTTCTATCTTGCATTAACTCCATCAATTCATTGGCTTTGTCTATAGTTCCAACATCAACCGTCATCATACCACCAAAACCATATTCCTGATTAATCATGCTGGCATACAATTGATGACTAGGATGACTCGGCAAACCAGGATATACTACCTTTAAACCATCGTTTTCAAATTTAGTAGCCAAATGCATAGCGTTAAAACTGTGTTGCTTCATTCTGATGTGCAACGTTCTTAAATTTTTCATTACAGAAGCACTTCTCAAACTGTCCATTGTTGGTCCAAGAAGCATGCTTGCTCCTGAGTTTACATCTTTTAGGCTATTAATGAATTCTCTTGAGCCACAGACAACTCCACCCACGGTATCGCTACTACCATTGATGTATTTGGTTAACGAATGGATTACAATATCAGCACCCATTTTAGCTGGAGCTACTGATAAAGGCGAAAAGGTATTGTCAACAACCAATTTCAAATTATGCTTGATAGCCAACTTGGCCAATTCTGTAATATTGGCTACTTCTAGCAACGGATTGCTTACGGTTTCGCAGTAAATTACTTTGGTATTTGGCGTAATAGCAGCTTCAACAACATCTAGTTTTGTGATGTCTACAAAGGTAGTTTTGATACCAAATTTTGGAGTGAAGTTTTTCAAAAAAGCATACGTTCCACCATAGATAGTTCGGCTAGAAACTATATGGTCGTCTTTACTGCACAATTGCAAAAGTGTTGGTGTTATTGCTCCCATACCAGAAGCAGAAACATTGGCGGCTTCTGTTCCTTCCATAGCAGCAATAGCTTTGTCTAAATACAAATTACTTGGTGAGGAATGACGCGAATACAAATAGCATCCCTCTGCATTTCCTTCAAAGGTATCAAACATGGTTTTGGCAGAAAGAAAGGTGTAAGTAGAACTGTCGGAAATGGAAGGATTTACACCGCCAAATTCTCCAAAATATTGTAAATCTTGTATTTTATCAGCAGGATTGAAATGGTTCATGTTTATTGTTTGTTGTTTGTTGTTAGTTGTTTATTGTTTGTTGTTGATGGTTATGAATTTGTTTATTTGATTTCAAAATTGAAGAATATTAGATAGAAAGTCAATAGTAATAGAAATAATTAGATTTTAAAACTATAAAAATTCGATTATAATGAAAATATGACTAAGTTTGAAGCAATAAATTTAAATTTATAGATTTTTAATAACTTCAAACTTCAAATTTTTATGGACATTATTGACAAAAATTTGCTGATGCTTTTGCAAGAAGACACTAAGAAAACGACCAAAGAGCTTTCTTTAAAATTGAATTTATCGGTAACTGCTGTTTATGAAAGAATTAAAAAACTTGAGCGCGAAGGCGTTATTGAAAAGTATGTTGCGTTGCTCAACAGAAACAAAATAGAGAAAGGATTTGTGGTTTTTTGTCACATCAAACTGTTGCAGCATTCTAAAGATTTCTTGACAAAATTTGAAAGTGAAGTTGTAAAGCTAGACGAGGTATTAGAATGTTTTCATGTTAGTGGTGATTATGATTACATTCTCAAAGTGTGTGTAAAAAACATGGAAGCCTATCGCGAGTTTATGGTTACCAAACTTACTAATTTAAATCATATTGGCAGCACGCACAGTACTTTTATGATTGGGCAAGTAAAAAACAGTACCGCATTTGTGTTGTGATACTGTTTTTTTTTAAATTGATTGTGGTGTATTTAGGTAAACAATAAAATCAATAGTTGTGCCGCCACAATGCGCAAAATCATTGTTAACGGATAAACGGTAGCATAAGTAGAAGAAGGAATATCATTGCCTGCCATTTTCAACGCAAAAGCCAAAGCAGGAGGATCGGTTGAAGCTCCAGCAAGTAATCCGCAAATTTCAAAGTAGTTTTTCTTGAAGTATTTTTTGGCAATGATGCCCACAAGTAGCAATGGAAGTATAGTAATTACTATTCCAAGACCTATCCAATAAAAGCCATTGCCACCTTCAAAAGCAGTCGCAATTTTAGAACCACTACTTAAACCCACACTGGCAAGGAATAAGGTAATGCCAAGTTCTCTAATCATCAAGTTGGCACTGTTGGTTGTGTAATTGTTTAAGTAGAATTTATTTCCAAAACGGCTAAGTAGCAAGGCAATAATTAAGGGTCCGCCAGCTAAACCAATTTTGACTGGAACCGGAATATTAGGAATTTGAAAAGGAATACTTCCTACAATAATTCCCAATACAATTCCGATGAAAATAGGAGCGATGTCGGGTACTTCCAGTCGTTTTAAGGAATTTCCTAATACGTTGGTTACTCGTTCTAAACCTTCTTGCGAACCCACAACTTTTATGGTATCGCCTAGTTGTAGTGCAATGTTACCATTAGGCACCATTTGGGTTCCGGCACGATACAATCTTGTAAAAGTAAAATCGTGTTGGTGAAATTCTGGAATATCTCCCAATCGTTTGTGTGTAATTTCTTTGTTGGTAACCACAACATGACTTGTTACTAATTTGCTGTCAATTGCCGTTTTTAAATTCATATCACTTTCAGAGCCAATGAGAAGGTGCAATTGATCGAAAGTATTTTTTTGAGCAACAATGAGCAGCACATCATTTTGTGATAATATTTCTTTTGGAGTAGGCGTGATGATATTTCCGTTATGAAACATTCTAGAAACTACAATAGGCTTTTTTATCATTTCAAAAACTGCATTAATAGGCTTACCTATCAATTGTTTGTTTTCTAATTTCAAATGCTTAGAAATGACTTTATCTTCTCTTAGGTTGTTGAGTTTGTTTTGTAATTCGGTTTCGTGTTCGATGTCAACTTTGTATATTTTCTTTAAAACTACCATTGCGATAATAATTCCGAAAACCCCAAAAGGATATGCCACAGCGTAAGCTAAAGTAACTAGAGAATTATCATTTGTTAGATGATGTAAATTGGTAATAGTGGTTTGAGCGGCACCCAGACCTGGAGTATTAGTCACAGCTCCACTCATAATCCCTGTCATGATTGATATGGGATTGGTAGATAAATAATAAAGAATTAAGGTTGTAGCCACACCAAATACTACTACTAAAGCGGCTAGCATGTTGGTAACCAAAGCGTTTCGGTTGAGAGAGGCAAAGAAGCCAGGTCCTACTTGTAAGCCCAAAGTATAAACAAACAGCACCAATCCGAATTCTTTTAAAAAATCTTGCAATTCATGATTGACCGCAATTCCAAGGTAAGAAAATAGTAAGCCAACAAAAAGTACCCAAGTTACTCCGAGAGAAATTCCGAAGATTTTTATTTTCCCAAACCAAATACCAAAGGCAATGACCAAACCGAATATTATCACCGTTTGAGCAAATGATTGCTTTGTAAATAAATCAATTATCCAGTCCATTTTGTTTTTTTAAATACCAATGGAAAGATAGTGAAATTTTTCCATTGGTATTGGTTTAAAGTGATTATAAACTTGGTCCGGCACTTACCAAACGTTTGCCTTCTTCAGTGTTGGTATATTGCTCAAAGTTTTTATTGTAAAGTGCGGTTAAGTCTTTAGCTTTTTTCTCCCAATCAGCTACCTCTTTGTAGGTAGTTCTTGGGTCTAGAATGTTGTCTACATTAGCTAATTTTTTTGGAGCTGTCAAATTCAAAAACGGAATTGTAACTGTTTCAGCTTTTTCTATACTTCCATCAATAATTGCATCAATAATGGCTCGAGTATTTTTTAAAGATATACGTTTTCCGGTTCCGTTCCAACCCGTATTTACTAGATAGGCTTTGGCATTGTGTTCTTTCATTTTAGCCACCAAAGTTTTAGAATACATAGTTGGATGCAAGGTCAAGAAAGCTTCACCAAAAGCTGGAGAGAAAGAGGGTTGTGGTTCTGTGATTCCTCTTTCAGTTCCGGCTAATTTAGAAGTAAATCCGCAAAGGAAATGGTATTGTGCTTGGTCTTCATCTAAGATAGAAACCGGAGGCAACACCCCAAAGGCATCGGCAGATAAGTAAATAATTTTGCTAGCATGACCTGCTTTTGAAGGAAGAACAATTTTATTGATGTGATAAATTGGATAAGAAACCCTAGAGTTTTCTGTTATAGAGTGATCGTAGTAATCTACCTCACCATACTCATTGACTACCACATTTTCTAATAAAGCATCTCGTTTGATAGCTCTCCAAATATCTGGTTCGTTTTCTTCAGACAAATCAATTACTTTGGCATAGCAACCACCTTCGTAGTTAAAGACACCATTGTTATCCCAACCGTGCTCATCATCACCAATTAAATAACGTTTAGGATCGGCAGATAGCGTAGTTTTTCCTGTTCCAGATAATCCGAAGAAAATAGCAACGTCACCCTCTTCACCAACATTGGCAGAACAGTGCATAGAAGCCATTCCTTTGAGAGGAAGATAATAATTCATCATAGCAAACATTCCTTTTTTCATTTCGCCACCATACCAAGTACCACCAATAATTTGAATTTTTTCGGTAAGATTAAACAATACGAAGTTTTCTGAATTCAATCCGTGTTCTTTCCAATCCGGATTGGTGGTTTTAGAACCGTTCATCACAATAAAATCAGGTTCGCCAAAGTTTTCTAATTCAAAGATAGAAGGACGAATAAACATATTGGTAACAAAATGGGCTTGCCACGCTACTTCCATTACAAAGCGCACTTTTAGGCGGGTATCTTTATTGGTGCCACAAAAAGCGTCCACCACATACAATTTTTTAGAAGTAGAAAGTTGTTTTAGAACTAAGCTTTTTAATTCGCTCCATACTTCTTGTGTGGTTGGAAAATTCACTTTATCATCCCAATAGATGGTATCTTTGGTAACTTCATCTTTAACAATATATCGGTCTTTGGGTGAACGACCAGTAAATACACCTGTTTTAACGGCAACCGAGCCAGAATCGGTTATTGCACCTTTTTCATATCCTTTGCGAAAATGAGACGTTTCTGCTTGAAACAATTCTTCGTAGGTTGGATTATAAACCACTTCATGGTAGCCAGTGATTCCTAAATCGTGTAGTTCTTGAATGACTTTAATGTTTTTCATAGTTAAAAGTTTTAGTTTCTATTTTTAGTATTCTTTAAATGCTTAAATTTTATACTTCAAAGTTCCAATTTTAACCTACTAAATAAACTGATAAATATCATAAAAAATAGAAATCTACGAAAACGTTTTCTTTGTATATAAGGGGTTACGGCGTTTTTTACTTGAGGCTTTGTAGTAAAGAGAAGTAGGGTGAAAAACAAAAAAATAAATTCCTTTTGAAAAGATTACACAATCAATTAAAATACCAAAAAACATTCGTAATTTTGCATCACTATTTTATAAACATACACAAAAATATATAAATATGAGTTCATTTGAGGTAGTTATTATAGGTTCAGGACCTGGTGGATATGTTTCGGCAATTCGTTGTGCCCAATTAGGTTTTAAAACTGCAATTATAGAGAAATATTCAACGCTTGGAGGCACTTGCTTAAATGTAGGTTGTATTCCATCAAAAGCGCTTTTAGCTTCATCTCATCATTATGAAGAGTTACAACATTTTGCCGACCACGGCATTGAAGTTTCTGGAAAAGTAAAAGTAAACTTGACCAAAATGATTGAACGCAAGCAAGCGGTTGTAGATCAAACTTCGGGTGGAGTAAAGTTTCTTATGGATAAAAACAAAGTTACAGTTCTAGAAGGTGTTGGTTCTTTTGAAGATGCTACGCATGTAAAAGTAACCAAAGCCGATGGTTCTTCTGAAGTAGTAGAAGCTAAAAACACTATCATAGCAACTGGTTCTAAACCGTCTAATTTGCCATTTATAAAATTAGATAAAGAACGCATTATTACTTCTACAGAGGCATTAAAATTGCCAGAAGTTCCTAAACATTTAGTTATTATTGGTGGTGGCGTTATCGGAATAGAATTAGGGCAAGTCTATCTTAGACTAGGTGCTGAGGTTTCGGTAGTGGAATTTATGGACAGAATCATTCCAGGAATGGATGCCGCTTTGTCTAAAGAATTGACTAAAGTGTTGAAGAAACAAGGTATGAAATTCTACACTACTCACAAAGTTCAATCTGTAGAACGAAAAGGGAAAGAGGTTACTGTTAAAGCAGAAAATGGCAAAGGAGAAATCATTACTTTAGAAGGAGATTATGCTTTAGTTTCTGTAGGTCGCCGTCCTTATACAGACGGATTGAATGCAGAAAAAGCAGGAGTGAAGCTAACTGATAGAGGACAAATTGAAGTAAACGACCATTTACAAACCAATATTCCAAATATTTATGCCATTGGTGATGTGGTTAGAGGAGCCATGTTAGCGCACAAAGCAGAGGAAGAAGGCGTATTGGTAGCTGAAATTATAGCAGGTCAAAAACCTCATATTGATTATAATTTAATTCCGGGAGTGGTTTACACTTGGCCCGAAGTGGCTGCTGTGGGTAAAACAGAAGAGCAATTAAAAGCAGATGGTGTGGCTTACAAAGCAGGAAGTTTTCCCTTCAAAGCATTGGGAAGAGCACGCGCTGGTGGTGATACCGATGGATTTGTAAAAATTTTAGCCGATGCTAAAACCGATGAGGTTCTTGGTGTTCATATGATTGGTGCTCGTTGTGCCGATTTGATTGCCGAAGCCGTAACCGCCATGGAATTTAGAGCATCAGCCGAAGATATTTCTAGAATGAGTCATGCCCATCCCACATTTGCCGAAGCTATTAAAGAAGCTGCATTAGCTGCAACTGATAATAGAGCGTTGCACGTGTAATAGGATGCAACAAATTAAGAAATCCGTTCTCTTTTACTATGGAACGGATTTTTTTTATCGTTTACTTTCCCATTCTTTTTCAAAATACTCTATGTATTTTATATATTGTGAGTTGGGAGAGGTATTTTGCTTTACTAGATTGGCCCATTCATTGAACTTGTCCTTACTCTTCTGAATGAAATAATAATTGACCATGTTGATAGCCATTTCACATCTCAATTCTTTATCGGCTGCAATTTCAACGCCTCTTTTATAAATGGCTTCTGCTTCGGGTAATTTGTGTAGGTTTAGATAAGCATAACCAAACTCTTTATACAACAAAGCATTCTTTGGGTCGTTAGTAGTTGCTTTATTTAGTATTTCTATTGCTTTTTCATATTGACCAAGTGCATTGTATGCAAAACCCAATTCAAACTCCAAACCTTTATGATGAGGTGATTTCTTGTAAGCTTTTAATAAAAATTCTAATGCCTTTTTGCTGCCACCAACTGCATTAAGATGATATCCTGTTCGCGTTAGTGATTCGGCATCGTCAATAGGTTTTTTATAGTTTTTTAACCAATCTGGGATAGGAGCTACGCCCAATTCTTTGAGTTGATTAGGTGAAAGTAATGCTAGGTTCGGTGTTTTATTTCCTAGCCGTACTTTGACCATATTGTAAGGCTCTTTTTTACTACTTTCCAATTTGCCGTTAGTATCAATTTGAAAAACACCTTCACGATTAAATGTAAGTCCCGCTTGCATATCTAAATAAATGTAACCATAAACATAAGTTGAATCGACTTCCACTATTGGAAAAGCTACCCATTTGTATATTGCATCGTAATAAATGGTTTCAAATTTAAGTTGCGTTGCAGGAGTTATATTTTGAGAATTACCAATTGATGTAACAAAGAAGGTAATTAAAAAAGGAATTAATTTTTTCATTAAAAGGTATTTTTTATCAAAAATACAGAAAAAAAGCTATTCATAAAAAGTATCACATCGATGCAATATCATTTTTGTGTTAATTAATGTTAAAAGCTTAATTTTGACAGATATTTTATTCAAATTACCTACCTTTGAAGGATGTATTTTAAAGCTATTGTTTGCCTGAACAGCTATTTCTTTAAAGTACTACAAATGATTTTTAAAAACGTTTTTAATATTTAAATCAATGAAAAATAATCGATTAGTTGCTGTTTTAATGCTAATGAGTTTTGTGGCTGCGGCTCAGTTTACCCAAAAACCTTTGCCTTATGCTTACAATGCTTTAGAGCCGTTTATAGATGCTCAAACAATGGAAATACACTACAGCAAGCACCATGCTGCTTATGTGAAAAATTTAAACGCAGCCATAGCAGGAACCGAAGTAGAAACGATGTCCTTGAAGGATATTTTTGCTATAGTGTCTAAACAAACGCCAGCCGTTAGAAATAATGCAGGCGGCCATTATAACCACGAATTGTTTTGGTCGATACTGACGCCAGAAAAAAACACCAAACCATCGCCAGAGTTAGAGAAAGCAATTAATGAAGCATTTGGAAGCTTAGAGGCATTAAAAGAAAAACTTAATGCCGCTGCTGCAACTAGATTTGGTTCAGGATGGGCTTGGTTGTCTGTAGATAAAGATAAAAAGTTGGTTGTATCTTCTACACCAAACCAAGACAATCCTTTGATGGATGTAGTGGAGAGTAAAGGAACTCCAATTTTAGGAATTGACGTTTGGGAACATGCCTATTATTTAAAATACCAAAACAAACGTGCCGATTATTTAACTGCTATATGGAATGTAATCAATTGGAATGAAGTAAGCAACAAATATAAAGCGGTTACCAAAGGTAAGTTTGATGACTGGCAAGCGCTTAAAGACTTTCATAAAGTAATGTCAGAAACCTTCCATCCTAGTGAAGAAGGTAATTTAGAACCCATAAAAAAGCGTTCTGGTGAAATGGTAGAAAAAGCTGCTTTGTTGGCTAAATCTACTATTCCCGCGGAGTTTAATAAAAAAGAAGTAGTAGCTGCTGTTCAAAAGTTGGCTACAGACAGTAAAAAGCTAGACAAACTAGTTAAAAACAAAAAATCGGATAAAGAACTAACTGAAGCCTTATTAAAATTACACGACGTATTTCATGAAATCATCGGACTTTGTAACAACGAAGAGCATTAATAGAAATATTCCTTAAAAAACTAAATATGCCCCATAAACTATTTGAGGCTTTTTTATGTGGTTTATTTCCACTCAAATAAATGCTTATAGCTGTTCCAATTAGCATAAATCAAGAAAACGTTTGCCAATAAAATTGCTGTTGCCATTGGTAAATCTGTTTTAGTAACAACCGCATGAATAAGGAAAATAGTGATGCTAATAGGTAGTAGAACAATAATCCCAATACGTAGATTTTTTTCTGAAATTAAGGTTAATGCTGTCAACAGTTCAATTGTTTTTGCTATAGGAAAAATGTACTTAGAAGCCACCAAGTAGTAATCTCACAATAACAATTGCAATTCTGATAGGTTTAAAATTTATTGGTTAGTTTCTCAAAAATAATAAATTTAATTTCAAATAAAAAAAAACCACTGCAAAGAGTGGTTTAGAGTTATATATGATTCCAACTTATTTTTTTAAATATTTTTTGTAGCCCAGATATCCTAAGAAACCCATAAGAGCAAAAGGCCAAAGGACTACTACAAAAGAAATACTATTTTCTAAAATAAACCAACCAGTTTTTAAACCATCCCAAATTTGAAGTCCGATATTCGGACGATAGGCGTTGGTGCTTTTTTCATTGGCAACCATTTCTTGTTTGATGGTTTGCTCTTGGTAGATTTGCAGTGTTAGTGTACTAAAGTTCACTTGGTCTTGCAAGGAGAAGTTTTCTATTTTCTTAGCATCATTTTGTTCTTTTTTGGTGTCAAGATTTTCCTCGGCATCAATCACCTGATTCAGTTTTTTTCCTTTTTCATCAATAGCAGTTGCGATTCTCTTTTCGGTAGAAGCACTTCTTTTTTGAGCCATTTTATTAGACAACATTTGCAGTGTTACATCATCGGCTTTAATAACGCGATAGTTAAGAAAATCAATTTGCTTAGCAATACTTTTTATAACGGTATCCAATTGGGTGTTAGGCACTCTAATAGTAATGTTGTTGTCAACAGTATATTTTGTGGTAACAAGCGTACTATCGGGGCTTACTTTAGTTTTGTCTTCTTCATTGATATGGCTTTGCAGGTTGGTGTAGGTTACAAATCCGCCAAATTTGGTAGTGGCATCTTCAATAATTGTAGTCGATTGGACAACGCTTTTAACTTTAAATTTAATGTCGGCGGTTCTAACAAATTTTCGATTACTGTTCTTGGGTTCTACAGCGGCTGAGGAAGAAATTACACTTGTTGAATCAGCAGAAGCACTTGGTTGGTCATAAGTCGTTTCGGTTGCGTTTTCATTTTCTGCTTGTTTGCAAGCAACGACACTGCCAATAAGTAGCACTGCCCATACGAATTTGGTGGTTTTGTTCATAAAAATTAAAATTAAAGTTATTATTTAGATAATTGTATTTAACTAGTAATATGTAAGTAGTTTTATTATCAATAATTTAATTTTAAAATGATGTAATTGTGCCCTTTTTCAACAGTCTAAAAATCGTGCCAAAAAAAATGAATTTATAATTTTAGCTCAAAATATTTTTTGTTGTAATTTTGAAAAAATAAAAATTCTTTTGAGAACAATCCAAACAAGGACTATTGAAAACCCTAAATTATTCAAGCAACAGCTTTTGTTGTGGTCCAATCAATTTAGAGAAGTAGTTTTTTTAGATTCTAATGCCTACCATCAACACTATTCTAATTATGATTGTTTAGTTGCTGTTGATGCTTTTACCTCAATAATAACCGATTTTGATAAATCATTTGAAGATTTAAATCAATATCAAAGTCAATCAAACGATTGGTTGTTTGGTTATTTATCTTACGATTTAAAAAACGATATAGAAAATTTACATTCCAATAATTATGATGGTTTGCAATTTCCTGATTTGTTTTTCTTCCAACCTAGGAAGTTATTTTTATTGAAAGGAAACCAGCTAGAATTACATTATTTATATTTGTGTGACGATGAAATAACTTCTGATATTGATGAAATCAACCAGTATTCTGTTTTTAGCACCCCATATTTAGAAGTAGCTATACAGCAACGCATTTCTAAAGATGATTATCTTTCTAAAGTGGGCAAAATGTTGCATCATATTCATCGTGGCGCTATTTATGAAGCTAATTTTTGTATGGAGTTTTATGCAGAGAATGCGATAATAAATCCAATTACCATTTATCAAAAGTTGAATGCCATTTCTGAGCCACCTTTTGCTGTTTATTTCAAAAACAACTCCAATTATTTGATGTGTGCTTCTCCAGAGCGTTATTTGAAAAGAGAAAGTAATAAAGTAATTTCACAACCTATTAAGGGAACGGCAAGACGAAGTTCAGATTTAGAGCAAGATTTGCTTCTAAAGAACGAACTTTCAAATAACGAGAAAGAGCGTTCAGAAAACATCATGATAGTTGATTTAGTTCGCAATGATTTGTCTAAAACTGCTACTAAAGGTTCAGTTCAAGTAAAAGAGTTGTGTGGCGTTTATACTTTTAAACAAGTGCATCAAATGATTTCTACCATAATTTCTGAAGTGGAAGGAACAACATCGTCAACCGCCATATTGCAAACTACTTTTCCTATGGGAAGCATGACTGGAGCACCAAAGATTTCGGCTATGAATATCATTGAAGATTTGGAGGAAACCAAGCGAGGTTTATACAGTGGTTCGGTAGGTTATTTTAAACCCAATGGCGACTTTGATTTTAATGTTGTTATCAGAAGTATTTTGTATAATGAAAAATTGCAATACGTTTCCTTTTCTGTAGGAAGTGCCATAACTTCTAAGTCTGTTCCAGAGCAAGAATATGACGAATGTTTGTTAAAAGCCAAAGCAATGTTGGATACTTTGCAAAATAATTAATTTATTATGTTTAACTTAGCGCAATATTACAATTTAAAAAAGGTATTATGAAATCGCCATTAACAATAAGTTTGCGCAAGCAAACACCTATAAATAAAAAGGCGATACCATATATGACCGCTAACAAATCAAATTTTACTTATATGAAAACTTTCAAGAAACTTATAGTGTTGGCGGTAGTACTGCTTACAACTCAATTTTTTGCACAAACATCTCCAACGTATTATGTGGTTTTGGTTAAAGCAAAATGGTGTTCTACATGTATTAAAAACGAAGACAGAGTTGTAGGTGAACTGCTTTCAAAAATGGATAAAAATCGCATGACAGTTTTAACAAACGATTTGACCAATAAAGAGACCAAAGCAGCATCTGCAGAAATTCTTAGAGCCAATGGCTTAGAATATGTAAAGTTGCGTTCTACAGGAATTCTATTTTTTGTTGATGCTAGAACAAAAAAAATTGTAGAATCCATTCCTATTTCAAAAACTACGGATGAACTTACCAAAACGGTTAATCGAGTAACATCATTATAAATTAGAATAAAAGTTTGATGCGTTTTTAACATCAAACTTTTATTATTACTACTTTAGCGTTTTGATACTAAAAATGCTACACCAATTTCAAAAACATTTGCAAAAAAACTTCCCTTTTCTAAAAGAAAAGAAACTACTTTTGGCTACTAGTGGTGGAATTGACAGTATGGTTTTGGTGCATTTACTACATCAATTAAAGTATAATTTTGCGGTGGCTCATTGCAATTTTCAGCTTCGAGGTAAGGAAAGTGATGGCGATGAAAAGTTTGTGACTTCTTTTTGTAATGAAAGGCAAATAGAAGTTTATGTTCAAAAATTTGATACAGCAAAGTTTGCAAAAGAGTATAAGCTTTCCATTCAATTGGCAGCAAGAAAATTGCGTTATGATTGGTTTTATGAATTGTTGGAAAAAGAACACTACGATTATATTTTAACGGCACATCATTTAGATGATAGCTTAGAAACCTTTTTAATCAATTTAAGCAGAGGAACCGGTATGGATGGACTTACAGGTATTCCTAATCAAAATAACCGAATTATTCGTCCGTTGTTGTCTTTTTCGCGATTAGATATCGAACTTTATGCAAAGCATAATGAAGTGCAATGGCGAGAAGATTCCAGCAATGCTTCCGATAAATATTTGCGAAATAAATTGCGTCATGATGTAATTCCGATATTAAAAGAATTACAACCTAATTTGTTAGCTTCTTTTGAAAACACTTTAGAACATTTGAAACAAACGCAATCGTTAGTAGATGATGCTTCTAAATTGGTGTATAAAATTGTAGTTAAAGAAGAAAATAATCTTTTAAAATTTCAATTAAAAGAATTGTTAAAGTTACCCAATTACAAAGCTTATTTATTTCAATGGCTTAAAGATTACGGATTTACAGCTTGGGAGGATATCTACAATTTGGTTGAGGCACAATCGGGAAAGCAGATATTTTCAGAACACTATTGTTTATTGAAAGACCGCGATTGTTTGATTCTATCTTTGAAAGAGGAAGCCACTGCAAACGATGTTTATACTATTGATAAAAATGGAAGCCAAGTTAATATTCCCTTAAAATTTGAGTTTTGTAACGTAAGTAACATTTCCGAATCAAATTCAAATAGTATCTTTGTCAATGAAGAAAAGATGTTGTTTCCGTTGGTCTTGAGAAGATGGCAAGAAGGCGATTTTTTCTATCCTGCCGGAATGCTTGGTAAAAAGAAAGTGAGCAAGTATTTTAAGGATGAAAAATTAGCGTTGATTGAAAAATCCAATCAATGGTTGTTATGTTCTGATAATCAAGTTATATGGATTATTGGAATGCGACAAGATGAACGATTTAAAGCAACTTCAAACACCACTAAAATTTTAAAAATAACCTTTCAATAAATGAAGAATTTTTTTTACACATTGATTGCTTTTTTGGTTTTGACCAATGTAAATGCGCAAGTTAAGAACCCTGTAAAATGGACAACAAAAACTGAAAAAATTTCCGATAATGAATTCAATTTAGTTATCAATGGAATGATTGAAGAGGGTTGGCATGTGTATTCCCAATTTACTCCAGATGGTGGTTCGTTGCCTATTGTAATAACTTTTAAAGATCAAAAAGGAAATTATGAATTGGTAGGTAAGGCAAAGGAAAGCCCCTATAAAAAAGCATTTAATGAAGTTTTTGAAGTTGATGAATACTATTTTGACAAAAAAGTAACCGTTACTCAAAAAGTCAAAATAACCAATCCGAAAGTAAAAAATATCAAGTTAAATTTTGAATATCAAGTATGTAAAGAAGCTTGCATAAACGACAACAAAGATTTTGTTTTTGTAATTCCAGAAATGAAAGTTGTTAAAAGTATAGAAGAACCTGTTTCAAGTGTTGATACAACAAAGATTGATTCAACTTCTTCGAAAGATGTAAAAGTTATACCAGTTGCAACTACTGAAAATCAAAAAGTTGAACCATTTAAGGAAAAAGAAAAAAGTTTATGGTCAATATTCTTATTATCGTTTTTAGGTGGATTTGCTGCACTATTAATGCCGTGTATATTTCCAATGATTCCGATGACGGTAAGTTTTTTTACAAAACAAAGTAAGTCAAAAGCCGAAGGAATAAGAAATGCTATAGTTTATGGTGTTTCAATTATAGCAATTTACGTACTTTTAGGTTCATTAATTACAACAATTTTTGGAGCTGAGGCATTAAACGAATTATCAACAAGTGTTTGGTTTAATTTAATTTTCTTTTCATTATTAGTGTTTTTTGCACTTTCTTTTTTGGGAGCTTTCGAAATTATGCTTCCAAGTTCATGGGCAACAAAATTAGATTCACAGGCTGACAAAGGTGGAATAATTGGAATTATTTTTATGGCTTTAGCTTTGGCAGTAGTTTCATTTTCTTGTACAGGACCAATTGTTGGAACACTTTTAGTTGAATCAGCTTCTAAAGGAGGAATTGCTCCTGTTGTTGGAATGTTTGGTTTTTCACTTGCCATTGCTCTTCCATTTATGCTTTTTGCAATGTTTCCAGGTTGGTTAAATTCTTTGCCAAAATCTGGCGGTTGGTTAAATACTGTTAAGGTTTCTCTAGGATTTTTAGAGTTAGCTTTTGCGTTCAAATTTTTATCAAATGCTGATTTAGTTTTGCAAAAACACTTGCTTGAAAGAGAATTATTTATTGCTATTTGGATTGCCATTTTTGGTGCTTGGGCTTTATATTTATTTGGAAAATATATGTTGCCTCACGATTATGAAAAAGCCGATAAAATTGGAGTTGGTCGATTAATTATGGCAATTGTTGTTACAACATTTACATTCTATATGATTCCAGGATTATGGGGTGCACCCTTAAAAATATTAAGTGGATTGACACCACCAATTACTTATTCTGAAAGTACAAACGGTTTTGGAAATGCTACTTCTAGTAATGAAAATTTACCTGAACATGCACACTCAGGACCAAACGGAATTATGGCTTTTGATGACTATAAATATGGTTTAGAATATGCTAAAAAAGTAAATAAGCCAGTTTTATTAGATTTTACAGGTGATGCGTGTGCTAATTGCAGGAAAATGGAAGACAACGTTTGGTCTAAACCAGAAATTTTATCAATTCTTAAAAATGATGTAGTTTTAATTTCATTATATTGTGACAGAAAAATTAAACTCCCAAAATCAGAACAATACGTTTCAAAAACTACAGGAAAAGAAGTGGTTACAATTGGAAATAAATGGACTGATTTTCAAATTACTCGATATAAAAGTAATTCACAACCGTTATACATTATTTTGGATACAGATGGAAATGATTTGAATAAACCAATTGCATTTACATTTGATGTTAATGATTACAAAAAGTGGCTAGAAGACGGAATCTCAAATTTTAAAAAATAATAAAAAATCCCATCTAAATCAAGATGAGATTTTTTTTAATCGGTGGCTTCTAAGGTAAAAATGTCTTCTACAGGTTTTTCAAAAAAGCGTGCTAGTTTAAGAGCCAAAACGGTAGAGGGAACATACTTTCCTTTTTCCATTGCGTTTATTGTTTGACGACTGACTTCAATTTGCTTGGCTAAATCTTCTTGCGATATATTCTTAATAGCTCGCAAGACTTTCAAATTATTCGTCATCGTTAGCAGCTTTATTTAATTGATAAATTTTGTAGTGGAATCTTATAATAAAGAACAACAACATCGCTGCAATGTTAGCGATTAGGATGTAAAAATAAGGAAATCCAAAAATAAAAAGGGTTGTAAAAAGTAATAATCCAAAATTGAAATAGGTTGCCCAAACAAGACTTTCATATCTTAGTTTTGAGATATATTCATCTTCGTTTTTGGTCTTTGAAAATACTACTAGTATGCCACCAACTATTACTAAAACTGTAATTAGTTCATCAAGTATTCCATTTTCAATAAAATTAAAATACTTAGATTGATTAAATAGTCTATCATTGACTATTGCAAATGTTTTTACAACAAAAGAATTTTCAAAATCAAAGCCACTCAAAAGAAGGTAGGTACCTAGAATGAAACTAGGCACAAACAACAACCATCCAATTTTTTTAAATGAGTTTGGAAATAAAAAGTGTGTTTTCATATATGTAAAATTTATTTTTTAGCGGTCATATATGGTATCGCCTTTTTATTTATTGGTGTTTGCTTGCGCAAACTTGTTGTTAATGGCGATTTCATAATTTTTGATTTAAAAGTGAAATCAAATGTAAAGTATATTTTACATATAGACAACTTTATTTTACAAAAATAATGAAATGTTTTACTTTTTAGTTTTGATTATATTTTGATTTGTATATTTTATTAAGGTTGCTTTGATGGTTTTCTAAATTGATTAATCTTCCTTGGATAAAAGTTTCCTTTAATTTATTGGTTCTCATATCTAAAGCATCACCTTCAGAAATGAATAGTGTTGCATCTTTGCCTTCTTCTATGGTTCCACAAAAAGAATCAATTCCTAAAATTTTGGCTGTATTAGAAGTTATTAGTTGTAAAGCAATTTCTTTATCTAGTCCGAATGCAGCGCAAGTACCAGCAAGAAAAGGCAAGTTACGAGTATTCATACGCTCCATATCACCACTGTTTTCTAGTCCTACAAGAATACCTTTATCGGTAAGTATTTTAGCCATTTTGAAAGGAAGGTCATAATCTTGATCATCGTTTACAGGCATATCATGTACACGTCTTAAAAGAACAGGAATAGAGTGTTTTAGTAACAACTCTGTAGTTTTGTAGGCTTCAAATCCGCCTACAATAACCAGTTTATTGATTCCGTTTTCTTTGAATAGATTTATAGCATCAATAATTTGTTTTTCGTCATTGGCATGTATAAAAAGTGTTTGTGTTCCGTCAAGTAATCCTTTCATTGCTTCTAGCACTAGGTTTCTTTCTTTCGGAGTACTGCTAGAATAGCTCTTTGCTGCGTTAACAAAGCTTACAATCTCTTCTATTTGTTTAGCGTAGTCTTTATTAACTTCAATGACGCCATTTTCTGCTCCACGACCTGTTCTAAAAGTATTTGGAAAATTCAAATGAATACCATCATTTTCTTTAAGCACCGCATCGCTCCATGTCCAAGCGTCTAATTGAACTATAGAAGATGTTCCTGAAATTCGTCCTCCTCTTGGAGTGATTTGAGCCATTAAAATACCATTGCTAACTACAGTTTCGGTAACTTTTGATTCTGTATTATAAGCCATTAAACTTTTCACATTTGGATTAATGTTTCCAATTTCATCTTCATCATCAGAGGCTTTAACGGCATCAATTTCAACTAATCCTAAAGTAGAATTCGGTGCAATAAATCCCGGGTAAATGTGTTTGCCGGCAGCATCAATTTTTATATCATAAGCAGTCATATCAATTCTAACAAGAGTTGCATCTGCAACCAACTGCAATTTGCCCTCTTTAAATCCGATAACGCTATTTTCTATAATTTTTCCATTGCCTAAATGGGCTGTGCCGTTTATAATTAAAACGGATTTATTTTGTCTCTCAGCAGGTTTTTTTTGAGCGATTAAGTTGGATGTGAAACTTAAAAGGACAGCAAGTATATATAAATTTTTCATTTTAGTTTTCTTCTAAAGTGTCACAATGATATTCTTTTTTTTCTTTCTTTTTTGGTTCTTGAGTGACCATTCCTTTGTTTTTTTCTTGAAGAAGCTGGCTTATCAATTCATTTTTTTCTTTAGTAATGGCAGCTCTTTGCAGTAGGTCTTTTTCTAGGTCAAAATAAACAACACCTTCAATTATTGTTTTTTCTGCTTTAGCATATATCGATAGAGGATTGGTGTTCCACACCACTAAATCGGCATCTTTACCCACTTTTATGCTTCCAACTTTATCATCAATATGCAATAGTTTTGCAGGATTTAGTGTAACAAATTTCCAAGCCTCTTCTTCTGTAACATTACCATATTTTACTGCTTTGGCGGCTTCTTGATTTAAACGTCTAGACATTTCGGCATCATCAGAATTGTAAGCTACTAAAACTCCAGCATTGTGCATTATTGCCCCATTGTAGGGAATGGCATCATTAACTTCAAATTTATATGCCCACCAATCGGAAAAAGTAGAAGCGCCAACACCATGTTCTTTCATTTTGTCGGCTACTTTATAACCTTCTAAAATATGTGTAAAGGTATTCATTCTGAAATTGAATTTTTCAGCCACGTTCATCATCATCAAAATTTCTGATTGTACATAAGAGTGACAAGTAATGAATCGTTCTTTATTAATGATTTCAGCTAGGGTTTGCAATTCTAAATCCTTTCTTGGAGCTTTAGCATTTTTTGAATTGGCGCGGTATTTTTTCCAAGCGTCATCATATTCTTTTGCACGCTGAAAATAATCGGTAAAAACTTGTTCAACTCCCATTCTGGTTTGAGGATATCGCGTTGGATTTTCGTTAGACCAATTAGATTGTTTTACATTTTCACCTAAGGCAAATTTGATGAATTTTGGTTGGTTTTTGTATAGCATTTCATCTGGCGCCAATCCCCATTTCCATTTAACAATAGCCGAACGACCACCAATGGGATTTGCAGAACCATGAAGAAGTTGTGAGGTAGTAACACCACCAGCTAATTCTCTGTAAATATTAATATCTTCCGAATTTACTACATCTTCAATTGTTACCTCTGCCGTTGAGTTGTGCCCCGATTCATTTACACCTCTAGATATAGCAATATGGGAATGTTCGTCAATGATTCCGGCTGTAATATGTTTTCCTTTAGCCTCAATTATTGTTGCACTAGCATCCGAAATGTTTTTTCCAACTGCAATAATTTTTCCATTATTTACTAAAACATCGGTATCTTGAAGAATACCTTCTTTTTCGTTAGTCCAGACCGTTGCATTTTTAAATAGTAAATTTTGTGAGGCTAATTTTTGCGAATTACCAAAAGGTAAATTAGGGTAGGTTAAAGGAACAATTTTGAAAGGTTTTTCAGGTTCTTTTACTTCGTCTTTATTTTCAAAAGGAGCTGTTTTTATGGCTTTCCAAGACACTTCTTTTCCATCATTTAGGATAGCTTTTCCGGATAGACTTGAAGTATTTTCAACATAACCGGTAAGTCTGTTTATTGATGGATTGATAGTGTCTTTTGATTTTAGAATAAGAGTAATCCAATGGTTTGAAAAAGTAAATTTAGAATTTACTGTTTTATCTTCTTTTGTTTTGATACTAACTTTTGGACTAGCAATTTTTCCTTCAATTTTCATTTTGTAGGTATCATTGTCTAGGGTTAAATCGTAATCGCCACGAATATCTTTTATAGTTCCATCATTTACAACATATTTTGTTCCTTGTACCCAATTTTCAAAAAGTAGGGTTTCTTCACTAAATATTTCTCCAGATGTGATTAGAAAATTGGCATAACTTCCTATTTTTAAACTACCAATTTCATTGCTTTTACCAAGCATTTGAGCTGGAATAGTTGTTAATGATTCTAGGGCTTTAGTTTTATCAAATCCTAATTTAATAGCACGTAATAGGTTGGTTTTAAAATCGTCTATTTTTTTTAGTTTATCTGTTGTTAAAGCAAAAGTAATTCCGTTTTCGGATAATACTTTTAGATTGGTGGGTGCTTGATTCCAGTAGCGTAAATCATTCAATTCCATTTGATTGGCTTGGAATATATTAGATACATCGTAGGCTTCTGGAAAATTTATTGGAATAATGAATTGGGCATTGGTTTTCTTGATTTCATCAATGCGTTCAAACTCGTTTCCAAAACCTTTAAGTAAATAATTAATATTAAATTCTTTACCAATTTTTGATGCTCTTAAGCTATTTAATTTATCTTCGGCGGCAAATATTTGTATTAACTTTTCGTTTTTTGCAAAGGCTTCAAGTGACAAATCGGTAGTTTCTGAATTTCCTTTTTTATACCAGTCTAAATCGTAATACATTTGTCTAAGTAGCGCCATCATTCCCATTAATGAATTGGGATACGATTGTGCCGAACCAGAACTTCTTGTAAAACCAAAATGATTTGAAATGGAATTACTAATAATTTTAGAACTGTTTGGATCATTATTTAGTGCCACTAAACTTCCAGTACCACGTGCAATTCCATCTTGATTGTGAGTGCCTAGAACACCAAAGCCAAGTTTTAAAAAATCTTCTGCTTTTTTATCGTCATACTTAAATAACTCAAAGGCATTTATTTCTGGGCGAATGTGCTCGTTCCAGTAATATCCTTTTCGTTTGGTATCATATAATTGACCACCTTCAAAACTGCTTATTGGTTTAGGTTTTTCAACTCCAAAGTTGGTATAAATATCTATAAATGAGGGATAGATATATTTTCCGTCAAGGTTTATGGTCAAACAATTTTTAGGAATGGAAACCGCAGTTCCTAAAGCAACAATTTTTCCGTCTAAAATTAACAATGTTCCTTTGTCAATAACTTGAGTTGGTGTAACATAAATTTTTGCATTAGTAAAAGCAGTATAACTAGTGCTTTTGTTTTTTACATTTTCATTTATTGGAAAATAATCTTGTGCAGAAATTGAGCTAGTAATTAAACTAATTACAATTAGAAATAGAATTTTCTTCATAGTGGTTAATAGTATATTCGATAAAAGTAAAAAACGTTTTAGTAATATTAAACTTTTGTTCCATATTTTTTGAGTTTTAGCTTTATTATAATGAAATTAATAACGAATAAAGAAAAAAAGTCAAAAGTTTTTGTTGAATAATTTTTTTTTTAGGATATTTGTAACTTAATTATATACGCCATGTTAGTAAAAGTTTATGGAAGCGCCGTCTTTGGCGTTCAAGCCACCACAATCACCGTAGAGGTAAATATCGATAAAGGAGTTGGATACCACCTTGTAGGTTTGCCAGACAATGCCATTAAAGAAAGCAATTATCGAATTGCTGCAGCATTAAGCAATAATGGATATAAAATTCCGGTTAAAAAAATCACTTTAAATTTAGCGCCAGCCGATTTGCGTAAAGAAGGATCAGCTTATGATTTGACTTTAGCCGTTGGAATTCTTGTTGCTTCTGGTCAGATAAAAGCTGAAGAGGTGGACAAATATATTATTATGGGCGAATTGTCATTAGATGGCGGTTTGCAACCCATAAAAGGTGCTTTGTCTATTGCTATTCAAGCTAGAGAAGAAGGTTTTAAAGGTTTTTTTCTTCCTAAACAGAATGCCAAAGAAGCCGCAGTTGTAGATGGATTGGAGGTGTATGGTATTGAAAATGTTACAGAAATTATTAATTTTTTTGAAGGTAGTGGAACGCTAGAACCCACCATCATCAATACTAGAGAAGAGTTTTACAAGGAATTGGATTTTCCTGAGTTTGATTTTTCCGATGTGAAAGGGCAAGAATCTATCAAGAGGTGTATGGAAATTGCCGCTGCAGGAGGTCATAATATTATTTTGATTGGTCCACCAGGTTCAGGAAAAACGATGCTTGCCAAGAGATTGCCAAGTATTTTACCACCAATGACTTTGAAAGAAGCATTAGAAACTACAAAAATACATTCGGTAGCTGGAAAAATTAAAGATGCCGGATTGATGAGCCAACGACCGTTTAGAGCACCTCATCATACCGCTTCAAGTGTTTCATTAGTTGGTGGTGGAAGTTATCCACAACCTGGAGAAATTTCATTATCACACAATGGTGTTTTATTTTTGGATGAACTACCCGAGTTTAAAAGAGAAGTTCTTGAAGTAATGCGTCAACCTTTAGAAGATAGAGAAGTTACAATTTCTAGAGCAAAATTTACAATTACTTACCCTTCATCGTTTATGTTGGTGGCTAGTATGAATCCGAGTCCGAGTGGTTATTTTAATGATCCCGATGCACCACAGAGTTCATCGCCACATGAGATGCAACGTTATATGAGTAAAATTTCAGGACCACTTTTAGACCGAATTGATATTCACATAGAAGTAACTCCCGTTCCGTTTGATAAATTGACAGAAACTCGAAAATCAGAAAGTAGCATTGAAATTAGAAAACGCGTTACTGCCGCAAGAGAAATTCAGACCAAACGATTTGAAGCTTTTGATAACATTCATTATAATGCACAAATGAGTTCGAAGCAAATTAGAGAATATTGTGCCCTTGATGAAACATCGTTACAGTTACTAAAAACAGCTATGGAACGATTGAATCTTTCAGCAAGAGCTTTCGACAGAATTTTGAAAGTAGCAAGAACTATTGCTGATTTAGAAAATTCAGAAATTGTGGTTTCCAATCATATTGCAGAAGCTATACAATACAGAAGTTTGGATAGAGATGGCTGGCTGGGATGATTTTAGATGTTGGTTGTTAGATGTTGGTTGTTAGATGTTAGGTTGAGGTTTGCTAATCACTAATCACTAATCACTAATCACTAATCAACTAATCACTAAACCTATAATACCTAGCACCAACTAAAACAGGATTTTCTTTTTCAATATAATCTAAAACAAATTCATTTTTGGGTTGTAAAACAGAATGTTTTTGTTCTTTTTTGTGAAGCGCTATATAAGTTCCAAAATCGATTTCTGTAGAATTGTTTAGAGTTTCAAATAATTCTGTTTTTTGGATAATAGTTTTCCAATGTTCTTGAACTTCGGCTTCAAATACTTTTGATTTAGAGCCACTTCCGTAGGCAATGAAACCAAATTTTTTAGTGTTCAAATTCGTGTTTTGTTGCAAATGATAACATAACGTTGATAACATTCCTAAGAAAATAGAACCGGTGTACATATTTCCCACTTGACCAGAAGCAATTTCTGATGGAAAAATGGTTTGATTTACTAATTCTATATATTCTGGAGTTTTAGAAATGATTTTTAGGTCTTCGGTTAGATTATTTTCTTTGGCAAAAATTTCTATGAAGGTTCTTCTAGCTTGAAAACAGTAGGGAAGGTGCATCAAAATGTTTTCCCAATTTTCATACAACTTTCCGTTTTGATTGGATATTTCTTTATATTTGAAATAAGCTTCAGAAGTTCTGTTTACATAACATTGATTGGAATAGTGTCCATCAAAAACGGGTTGTTCTTTATAGAATGCAATTTCATTTTCAAGAATCCCAAACCATTCGGGATTATCATTAGTGTTTAAAATTTCTTCTTTAGAAACGTAGCGTCTTGGTTTGAAAAAATCGAAAACGCCTTGTGCAGCAACGGCAAATTCTTGAGAGAATGCAAGCACTCTTGGATTGGCGGTAATTAACATAGCAATTGCTCCAGCACCTTGAGTATATTCGCCAGTAGAATTCAAATCATATTTGGCATTGTCTGTTGCTACAACAATAGCTTTTTTAGAAGGATTTAATCGGATGAAATCTAAAGTTGTTTGTAGAGCATCTACCGCTCCTATACATGCAAAAGTCATGTCTAAAGTATCACAATTAGCAAAAGTTCCTTCGCCTAATTGCTGTTCGAGTAGTGTTGTTATATAACTAGCAATAGGTTTAGACGAGTCTATGGCACTTTCGGTTCCTACATAAATTCGGGCAATTTCTATTGGATTTATATTTTCTTGTTGGATGAGTTTATATACGGCATTAGCGGCAAAGGTTACAACATCTTGATGCACATCTGGAAAGCTCATTTTGTGCAAACCTAAACCTTTAATCAGCTTTTCGGGTTCAATAGTTCTATTTTCAGCAAGAACTTTTATTGGTAAATGTATTTTTGGGATATCAAATGTAATGCTGTCAATTCCGACTTTCATTTTTTTAAATTTTATTTTTTGAATTGTTTATGCAAACTAGTATTTAATGGCGATTGCAAACATTAAAAATTTTAACAAATTTAGTATTTGGAAGTAGATTTATACTTGAACAAACTCTAAATTTTAATAAACGTAATAAGAATTATGAATGTGATAATTTTTTGTTTATTTTTTTGTATTTTTTAGAAATTATTAGTTGTGTTTAGTACAAAAAGTATTAAAAGCAACTTTAGTTAACAACAAATTTTATAAAAAAAGAGCCATTTCAATTAGAGTACTGAAAAACCTTTAACATTTTTATAATTGAGTATAATAAGCCTAATAAAAAACGCTTATACTAGGATTTTAAACCTATTTGTAAGCGTTTCTGTTTTTGTAACTCTTCTTAATTGTTGGTTGGATGAGTAAATTTTTAAATTTTTAAATTTATACTTTGAAGAAAACACATGTAATTTGTATTTCCTATATTAATTTGAGTATTTTTTTAAAGTTAACTGTTAAAATTGTTATTTTCAGCTTGCGTTTTTATACCATTTATTCCCTATGCTATTGGGTTTATCACAACCGTTGTCATTTTTTAACACACTATTTTTGGCTTTTTTTTGTTTTGATGTTTTGCTTGTTTTTTAATTTTGTTGATAGTGATTTTTTTATTTTTTGTCTTGCATTTCCAATACTATTTCTTCTCTTATTCTTTGGTTTATTTTATCAAGATACCACTGAGATTTTGCATTTCCTGAAATTGTAAAAGCTTCTGTCAACCATTTTTTTGATAGTTGTAAATCTCCTTGAATTTCATAACAATAGCCAAGATTATGTGCAATATCAGATTTTATTTCATTTTTTTGTTCTGTTTTAAAAGCGTTTTCAAGTGTAACAATTGCATTTTCATAGTCTTGTGCAATAATTTGTCTTTCAGCTCTTTTGGTTATATCTGTTTTTCCTTTCATTATTTCTCGGTCTTCCCAAGTTCTATAGGATACAAATCTTTTTGAAACATATTGTCCTAACTCATAACTTACATACTTCATTGCATCGGTCCCAATAGCTAATTTGCCTAAAAGTTGTGCTTTGTTAACTGCAGTTTCGCCATAATTTTTTGAAAAGGAAAAACTATTTTCATAAAAAATATTTTGAGTTTTGGGCAGATAAATTCTAATCCCAACTTTTGCTTTTGCATATCCTTGAAACAAAACGGTTCCTATATTATTTGGAGAAGTAACATCTCTTACTGTAAAATCGGAATCGAAATATTCTAAAACCATTAGCGCATCTGCATTGTGTTGTCTTGCTATTTGTTGAATTTGATTAGGGTTCATTACAGTTCCAAAGCCTGTAGAAGTCATATTTTCGCTTTTCAAACGCTCTGGATGCTGTGTGATTTGGATTGTGGAGTTTTTTAGAAAAGGATTTTTGAGTCCTGTCATACATTCTTGTGATAAAATTTTGTCTATTCCAATCATTTCACCGGTTAAAACACCTTCAATAGCTGTTAAAAAGTTACCTTGTGTTTTGTCTACAATCACCATTCTTTTAACATTTTCTGGCAATTGTACTAAAGTTGGCTTTGGAACAAAAACTTCCATTTCTCTTACAGAACTGCAAGAAAAAATAATTAAACTCAAAAGTATTAAACTCGTTTTTTTCATTGATTTTCAAAAATATTGTCCTTACTTTTTTTGCCTTTGCAGAGGTTTTCAGGATTTTCCTCAGTATTGTTGGTTATCATTCAATCCTCCCAATGAACATTCCAGCGATTGTTGTTTGGTAAGGGTTTTTAAGTCATAATTTGGCAAATGTAGATAACTTTTTTTTAAAAAACAAAGCTAAAAAACACCTAAAACCTAACTAATAACAAACTTTTTATGCCTATTGCACAACTCAAATTTAATATCTCATGTTACGCAAAATAGAATATTTTTTTTATTTTTTAATGGCTCATATTAAGTTTTGACGATTCTATATAAGAACTGCAAAGCACATCACGAAAACCAAAATTAAAAAAAGTAGGAGTAAAAGAAATATACCGATGATAGTGAACTAAATTGATAGCATTTTAATCATTCATTTGGAAAATCAGTAAAACGGTTGATTTTTAGAGTGCTTTATTATAAATTGTAGCAATGCGTTTGCCTTTTTCGGTTGAATTTATTAAGAAAGACCTATGGGTAATAGCGGCTAAATCAAGTAAAAAAACGAAAAGCTAATGTTACAATAAATGCGCTTTTTAGAAAAATTCTTATAGATTTTAATGGTGATGCACATCAATATTTGAGTTAAAAATTGCCACCTTCGCCAAGCCCAAAACCGTAGAAAGTAATTTTAGAGTGTTTTATGTTTTCAATAGATTAAATTGAAGAACCACTCCATGGTATTAGCGCGGTAGCTGGCAGAAGTTATATTCCATACATTTTCTTTATAATATTGCCTTTTAACTTTTGTAGAGGTTTGGAATTTGTAAAAGTTAAACTTTTTATATCATCAGGACAGTTTGTGAGAATTTCATACCCATTTTTTGTAATCAATACAGTATCTGAATGTCTAAAACCTCCAACGCCTTCAATATAAATTCCAGGTTCAATACTTACAACCATATTTTCTTTTAGAATAGTTTTATCTCCTTCAGCCAAAAAAGGACCTTCGTGATTACCTAATCCAATTCCGTGACCTGTTCTATGCATTAAATTTTCTTTTAGTCCTTGGTGCGATAAAAAATGTTTAGCAGCCAAATCAACATCTTCTGCAATTACACCAGATTTTAAGACGGCGTAACACCTTCTCCTAGCTTCCATCATTAATTCAAATGCTTCTTCTTGTTCTTTTGTTGGTTTACTTGTAAAAAATGTTCTTTCTAATTCAGCTGAATAACCATTCACTTTTAAAAAAGCTAAACTAATATGCGAACCCTCAACTAAAACATCTGAAACGCTCGGAATTCCGTGAGGCTGATAAGAGATTCTACTTGGCCATGCAGCTACTAAAATAGTTGTAGCTAAATAATCAAATTCTGTTTCCTTAATCACTTTTTGTTGAATTGTATGTCCAATAGAGAACACTTCAAGTTCCGACATTCCGTAGTAGGCACTTTTATTTAGCTTGTCAATGCTTATATTGCAATATTTTGAAGCTTGCTTAATTAATTCTATTTCTGAATTACTTTTAACCCATCTTTGCTCTTCAATTATTGAATTCTCAACTATATTAAGATTTACAGAAGTCAAAAAATTAGCGACTTCAAAAGGTGTTTTGCCTCCTATTCCAATTAGGTTACTTTCTTTTACTTTCTCATAAAGAATATCTTTCCAGCGCTCTGGATATTTTGCGGGATATTCCCAATAACATTTTATTTCAGTAACATTATCAACTTTTTTCAGATGCGCTAATTCCATTTTTGGAACAATGAAAAACACATCATTTTCTTTGATAATCAATAAAAATAATCTTTCAAGACTTTTATAGGTCAGTCCACTCAAATAGTAAATATCTTCTTCTTCTGAAATGATTAAAGTATCAATTTTACTTGATTTTAATTTGTATTGCGTTACTTTTATTCTTTCTTTATATTCTGATTTAGATATTTTCAAATTTT
>JFJP01011106.1_pt1 | contig 29894 bp, 21 predicted proteins | sample 431651 | NCBI WGS metagenome assembly JFJP01 (sample SAMN02602958, study PRJNA72255) | Microbial mat metagenome, whole genome shotgun sequencing project. | biome: fresh water; feature: sink hole; material: water; isolation source: purple microbial (photo- and chemosynthetic) mats found in... | reverse complement strand
ATCGTCAATTGGAACACCGCCGACCTGCTGCGCGGCTGTCTGGCCTCGCTGCCGGAGGCCTGCGGCGAACTGCGCGGTGAGGTGATGGTCGTCGACAACGCCTCGCGCGACGGCTCGGCCGACCTGGTCCGCCGCGATTTCCCCGCCGCCCGGCTCCTCGAAGCCGGCGCCAACCTCGGCTTCAGCCGCGGCAACAACCTGGCCCTGCCGCACTGCCGCGGCGCTTTCGTGCTGCTGCTGAACCCCGACACGGTGTGCCCGCCCGGTTCGCTGGCGAAGCTGGTCGCGTTCGCGCGCGGGCAACGGCGGCTGGGTGCCGTCGGGCCGCTGCTGACCGACGCCGACGGCCGGCCCACCATCACCTGGGGCTGGTTCCCGGCGCCGCGGCACCACTGGCTTGGCTTCCTGGATCCCGGGCGGCGCCTGGGTGGCGCCTGGTGGGGCGAGCGCGTCGTGCACGTGCCGCGGCGGGACGAACCGTCGCGCGAAGTGGACTACGTGGCCGGGGCCTGCCTGCTGATGCCGCAGGAAGCCCTGGCGGAAGTCGGCCCCCTGGACGAGCGCTTCTTCCTCTACTTCGAGGAAACCGACTGGTGCCGCCGCGCCCGCGATCTGGGCCTGTCGGTGTGGTACTGCGCCGGCTGCGAGGTGGTCCACCTGGAAGGCCGGGCCGCCGCCACCGTCAGCGCGTTCAGCCTGCGCCAGTTCCAGCTCAGCTACCGGCTGTTCCTGCGCAAGCACCACGGCCCGGGCCGCGAACTGGAGACCCGGCTGGCCCAGTTCTGCGAGTACGGCCTGAAGAGCCTGCTGCGGCAAGTTGCCGCCCTGCGCGGTGGACCGGACCGGGAAAGAAACCGGGCGCTGTCCCGCCAGTACGGGGACCGCGCCCGGTTGCAGTTGATCTCCAAGCTCGAGGCGAATCCGCCCTCCTGAGCCTTCACGAACCGGCGGGCCTAACGCCCGCCGCGCGCCTTCTTCTCGAATTCCGCGATCAGGTCCTTGCCCGACGTCAGGCTGACGATGCGGAACTCCTCCACGTGCAGCGCGGGGTCGTCCAGCACGTTCAGTTCAAGGTCGAACGAGCGCGACAGTTCGCGGAACTGCTCGGGCCGCTCCTCGAGCAGATACAGCGCCAGCACCGGGTTGGCCTGGATCTGCAGGCGCGCCTCGTGCGTCACGACGGCGATGCGCTGGATCAGGCGCTCGATGCGGTTGCTCATCGTCTCCATCGACAGCACCTTGCCGGTGCCCGTGCAGTACGGGCAGTCGTCCGACAGCTGCGACAGCAGCGACGGCCGCACGCGCTGGCGGCTCATCTCGACCAGGCCCAGGCCGCTGACCTGGAAGACCTTGTGCCGGGCGCGGTCACGGTGCAGGTGCAGACGGAGCTCGTTGAACACGCGCTTCTTGTTGCTCTCGTTCTCCATGTCGATGAAATCGATGACGATGATGCCGCCGACATCGCGCAACCGCAGCTGGCGGGCGACTTCGCGCGCGGCCAGCATGTTCGTCTGCAGGATGGTGTCTTCCTGGTTGCGCTTGCCGACGAAACGGCCGGTGTTGACGTCGATCGACACCAGCGCTTCGGTCTGTTCGATGATCAGGTAGCCGCCCTTTTTCATCCAGACGCGCTTGTCCAGCGTGTTCTTGATCTCGGCTTCGATCTCGAACTGGTCGAAGATGGGCAGATCGCCCTTGTACTCCTCGATGCGGCCGCGCAGCTCGGGCGCGAACATCTTCACGTAGTTGACCAGGCGCAGGAAGTCTTCGTGGTCGTCGATCACCAGGCGGGCGGTGTCTTCCTTGAAGATGTCGCGGATGAGCGCGACCACCATGCCCACGTCCTCGTGGACCAGGGCCGGCGCCTGCACTTCCTGGCCGGAGCGGTAGAGTTTGTCGAACAGGCCGCTGAGGTAGTCGACATCCTGCTTGATGCCGTCCTCGCTGACGGCGGTCGCGGCAGTGCGGATGATGAAGGCGCCTTCGGCCGGCCGGTGGGCCTGCAGCATCTGCTTCAGGCGCACGCGCTCGCGGCGGTCCTCGATCTTGCGCGACACGCCGATGTGCCGACCCTTCGGCATCATCACCAGGTAGCGGCCCGGCAGGCTGATATCGGCCGTCAGCCGCGGCCCCTTGGTGCTGATGGGTTCCTTGGTGACCTGCACGAGGATCTGATCGCCGACCTTCAGCACATTGCCGATGTCCGGCACGTGCCGCTGCCGACGCCGGCCTGGCGGACCGCCGCGGCCACCGGGCGCCGCCGCGGGCGCCGGAGTCGGCCCTTCCTCTTCGCTGTCGTCGTGCTCGAGGTCCGAGGCGTGCAGGAATCCCGCGCGCTCGAGCCCGATGTCCACGAACGCGGCCTGCAGGCCGGGTTTGACCGAAGTGACCTTGCCCTTGTAGACGTTGCCGACGATCCGTTTGGCGTCCGCACCCTCGACCAGCACTTCCACGAGTTCGCCATCTTCAAGCATGGCAATACGAATCTCGTGGGGGGACGAGTTGATGATGATTTCTTTTCTCATAGAACCCGCCCGCGGTCGGACGCAGCGCGCTCAGGTATTGAAGTGGCGCCCCATCCAGAACCGAAGGCCGGTCTCACCTACTTCCTCGAGGGGCGACAACCAGCGCCCGTCACGGTGGTGGCCCGCATATCCCGTTCGGGTCACGACGCAGAGCCCGGGGTCGGGCAGCGCCTTGCCGAACAGGCAGGCCAGGAATTCGTGCACGGGCAGTCCGGCGCCGGATTCGCTGCGCGTCAGGCTGACGCTGAGCTCCGGTCCTTCGTCCTGCCCGCCTACCCGCGCCAATCCCAGGCCACCTTCCGGCACCAGGGCACGGGCGTCGATCTCGATGTCACCCTTGGGACGCCTGCGCACGACCAGACACCGGTCACTGGTCAGGAACGCGTCCACGGCGGCGGCGACCGTTTCGGCCGACATTCCGCCCTCGAAAGCGCCGGGCAACCGCACCCGGTAATCGAACCGCGACACCGCCTGGTCGATGGACGGCGGCGTCTGGGCCCCGACCGCGACGGCGCGCCCGAAGCGCAGGCCCGGCGGCAACTCGTCGTTCAAGCGCTCGGTCCAGCCGGGCACCTGGTGGTCGAAGGCGATGTCAAGGCATTCACGCATGCCGGCGACCCCCACAGGCAACGGGGGTCCGAACTTCAGCATCGGGTGAGGATGATAGCCCTTGCTGTGGGCGACAGGCAAGCGCGACCTTCGCAGCCCCAGATGCAATTGCCGCTGGAAATCCAGATGGCCCAGGAAGACCAGGTCGCCGGTCTTGGCGTACTCCACCCGGTACCAGCATTTGGCGGCCGCCTGCTGTCGCCAGCCGACCCAGCGGGCATCCTCGGTCCCCAGTCGGGCCGGATCGGCGTTGCGGGGGTCGAAGGCGGCCTCGCGGTCCTGACCGACGGCCCCGGCCCCGGCAGGCGACGGCGTCTGCAGGCCGGGGATGGGATCGTCGGCCAGCCGCGTCGTCCCCCGTCCGTGCGACGGGATGGCCGGCCCCCGGCGCGCCGGCGCGCCCTGCAGGGCCTCCAGTTTCGAGAAGATGTGCTGCAGGTCGCCGTCGCAGGACGTGCAGTCGTAGCAGGGCCCTTCCAGCCGGCAGTCGGCCAGCGTCCGGGCCTGCAGGGCCCGCCGCCAGTCCCGGCGCAGGAAGTCCCGGTCCACCCCCACGTCGACGACGTCCCAGGGCAGCGGCGCCTCGGGATCCCGCGGCGCCAGGTAGTGCTCGCCGTCCACCCCGCAATCGGCCAGCGCCTGTTCCCAGACGCCGATCCGCAGGTACTCGGTCCAGCCTTCGAACCGGGCCCCCAGCCGCCAGGCGCGCTCCAGGACGTCGGACAGGCGGACGTCGCCCAGACCCAGCATCCCCTCCAGGAACGAGATCTCGGGGTCGCGCAGGCTCAGCTTCAGCTTGTATCGCCGCAGCAGCCCCGACACGTAGTGGTTGCGCCGCTCGATCTCGGCGCGGGAGATCTGCCCGGCCCACTGGAACGTGGTGTGGGCCTTGGGCGAGAACGGCGACAGCGAGATGTGCACCTGCGCGCCGCCGCGCGGCGCCTGCCCCACCACTCGGCCGATCAGTTCGGCCATCGCGTCCAGATCCTCGTCCGTCTCGGTCGGCAGGCCGATCATGAAGTACAGCTTCACGGTCTTGACGCCGGCCCGCAGCGCCCGGCCGGTGGCCAGGACGATCTCCTCGTCGGTGATGTTCTTGTTGACCACGTCGCGCAGCCGGGCGCTGCCGGCCTCGGGCGCGAAGGTGAAGCTGCCCGGACGCTCCAGGTTGATCCGGTCCATCAGGTCCGCGTCCACCGAATCGACGCGCAGGCTGGGCAGCACCAGGTTCGTGTGCTCCTCGCGGGCCAGGGCGTCCTGGATGCCGGTCACCGTCTCGCCGAGTCCCGTGAAATCACCCGTCGACAGGCTCAGGAGCGACACTTCGTCGTGCCCCGAGGCAGCCAACCCGTCGCGGGCGGCGGCCACCAGCAGGTCGGCGTCGCGCTCGCGCACCGGACGCGTGATCATGCCGGCCTGGCAGAAGCGGCAGCCACGCACGCAGCCGCGCATGACCTCCAGCGACACGCGGTCGTGGACCGGTTCGATCACCGGGACGATCTGCCGCGGCGGCGGATAGCTGTTCAGGTCCGCCAGCACGCGCGTGCGGACCGGCGCCCTGGCGCCCGGCCACCAGACCCCCGGCAGCGCGCGCAGCCGTTCCAGCCGGCGGGCGCGGTCTTCGCCCAGAGCCCGGGATTCGGTGAGCGCCGCGGCCATCTCCAGGATCACGTCTTCGCCGTCGCCCAGCACCAGAAGGTCCAGGAACGGTCCGACGACCGCCGGATTCAGCACGCAGGAACCGCCGGCGATGAAGATGGGATCGTCCGCGCCGCGGTCCCCGGCGCGCAGCGGCGCGCCCGACAGGTCGATCATCGTCAGCAGGTTCGTGTAGGTCAGTTCGTAGCCGAGCGAGAAGCCCACCAGATCGAAACGTCCGGCCGGCCGCCGCGATTCGAGCCCGTACAGCGGCATGCCGACGGCGCGCATGGCCTGTTCCATATCCGGCCACGGCGCGAAGGCCAGGTCGCAGAAGGCCCCGGTCCGCTCCATGAGCAGTGAGTAGAGGATGCGCAGTCCCTGGTGCGACATGCCCACTTCGTAGACGTCCGGGAACGCCAGCAGGATACTGGCGCGGTCCGCGGCGAAACCGTCCCGGTCGGCGCCGTGTTCGCCGCCGATGTAGCGGCCGGGGTTGGCCACGTTCGGCAGCAGGCGCCGGCGCAGCGCATCGGTCAGCACGGCGGGATCATCGAACGCGGACGCCGGCCGCCAAGGGGAAGCCGGCGCCTGTGCGCTGGTCGGGGTCATCGGGCGCGCGTCGTCCAGGTCAGGCTCCATCCGTCGGCAGCAGGGGTTTGACAGGGATGCGGACGGCGGCCGTGCGCTCGAGGGCGTCGCGGCCCGGCTCTTCCGCGAACGAGACCGGATAGTTGCCGGTGAAGCAGGCGTCGCAGTGGTTGTCCTGGTCGCCCACCGCCTCGAGCATGCCTTCCCGCGACAGGTACGCCAGCGAATCGACGCGCAGATAGGTGCGGATCTCCTCCACCGAATGGCTGGAGGCGATCAGCTCGTTGCGCACCGGCGTGTCGATTCCGTAGTAGCACGGATTGGTCACCGGCGGCGAGGCGATGCGCAGGTGCACTTCGGCGGCCCCGGCCGAGCGCATGAGCTTGACCAGCTTCCGCATGGTCGTGCCGCGCACGATGGAGTCGTCGATCATCACCACGCGGCGGCCGGCGACGACGTCGGCCACCGGGTTGAACTTGATGCGCACCGACATGTCACGGACCTTCTGCGCCGGCGAGATGAAGGTGCGCCCGACGTAGTGGTTGCGGATCAGGGCCAGTTCGTAGGGAATGCCCGTGACCCGCGAATAGCCGAGGGCCGCGGTGTTGCTGCTGTCCGGCACGGCGCAGACCAGATCGGCTTCGGCTGGCGCTTCGCGGCCCAGGATCTCGCCGCAACGGCGACGCGCCGCCTCGACGTGCTGGCCGAACACGATGCTGTCCGGGCGCGAGAAATAGACGTGTTCGAACACGCAGCGGCGCTCGGGCGCCGAGACCGGCAACCGGCGGCTGCTGAGTTCACCGTCTCCCAGGACTACCATTTCGCCGGGTGCGATATCGCGCAGGTAGCGGGCCCCGATGATGTCGAAGGCGCAGCTCTCGCTGGCCACGACGTAGCTGTCGCGGTAGCGTCCCAGGCACAACGGCCGGAAGCCGAACGGATCACGCACGGCGATCAGGCGGTCGCGGGTCAGGGCGACCAGGCTGTAGGCACCCTTGACGCGCGGCAGGATGTCGCGCAGTGCGTCTTCCACCTGTTCGCCCGGATGGCGCGCCAGCAGGTGCAGGATGACTTCGGTGTCGCTGGTGGTCGAGAAGATCGAGCCCTGCAGTTCCATCTCGCGGCGCAGTTCGTGCGCGTTGACCAGATTGCCGTTGTGCGCCAGGCTGACCGAGCCGCGATGCGAGGCCACCTGCAGCGGCTGCGCGTTGAGCAGGTGGCTCGCGCCGGAGGTGCTGTAGCGGACATGGCCGATGGCGTACGTGCCCGTCAGCGTGCGCGTGGTGTTCTCGTCGAAGATGTCGGCCACCAGACCCATGCGCTTGTGGGTCAGCAGGCGGTGCCCGTCGGCCACGGTGATGCCCGCGCTTTCCTGACCGCGGTGCTGCAGCGCGTGCAGGGCCAACGACGCCAGTTCCGACGCGCCCTCCACCGCGGCGATGCCGACCACGCCGCATTCCTCGCGCCAATGCCTGCCCGTGTTCATTGCGCCTCCCGGCCAATGGCTGCCGCTGCGTTCCGTCTCATGCGTCCGCCGGTCGGCCAGCGACCAGCCAGAATTCCAGATGGGGATTGACCAGCAGACCTTCGTGTCCGCTGCGCGCCACCGCCAACGCCGTCCCCGTCGCGAGAGCCTGATCGCCTTCGCCGCGGACGATCAGCCGCCAGAGCGTACCGCTGACCAGCCCGCCTTCCTGGCCGCGCCCCCAGGCCGCCACATCGACCGCGGTGTGATCCGCCGGCGCGCGGCCGCCCAGCAGTTCGTCCAGCAGGCCGTCGGTGGGCCCGCCCGCGTCGCCGGTCAGTGGACGGCCCGGCCACCCGGCCGGCAGGGCCTCGCCGGAGCCCTGGTCCCAGCGGAATCCCGATTCCAGCTCGAAGTGCCCGAAGCGATGCTTGTTCGGATTGTAGTAGCGGCCGATGCCCAGCAGCGAGGCCAGCGTCGGCGCCGGTCCGGCCGCGGCCGCAAGGGCGCCGCCGAACACATGGAACTCACAGCGGCGCAGGTCGGCCAGCCGTTCGCCGCCGGTCAGACGCTGCTGCATGACCCGCCGCGCCGTGGCCGCGTGCAGATCCACGCCCTTGTGGCTGGTCAGAAGTGTCTGCATGAGGTGCGCCGACATCCGATCCCCCGTCAACATAGTTCCACCAGCCGGTGCAGCAGGAACGCGCCCGGACCGGCGCCCTCCAGGGCCGCGGCATCGCCGGCCGCGCTTCGCCGCCGCTGTCCCCAGGCGTGGGGCAGATCCTCCGGCACCATCCTCAACTGCGCGGCGCGCTCCGGATGCGGCATCAGCGCGAGCACGTTGCCGCGCCCGTTGGTCAGCGCCGCGGCATCCAGCAGCGAACCGTTCGGATTGCTGTCGCTGCGGCCGCCGAGCGGCGCGTAGCGCAGCGCCACGTAACCCGCGGCGGCCAGCTTGCGGAACACCTCGGGATCCTCGTGCGTGAAGCGACCCTCGGCATGCGCCATGGGCAGCGGCAGGGTTCCGACCAGACCCTCGACGAACGGCGTGCGCGCCTGCGGGTGCGCCTCGCAGGCCACCCAGCGGGCCAGATAACCCCGACGGCCGGGGTTGCGGTTGGCCCCCAGCGCCACCTCGATGCGCCCGGGCTGCAGGCCGGGCACCAGCCCCGCCTCGACCAGCACCTGGCAGCCGTTGCAGATGCCCAGCACGGGCTTGCCGTGGCCGCTCTCTTCCAGCAGCACGTCCAGCAGGGGATCCTTGGCCGCCACCGCGCCGGCGCGCACGCGGTCCTGGTATGAAAAGCCGCCGGGTACGAGATAGCCGTCGAACGCGGCAAGTTCGCGGGCCGGCCGCGTCCAGCGGAAGATCTCCGCGTCGGCCCCCGCGATCGCGAGCAGCCGCGCCGACTCGTCCTCGCAGTTGACGCCCGGCAACTGCACCACGGCCACGCGCGGGCGGCGGGCCAGATTGATCAAAGGCGGCGTGAAGCAGGCCGCGGGCGTTTCCGCTTCGGCCGGCGCCGGCACGTTCGCCGCGGCCGCCGCGCCGCCCAGCAGCTTCGGCAGGGCCTCCTGCCACACGCGGGCCAGGCGCCGCACGCCGAGTTCGGCCAGCACCAGGCCATCGGCCTCGCGCACCACCAGGCGCGGCTCGGCCGTCACTTCGCCCAGGCGCCACCAGTCGAGATCCGCGGCGCGCAGCACGTCGGCCGCTGCGTCCAGCTTCGCCGCGGCCACCGTCACCACGAAGCCGCCGGCTTCGCCGAACAGGAATTCACGTGCCGTCAGGTCCGCGTGGGCGGGCAGCGTCAGCGCGGCGCCCAGCAGGCCGCCGGCTTCCAGGCCGACGGCCATCTCGGTCAGGCACACAACCAGGCCGCCGTCGCTGATGTCGTGGGCGGCGGTGACCAGTCCGGCCGCCACCAGGTCGCACACGGCGCGGATCTCGCGGCGCGCCGACGCGAAATCGAGAGGCGGCACGGCAGGCCGCCCGGCCGCGAAGCCGGCGTCGAGATACACGCTGCCGGCCATCTCGGGACGACGCCGTCCCACCAGCAGCACGACATCGCCCGGCGTCTTGAAGCGCTGGCTGCGGCAGTGAGCGTGGTCCGGAACCAGTCCGACACAGGCGATGATCGGCGACGGCGCCACGGCCCGGCCGCTGGAACTCTGGTTGTAGAGGCTCACGTTGCCCGACACCACCGGCAGGGGCACGCCCTCGCGAGCGCAAAGCCCGATGCCGCGGCAGGCGTCGCCCACTCCGCGCACAGCTTCGCTGAACTGCCAGAACGCCTGCGGATTCTCGGGATTGCCGAAATTCAGGCAGTCGGTGATGGCCGACGGTTCGCCGCCCACGCAGGCCACGTTGCGGCACGCCTCAACTACGGCCGCGGCACCGCCGGTCCAGGGATCGGCCAGGCCCAGCAGCGGATTGCCGTCCGCGCTCAGGGCCACCGCCCGCCGGCAGCCCGCCAGCGGCGCGACCACGCCGGCGTCCGCTTCACCCGGCCGCACGATCGTGTTCGCCTGCACCTCGGCGTCGTAGTGGCGGTAGAGGTATTCGCGGCTGGCCAGGTTCGGATGCGCCATCAGCGTCAGCCACTCGTCGCCGATGTTCGCGACGGGCGACTCAGGCAGACGCTCGTCCGCCGGCACTTCACGCCGGGCGGGCGCCTCGCTCAGGCGGTCGTAGCGGATGCCTTCGGTGATCGTCTCGACCGGCGCGTCACAGACGATGCGGTCGCCCATCCTCAGCACATAGCGCCGCTCCTGCGTCACCGTACCGATGCGCCGCGCGCAGGCGCCGTCGTACAGCGTCGGCAGCGCGAAGTCCTCGTTGTAGATCTTCAGCACGCGTTCGGTCAGACGTGCAGGTACCGCCAGACCGTAGCGTTCCTGCGTCTCGCTGCAGGCGCAGACGCGGGCCGGCAGTCCCGCCACCTGGTGCACCAGGGCCAGATCCACGTCGCAGCCGAAGCCGCCGGCGTCGACCAGTTCGCTGGTCACGCAGGCCACGCCGCCGGCGCCCAGATCCTTGAAGCCGATCTCGACGCCTTCGTCGCGCGCCAGCTTCAGCGCTTCGCGGTTGGCCACTGTCAGGATGCGCTTCAGGAACGGGTCGGGCGTCTGCACACTGCCCTTGTTCGCGGTCGCGGCCGCGGCGTCCAGGTCGGCCGAGGCGAACGCCGCCCCGCCCATACCCGACCAGTCGGTCGGCTTGCCGACCAGGATCAGGTCGTAGGGCTCGTCGGCCGCCTGCTTCGGCACGCGGCTGTGCGTGATGTGCGCCTGGTCCACCAGACCGACAGCCACCACGTTGACCAGGCAGTTCTCGTTGAAAGACTCGTGGAAGTAGACGTCGCCACCCAGGTTGGGCACGCCGATGGCATTGCCGTACTCCCAGATCCCGGTCACGACATTGCGCGCGATGTCCAACCGGTGCGCGGCGCCGCCCGCCGCTCCCGGCTCCTCGCCCTCGCCGTCCACCGGCCAGCCGAACCGCAGCGGATCCAGCGTGGCAATGACCTCGCCGCCCATGCAGTAGACGTCGCGCACGATCCCGCCGATACCGGTGGCCGCGCCTTCGACCGGCATGACCTGGCTGGGATGGTTGTGCGACTCGTGGGCGAAGATGATGCCCCAGCGGCGCCCGTCGTGCTCGCCGAAGTCGATGATGCCGGCATCCTCGACCGGACCCACGACGACGTTGGGGCCGTCGGTCGGCAGGTTCTTCTTCAGATGCGGGCGGCTGCTCTTGTAGGAGCAGTGCTCGCTCCACATGGTGTCGAACAGCGTCAGTTCGGTCAGCGAGGGATCGCGGCCGAGAAGCGCGGCCACGCGACGGGCCTCGTCCACCGAAAGGGTCAGGCCGTGGCCGCGCAGATAGGCGCGCAGACCGGCGTCGTCCTGGCGTTCGACCGGAACCGGCGAAAAACTCTCGTCGTGCGCTGCCATGCTGCTCCGTCGTGCGGATTCGGGGGGCGGCCGGGCCGGGACCCGTCGCGCCGGGCTCCGGGAAGCCGGTGTCGAGGGGCCGAGGCCCCAATCTAGCACCCGTGCGGCGGGCGGCAAAGAGCCGATTCCGGACCGCGATCATCGCCCCGACAGGCCCCGGAAACGAAGCGGGCCCCTTCCAGGGGAAGGGGCCCGCGAACCATCAACAGCCGTCCGGAGCGAAACCTAGGAGGCGGCCTTCGGGTGGCAGTCCAGGCACTTGGTCGGAGCCTTCGAATCAGCCTTGGCGGCCACGGCTTCCTTGTGACAACCCACACAGCCGATGTGGTAGTGGTTGTTCTTCATCGTCTTGCCGGAGCAGGACGGCGTCTCCGCCTTCTCGGGCTTGTTGTGGCAGCTGCCGCACTTGGCGACGGTCATCGTGGCCACGGTCTCGGCCGTCAGGCCTTCGGAAGTGTGGTGGCACTTGGTGCAGTCCTTGGCGGCCGCGACGTGGGCCTTGTGATTGAACTCGACCGGCGCTTTGGTGTCGGCGCAGTCCTTGATCGTGACCTTCTCAGGCATGTCGGCAGCCAGGGCCGCGACGGCCAGGGCCATGACGGCGATCACGGCGACCAGGAAGAACTTCCGCATTGTCGATCCTCCTCAAGGAGTGTTGCGGTGCCTGGATCTTCGACCGCCAGGTCACCTGTCGGGGGCAAAACTATGCGTCCCGCGCGAACCCGTCAACTGAATTAACTCAGCCTGCCGTCGTCAGTTATTGAAATTGAAACCGGACAACGACAATGTTTTAACACCGAGGCGGTCCCCGGGTTCCCGGAATTCACCAGTCCTTGCGCCGTAAAGTCCGCTCGAAGATATGGGGGATGTTCCGCAACTGCCCACGGACGTCGAAGCATGCGTCCAGCGCCGCGGGCGCCAGGCGGCCGGCGATGCGCGGGTCGGCGTCCACCATGGCCCGCAAAGTGTTGTCCCCGTCCCAGACGCGCATGGCGCATTCCTGGACCCAGGCGTAGGCGTCCTCGCGGCTGACGCCGGCTTCGGTCAGCGCCAGCAGCACCGGTTGCGAGAAATACATGCCGCGCACCTTGTCCATGTTGGCCTGCATCTGTCGGGGGTACACGACCAGGCCGGCGATGAGCCCGCGCATCCTCGTCAGCATGTGATGCAGCAGATGGCAGGCGTCCGGGAAGATGATGCGCTCGACGCTGCTGTGGCTGATGTCGCGCTCGTGCCACAGGGCGACGTTCTCCAGCGCCGTGTGCGCATAGCCCCGCAGCAGTCGCGCCATGCCGGTCAGCTTTTCGCTGACGATCGGGTTCTTCTTGTGCGGCATCGCGGAGCTGCCCTTCTGGCCGCGGCCGAAAGGCTCCTCCACCTCGTGCACGTCGGTGCGCTGGAGGTTGCGGATCTCGACCGCCATCTGTTCGATGGTCGCTCCCAGCAGCGCCAACGTCCCCAGCCAGGCGGCGTGGCGGTCGCGCTGGATGACCTGGGTCGAAGCGGGGTCCACCGCCAGTCCCAGCCGCTCCATGGTCAGGGCCTCGACGCGCGGATCCAGGTGCGCCAGCGTGCCGACGGCGCCGGACAACTGCCCGCAGGCGATGTCCAGCTGCGCGGCATCCAGACGGCGCAGCCCGCGCTCGAGCGCCGCCCAGTAGACCATCAGCTTCAGGCCGAAGGTGGTCGGCTCGGCGTGGATGCCGTGCGATCGCCCCATCATCACGGTGTCCCGATGCTCGGCCGCCTTCCGTTCGACGGCGTCCAGCAGTTCGACCAGCGCGGCGCGCAGGATCCCGCCCGCCTCGTGCGTCTGCAGCGCGAAGGCGGTGTCCAGCAGATCGCTCGATGTCATGCCCTGATGCACCCAGCGGGACTCCTCGCCCACGTGCTCGGCCACGCTGGTCAGGAACGCGATCACGTCGTGCTGGACCGTGGCTTCGATCTCCAGGACGCGCGCGGTGTCGAAGCCGCCGCGCGCGCGGATAGCTTGGGCGGCCTCGACGGGGATCTGCCCCAGTTCGGCGCGCACTTCGCAGACGGTCGTCTCCACTTCCAGCCAGATGCGGAAGCGGTTCTCGTCCGACCAGATCCGGGTCATTTCGGGGCTGGCGTAGCGGGCAATCATGGCGTCCTGCCTTGGTCAGCGGAAATCGGGGAAGCAGCCGGGACCGCTGCGAACTATACCCGGACAGGTCCCGCGGTCAAGCAGCGCGGTCAAGGCGCGGGCCGCGCCCTGCCGGGAAACCCCGGACCTGTCGCCCGCAGCCATTCCGGCATACATTGGCGCGACTTTCCCCCGCAGCCGCCAGGAGCCGCCTTGCCGCCCAGCCCACGGTCCCACGACCTGACCTCCGCTCCCATCCCGGAGCTGGTGCGCCGCCTGGCCGTGCCGGCGGCGGTCGGATTCTTCTTCAACACGATGTTCAACGTGGTGGACACCTACTTCGCCGGCCGGCTGTCGACCGAAGCGCTGGCGGCGCTGTCGCTTTCGTTTCCCGTGTTCTTCATGCTGATCGCCATCGGCGGCGGGTTCGCCACCGGCACGACCGCGCTGATCGGCCACGCCCTCGGCGCCGGCGACCGGCGGCGGGCGGCCCTGATCGCCTCGCAGGGCGTGGTGCTGGCCGTCGGGCTGGGCCTCGCGGTCTCGGCCCTGGGCTACCTGGTGGCCCCCGGGCTGTACCGCGCGTTGGGCGCCGACGGCGCCTACCTGGAGATCTGCCTCCAGTACATGCGCGTGATCCTGCCCGGCGGCGTGCTCATCTTCGGCGTGCACATGCTCAACGCTCTGCTGAACGCGCAGGGCGACACGCGCACCTTCCGCGACGCGCTGATCATGGCCTGCCTGCTGAACGTGGTGCTGGACCCGTGGTTCATGTTCGGCGGACTGGGCCTGCCCGCGATGGGCGTGGCCGGGCTGGCGCTGGCCACCGTGGTCTCGCAGTTCTTCAGCGTGGCCCTGATGAGCCGGCGCGCCTGGCGCTCGGGCATCCTCCATCGCAGCGCCGGCGCGCGCTGGCGCCCGGACCGCTCCGTCATGGCCGCCATCGCGCGGCAGGGCCTGCCCGCCGGCGGCAGCATGATGACGATGGCCCTGGGCGTGTTCGTGATCACCTGGTTCCTGGGCGCGATCTCGCGCGACGCGGTGGCGGCCTATGGCGTGGCCACGCGCATCGAACAGATCCTGCTCATGCCGGCCATCGGCCTGAACGTGGCGACGCTGGCCCTGGCGGCGCAGAACGGCGGCGCCCGCCGCTTCGACCGCGTCCGCCTCGCGGTGCGGACGGCGCTGACCGCCGGCGCGGTGCTGACCATCGGCGGCGGCGTCCTGCTGCTGCTTCTGGCGCGGCCGCTCATGGACGTCTTCACCGATGATCCGGCCGTGATCGCGATCGGCGCGCACTACCTGCGCATCGCCGCCTTCGTCGAGTTCGCCTACGTGATCCTCTTCATCAACACCTCGGCGCTGCAGGGGCTCAAGCGGCCGGCGCTGGCGCTGTGGCTGGGACTGGGCCGGCAGATCGTGGCGCCGGTGATCATCTTCGGTCTGGCCACCCGCGTGTGGAACGTGGGACTGGACGGCATCTGGTGGGGCATCTTCGGCATCACCTGGGCGGCGGCGCTGACGGCCGTCGTCCTGGCGCGCCGCGAGGTCGCCCACGCCGAACGACTGGCCGGCGCCGCGGCGCCGGAAGGGAGCATCCATGCCGGAGACACGGCAGCTTGACCGCAGGGGGCTGGCGCACCTGCTGGTGGTGTACCTCGCCTGGGGCAGCACGTACCTGGGCATCCGCCTGGCGGTCGATCCGGACGGCGGCTTTCCACCGTTCACCATGGCGATGCTGCGGGTCTTCGCCGCGGCGGCCATCCTGTTCAGCTGGGCCAAATGGCGGGGCGAGCGCATCCGGCTGCGCGGCCGCGAATGGCTCATGCTGGGCGGCAGCGGCCTGCTGCTGTGGGTCGGCGGCAACGGCCTGGTGACCTGGGCCGAACTGCGCGCATCTTCGGGGCTGGCGGCGCTGCTGGTGGCCGCCATGCCGCTGTGGGGCGAGTCGATCACCATGGTCATCGACCGCAAGGTGCCGTCACGCCTGCTGGTCGGTTCCATCCTGCTGGGCTTCGCCGGCGTCGCCACGCTGTCCTGGCCGGTGCTGCGGGCGGGCAACAGGTCCGACATCGCCGCGATCGTCGGCCTGCTGCTGGCGCCGCTGTTCTGGGCCATGGGCTCGATCTGGTTCCAGCGAAACAAGCCGGATCTCTCGGTGCGCGTCGTCTCCGGCTGGCAGCAGCTGCTCGGCGGCGTGGGCCTGGCGGCGATGGCCCTGGTCCGCGGCGAACCCTGGCCGCAGCCGGACGCGGCCGGGTGGGCGGCCTGGGGCTATCTCGTGATCGTCGGCTCGGTGTTCGCCTTCACGAGCTACGTCATCACGCTGCAGCGCCTGCCCTACCGCGTGGTGATGACCTACGCCTACGTCAACCCGGTCATCGCCGTGTTCCTGGGCTGGCTCATCCTGCACGAGTCGGTGACGCCGTGGACGATGGCCGGCGCGGTGCTGGTCGTCGCCGGCGTGGTCGGGGTGTTCCGGAACCGGGGCTGAGATCAGGGTCGACGGCGGCGCGGCGGGCCCTTGTGCGTCGGGCCCTTGGATGTCTGGCCCTTGGATGTCGGGTCCTTGGACGGCGCGCCGGGGCGCGTCGGTCCCTGCCTGGGCTGGCCTTGGCGCGCCGGAGCATGGCGGGCCGGCCCGCCTCGCACCGGCAACGGCACCACCGAAGCGCCGGAGCGCCCATCGCGCCGCGGATGCTCCGGCCAGGCGACGCGCACCAGATCGCCGGGACCCGGGCCGGCGTCGGTGCCGGGCTTCTGTTCCTCCAGCAGCACCAATCCGCGCGCCGCGCAGCCGTACCGCCCCCGGGCATCGCCCGGAAGCGGGAAAGATCCCGACACGACCAGCACATCGAGCTCGCCGGACGCGGACTTCGGCGCGGGTGTCGCGACGTCGGCGCTTCCGTCCGCGGGTGGCGCCAGCAGCAGGAACGACATGCTGGCCCGTTCCTTGTTCAGCCCCGCGCGGCGGCTGAGATCCTCCAGCCATCCGGGCGCGCCGGCGGCGTCGAAGCCGAAATGACACCACGGATGCTTGCCGATGCCCGATTGCGGGCAGCGTTCCTGATGCGGACACGGCGCCAGAGCCCGCCAGCGGACCTCGACGGCGCGCGCCCGCAGCGATACCAGCTGACGCGCCGCCGGGCGCGTTCCCGGCTCGATCACCAGCACGCGCCCGCCGGGCGCCAGCGACTGCTTCCAGCGCTCCAGCAGTTGCGTGGTCGGGTCGTCCTCGGCTTCGCGGTCGCCGCCGCCGGGGTGGTGGATTTCGTTGAGCACGTTGGCCAGCACCAGCAGGTCGGCCGCCGGCAGCGGGCGGGCGCCAGCCGGGCGGGCCAGCAGTTCGATCGTCCAGGGCGACTCCGGCGCCATCGCCTCCCACAAACGGCGACCCGCCTGCAGCGCCGCGCCGCCGCGGTCGACGGCCACGTAGTGCAGCGGTATCCCGCGCAGGTCCGGCCGGGTCAGCCACAGCGCCAGCGCGAACGTCAGCGGACCCGCTCCAACATCCACGATCCGCGCGCCGGGTTTCAGTTGCAGGTCCAGCCCCGCCATCAGGCGGCCCTGCCGGTAGATGTTCCAGGGCAGGAAGTAGTACAGGTACGCCGAAAGCAGGGCCGGACGGCTCAGGTAGTCGCGGGGCAGGTCTTCCCGCTCGCTGGTCAGCCACTCGCTCAACTGGGCCACCTGTCCGGGCAGTTCGCCGCGGTGCCGAGGCTTCAACGGCTGGGCGGTCTCGAGCGCGGCCAGCAGGTCGGCCAGACCGCGCGTCAGCGACGGCGGCGACGGCGGCAACAGGCGCGCGCCCATCAGACGCCCCGATGGCTGTGGTCGACCAGATGATTGCGCACGTAGTCGGCGACGGCTGCTTCCAGCGCCGTCAGCGGCAGGTCACAACCGGCGGCGCGCAGCTTCTCCATCCGGGCTTCGGTGTGGTACTGGTAGCGCCCCTTCAGTTCGTCGGGCATGGGCACGTAGTCGATGGCGGGTTCGCGTCCGAGCGCGGCGAAGATGGCGCCCATCAGGCGGTTCCAGGTGGCAGCCAGCCCGGTACCGACGTTGAAGACGCCGTTCGCCTGGCGATTGGCGCCGCACCAGAGCGTCAGGTCGACGGCGTCGTCGACGTAGATGAAGTCGCGCCGCTGGCCCCCGTCGGGAAACTCGGGACGGTCCGAGGCGAACAGGCGCACCCGACCGGTGTCGCGGATCTGTTCGAAGCCCTTGCAGACCATCGAACGCATGTCGCCCTTGTGCCACTCGTTGGGACCATAGACGTTGAAATACTTCAGGCAGACGATGCGGTCCAGCAGGCCTTCGCCCAGCGCCCACAGATCGAACTCGTGTTTCGAGCGGCCGTACAGGTTCAGCGGCCGCAGCGTCCCCAGCAGGGCGTGGTCGTCGTCGTAGCCGGCGCTGCCGTCGCCATAGGTGGCGGCGCTGCTGGCGGTGACGAACCGAACATCGGCATCCAGACACAGCCGGCACAGGTCCTGCGTGTAGCCCAAGTTGTTCTCGGCCAGATAGTCCCAGCGCGTCTCGGTGGTGCTGCTGCAGGCGCCCAGGTGGTAGACCGCTTCCAGGGAGCGGGCGTTGGCGTCGTCGCCCAGCCAGCGGCGGAAGGCATCCTTCGTCAGGTAATCGGCGATCCGCAGCGGCGCCAGGTTCGGCGACACGTCGGCCGCCGGGTCCAGGTCGACCGCGATGATGTCGTCGCGTCCGAGGCTGTTCAGCCGCCAGACCAGGTTGCTGCCGATGAATCCGGCCGCGCCGGTGACCACGATCATGGCCAACTCCATTCGGGTCCGGTGGACCCGGCCTAGAAGAACTTCTTGGCGAGCCCCAGTATGCCCTGTTTCCAGGGCACGCGATGCGAAACGCCCGACGCGTGCGCGAATTCGTCGACGTGGGCCAGGTACCATTCGAAGTTCCGGATCAGCGCCTGCTGATTCGAGAACTGCGGCGCGTAGCCCAACACCCGCCGTGCCTTGTCGATCGACACGAACGAGTCCTTGCTGGCCGTTTCGTAGACCCACTTGTACAGCGGTGAGATGCCCAGCTTCTCCAGCAGCCGCAGCGTCCAGATGAGCGGCGCCGCCGGCATGCCGACCACCTTCTTGCCGTGGCCCGCGTGGTCGAGCACCGCCTGCCAGTCCTGCTTCATCGTCGTGAACTCGCCGGCGCCGACGTTGAACACGTCGTTGACCACGGCGGCGTCCAGGGTGCTGCACAGCCAGATGGCCTGGCACAGGTCGGCGATGTCCAGCAGCTGGTAGCGGTTGTGCCCGTTGCCGATCATCGGGAAGCCGCGCCCGTCCTGCGCCCAGTCGTAGAGCAGCGCGAACACGCCCAGGCGCTCGGGGCCGATGAAGCTCTTGGGCCGGATGACCGGCACGACCAGGCCCCGCGCGCGGAACTCCGCGCAGACACCTTCGGCTTCGACCTTGGCCACGCCGTAGGGCCCGACTCCGTCCAGCCGGTCGTCCTCCACCAGCGGGTGGTGGTCGGGAATGCCGTACACGGCGGTCGAGGAGATGTGCACGAACCGGCCGACGCGCTCGCGCTCGGCCGCCGCCAGCAGGCAACGCGTGCCGTCGATCCCGGTGGTCAGGATGTCGCGCTCCGCGTACAGCGGCAGCGCCATCGCGCAGTGGATGACCAGATCCACGCCCTGCACGGCGCGCGCCACCGTGGCCTCATCGCGGATGTCGCCCTCGATGATCTCGATCCGGTCGCGGCAATCGGCGTACGTGAACGGCGCCAGATCCAGCGACCGCACGGCCACACCCCGCTCCAGCAGGTAGCGGATCAGATTGATGCCCGTGAAGCCGGCGCCGCCGGTGACCAGCACCTTGCGCCAGCGCGCTCCGCCCTTGTCTTCGCTGCTCAGGTCCACGATGTACTCCCGCCGTCCGGCTTCGTCAACGCGTCTCCTCGAGCACGATCTCGCCCGTGAAGATCCGACGATTCCGCTCAGCCTTGAAACTCAGGTGGTCTCCGACGTTCGAGTTGTAGATCAGGCGATAGATCGTATCCCTGGTCTCCAGGCGCAAGCCGCCCATCTCGCGCAGGATGTCGTGCGGACGCAGGCCCGCCTTCCAGGCGGGCGACCCGGGAATCACCCCGTAGACGTAGGCGCCGGCCGGATCGGTGATTCCCTGCGCGGCCATGATGCTTCCCGACAGCTGCGACAGGGTCAATCCCACGTTGGCCTCGCGGTAGTGGCCGAAACGGCGCACCTCGTCCACCACGGTCATGACGCGCGAGGCCGGCACCGCGAAGCCGATGCCCACGCTGCCGCCCGAACCGGAGAAGATGAAGGTGTTGATCCCCACCACCTCGCCACGCGTGTCGACCAGCGGTCCGCCGCTGTTGCCGGGGTTGATCGCGGCGTCGGTCTGGATCATGCCCAGGTACGCGCGATCGCGCTCGGAGATCTTGATGTCGCGATTCAGCGCGCTGACCACACCCACCGTGACCGTCGGTTGCGTGTCGGCCAGCAGGTAGCCGAACGGCGAGCCGATGGCGATGACCCACTCGCCGATCTCGAGATCGTCGCCGCGGGCCAGACGCGCCACCGTCAGGTCGTCGGCCTCGATGCGCAGCACGGCCAGATCGTACAGCGGCACCACGTCGAGCACCGAGGCCGGGAATTGCCGGCCGTCCGAAAGGTTGACGATGATCTGGATGGCCCCGTCGATGACGTGGTGGTTCGTGATGATCGTGCCGTCGGCGTCCACGATCAGGCCCGAGCCGAGGCTCTGCACATAGTGCTCGCGGTGCGGGAGCAGGCCCATGCGCTCCCAGAATTCCATCGACGGGTCGCGCACGGCCTGCTTCTGCACGACGTTGATGCTGACCACCGCCGGGGCCACTTCGCGCGTGGCCAGCACGATGGCGTTGCTGCGGCCGGTGCCCGGATCCTCCACCGGTTCGCGGACCGGAACCTCGACCGAGTCCCGTGCCGTCACGGCCGAGGAATCCGCCCAGTGGGGCCGCGGCCAGTTCCACGGGGAGCCGAAACGCAAACCCAGCAGAACGACGCCGATCAGGACGCCCAGCAGCAGTCCGGACAGCACCGGCCACCAGCGCGCGCCGCCGCCCACCTCAGCGACCGTCCTGCAGTTTCCGCCAATCGGCCAGGAAGGCCGCCAGCCCCTTGTCCGTCAGCGGGTGGGCGACGAGCTTGCGCACGACTTCGGGCGGGATCGTCGCGATGTGCGCGCCCAGCCGTGCCGACTCGACGACGTGCAGCGGGTGGCGCACCGAGGCCACGATGATCTCCGTCTCGAAGTCGTAGTTCGTGTAGATGTCGACCATGTCCTCGATCAGCTGCATGCCGTCCTCGCTCACGTCGTCGAGCCGGCCCACGAACGGCGAGACATAGGCGGCGCCCGCCTTCGCCATCAGCAGGGCCTGGCTGGCCGAGAAGATCAGCGTCGCGTTGACGCGGATGCCTTCGGCCGCCAGCGCGGCGGTGGCCTTCAGGCCGTCGTAGGTGGTGGGGACCTTGACCACCAGATGGTCGTCGATCTTCGCCAGGCGGCGACCCTCGGTGATCATGCCTTCGGCGTCGGTCGCGATCACTTCGCCGCTGACCGGCCCCTGCACCAGGCGGCAGATCTCCTTCAACAGCGCGTCGGTGTCCGTGCGGCCGGCCTTGGCCATCAGGCTGGGGTTGGTCGTCACGCCGTCGCACATGCCCATGGCCTTGATCTCGCGGATGGCTTCGAGGTCGGCCGTGTCGATGAAGAACTTCATGCGTCATCTCCTCCTGCGGGGGAAGGCGGGGTGTAACCGGGATCGAGAAGCTGCGGGGGATAGGTCACTTCCTCGAGGAACAGGCCGTGGGGCGGCGCCATGCCGCCGGCGGCCGAACGGCTGCGGGCGCCGAGGATGCGCGGGATGTCGCGTGGATCGAAGCGGCCGTAGCCGATCTCGACCAGGAGCCCCACCAGGTTGCGGACCATGTGGTGCAGGAACCGGTTCGCCCGCACGTGGAGCACCGCCGTGTCGGTCCCCCACTCGACGGCGCACAGGCTCACGTCGCAGGCATTGCCGTCGGCCTTGAGCGAAGAGGCCTTGCACAGGCTGGTGAAATCGTGCACGCCCTCGAACTGCGCCGCGGCCCGGTCGATGGCGGCTCTATCCACATCGCGGCCCAGCTGCCAGCAGAACGGACGGAAGATGTCGCGGCCCAGCAGGATGTGGTAGCTGTAGCGGCGCGCGGTGGCCGAAACGCGCGCGTTGAAAGCCGGGGACACGCGGCGGATGGCGGTGATGGCGATGTCGCCCGGCATCATGCCCGGCAGCGCGCGGACGAGGCGGTCGCACTCCGCTTCGGTCCGCAGCGCGACGTGCGCCACCTGACCGCGCGCGTGCACACCGGTGTCCGTGCGGCCGGCCCCCACGGGCGTCACGGGACGATCCAGCAGACGGCTGACGAGGGCGCGCAACTCTCCCTGCACGGTGCGCGCCTCGGCCTGGATCTGCCAGCCCTGGAAATCGCGGCCCACGTAGGCCAGGTCGAGGCGCAGCCGGTAGTCCTCGCGGTCCGCCTCGCGGCGGACCACCGCCTCCTGACATTCCTGCCAGAAATCCTGCGCCAATTCAGCGACCTCCGCGCAGCAGCATGAGCGCCACCACCGTCAACAGCCCTGTCCCGAGCAGCGCCCATTCCCCGGCCCGCGGTCCGCCGCCGACCGCAGCGGCCGGCCGCCGCCCGCGCAGGGCGAGTTCCAGCGTCTCGGCCCGGCGGCCCAGGGTTTCGAGGAGCGGCACGACCAGCCTTGCGCGGTCGAACCACCCGCGTCCCATCCGCGCGCGGAACGCCGCGGCCCGGTTCGGCGTTCCACCGTGGATGTGCCGGCGAAGCCTGGTCACGGCCTGCAGCCGGCGACCTTCGCCGATCACCTGCGGCACGGTGCCGCAGGCCACCGCCACGGACAGGCTCAGGTCATCGACCGACAGACCCGCCCGCCCGAGCGGACGCAGCCACCAGCCCAGCCCGGAAACCAGATCGTCCAGTGATCCGGATCGCAGGTAGACCGCCAGCGCGGCCAGCGTGGTCCCCAGGCGCAATAGCGCCCGCAGTCCCGCGCCCGCGCCGGCCCACGAGGGATGCCCCAGGGGGGCCGCCGCCGTGGTGGTCAGCGTGTGGATCAGCAGGGCCAGCGCGGCCATCGGCAGCCATGGCCGCAACAACCGCGCCTGGGCGCCGGCGCCGAGTCCCGTCCCGCCCAGGGCGGCCGCAAGCGCCAACGTGAGGGCCGCCACCGCCGGCCAGGGCGCGGCCATCGCCACGGCCACGGCCAGCACGAGCCAGCCCAGACGCGTGGCCGGATGCAGCGCGGCCATGAACGTCGGGCGCGTCGGCGCCGCCTCGAATGCCGCGGCGTTGATCATCGCCGCGCTCCGGTCGCCAGACGCTCCGCGATCTGCACGGCATTCCAGGCGGCGCCCTTCAGCAGATTGTCGGCGACGACCCAGCACAGCAGCGCCCGCGCGTCGTTGGGGTCCTGCCGCAGCCGGCCGACGTGAACCGTCCGCCGGCCGTCCATCTCGCGCGGCGTGGCGTAATCGTGCGGCCCGGGCGCCACCTCGACCCCGGGCCAGGCCGCCAGCGCGGCCGCCGCCTCGCCGGGCGTCACCGGCCGGGCGCAGACCGCGCGCACGGCCGCCGAGTGCGCGTTCAGCACCGGGACGCGCACGGCGGTGCACGTCACCTTCAGACTTTCGTCACGACCGAGGATCTTGCGCAGCTCGCGCAGGACCTTTTCCTCTTCATCGTAGGCCCCGTCCCCGACCGCGGCGCCGATGGCGGGGATCACATTGTGCGCGATCGGTCGCGGGAACACGCTGCCTGACGGCGCCTCGCCCGCGTTCTGGCGATTCAGTTCGGCAACGGCCTTCTGCCCCGCGCCGGACACGGCCTGGAACGTGGTGACGTGGACTTCGTCCAGTCCCCAGGCGCGTTCGAGGGGCGCCATGGCCTGCGCCACCTGGATGGTCGAACAGTTGGGATTGGCCACGATGCCGGCGCGCAGCCCGTCCACCAGCTGCCCGTTGATCTCGGGCACGACCAGCGGGATCCGCGGATCCTGGCGCCAGGCCGAGGAGTTGTCGATCACGACCGCCCCGGCGGCGGCCACGGGCGCCCACTGGCGGCTGGTGGCGCCGCCGGCGCTGAACAGGGCCAGGTCGATCCCCTCGAAGGATCTTTCGGTGACCGCGGCGCAGACCAGTTCGGTGCCGCGCCAGGGCAGGCGCTGGCCGCCGCTGCGCGGCGAGGCGAGCGCCAGCGGTGGGCCATCGACCCAGGCGCAGTCCTCCAGCAATCCGAGCATGGTCCGGCCCACCAGTCCGGTAGCGCCGAGCACGGCGATGCGCATGGCAACCCTTCGGTCCGGGAAATGCCGGCAGGACGCCGGCCATCGGCAGTTTAACACCGGCGCCCATGGCGGTCAAAACCACGCCTGCCGGCGGCCAATCCCGGCATCGACCCCTTGGGCCGCCGATGCTATGCTGGCGGCCTGCGGATAGCCTTCAAACCACGAGGATGTTCCATGATGCTCGGCCGACGGTCGATTCGCTGTTGCCTGGTCGTACTGGGTCTGGCCGGGGCGCTGAGCGCCTTCGGCTGCCGCGGCGACGATCCCCAGCGCCAGGAGCGCCTGCGGGACATCGCGCGCTGGCAGGACCGCCGGCTGGCGCCGGCCGATTCGCTGGCGCAGACTCTGGTCAGCCGGGACGCCTTCGTGCGCCTGGGTGCGGCCCGGGCGGCCGGACTGATCGGACGCGACGACGTCGTGCCGGCGCTCGAAAACCTGCTGAAGGATCCCAGCCAGGCCATTCGGGCCGAAGCCGCCTGGAGTCTGGGGCTTCTGGGCGATCCCCGCGCCCTGCCGGCCCTGGGACGGGCCGCGGCCGACACGCGGCCCGCCCTGCGGATGGCCGCTCTGGCGGCCCTGGCCCACGTGCCGAACGACGGTGCGGCCCTGCTCATCGCCACCCGCCTGCCCGCGCCCAAGGAAGCAGCGCTGGCCTGGGACGGGCTACGCCAGCAGGCGACGCGCGTGACACCGGATTCGCTGCGGACCGCCATCACCGCCGGACTGGAACGCTCCGAGTCGGATGTGCGCTGGCGCGTCCTGCGCTGCGCCGAGCAGGCGCCCGATTCGACGCTGACCACCACGTTGGCGCCGTTCGCGCGGGCCCCGCTGATCGAAGAGCGGGTCCACGCCTACCGCGCCCTGGGTCGGCAGCACGGGGTCGCGGCGCTGGCCGCGGTGCTCAATGGGTTCGAAACGCACAGCCGATTCCGCGGCCGGGACCGTGACCGGGCCGTTATCGCCGGCTGCCGCGCCCTGGGCGCCCTGGCGGCGCCCGCGGCCGCGCGCGGCAGCGAACCGGACGACGCGATGCTGGCCAAGGTGGCGGACATCCTGATCGCCGCCGCCAACGCCAATGCCGCCGGCGTGTCCGAGACCGCCTTGACGGCGATGGCCGCCATCGTCGCGCAGGCACCGCTGCCGGACGAAGCCGCCGAGATCGAGAGCCTGCTGCCGGTCTGGCGCCTGCGTCTGACGCGGGCGGCGGCCGAACGCCTGACCGACGAGCGCGTGGCCGTGCGCGCGGCCGCCGCCCCGACCTGGGCCGCGCTGCGCGGAACGGCGGCGTCGGACGGCCTGGCCCGCGCCCTGGCGGTCGAAACCAGTCCGCCGGTCATCGCCGCCCAACTGGCGGCCGTGGCGCGCCATCACCGCGATCCGGTCCCGCTGCTCAGCGCCCGCACGGGCGGACCGTTCGCGGCTCATCCGCTGATCCGGGCGGCGGCGCTGGAAGGCCTGGCCCTCGTCGCCGGGGAGCGCCCCCGGTCCATGCCGGCGGATCTGGGGCCGCCGCGCGTGGCCGCCATCCTGCTGGCGGCGACCGGCGACACGTCGTTCGTGGTCAGCGCCACGGCGGCCGACCTGCTGGGAGCGTTCCCCGGCGACGACGCCTGCGCCGCGCTGCTGCGGACCTGGGGCTCGGCAACCGGGCCCGGACTGGTCGACATCCGGCGCAGCGTGCTGACCGGACTGGAACGGATGCTGAAGCTACCGCCGCCGGCGGTGACACCGCCGGTGACGTCGGTTGCGGCCGTGACCCCGGCCGCCGGATCCGCGCCTGCACCCGTGGCGCCCCCTCCGCGGTGGGAACCGGCGGCGCCCCTGCGCGACCGCGCCGCGCACCTGCTGCTGGAGGCCTTCGGCGAGCCGGATCTCCGCCTGCGCCTGCAGGCGCGGGCCACCGCCCGGGGCACCGGCCTTCTGCCGGACCGGCTGATCCCCACCGAAGGCAGCCTCAAAGCCACCCTGCCGGCGGTCGCCCGCAGCACGGACCAACCTCCGGTCACGCTGGCCTTCAAGGCGCCGGATCTGCGCTGCGACACGCCGCGCGGTTCGTTCCGCATCCGCCTGCATCCGGACTCGGCGCCGAACACCTGCGCCCTGTTCGTGTCTCTGGCCGGCCGCGGCTGGTTCGACGGGCAGTCCCTCCACCGCGTGGTGCCCGATTTCGTCATCCAGGGCGGCGATCCCGGCGGCACGGGCTGGGGCGGTCCGGGCTTCAACATCCGCGGCGAGGCCAGCCGGCGCCCGTTCAAGCGCGGCGCGGTCGGCATCGCCGACGACGGCCGCGACACCGGCAGCAGCCAGTTCTTCGTCATGCTCTCGGAACAGCCCCACCTGAACGGCCGCTACACGCTGTTCGGCGACGTGATCGAGGGCATGGACGTGGTCGAGCGCCTTCAGCTGGGCGACAGCTACCGGTTCTCGCTGGTGCCCTGAACATCGACGACTGCGAAGGCGATGAAGAACCCCGGGGGCGGCGACGCCTCCGGGGTTCCTCGTTCACTCCGATGATGTCGCCTCAGGAGCGCAGCGCACGCCCCAGAGTAGCCCAGGTGGGCGCCTGGCCGTTCATGAGGATGCCGACGCGGAACAGCTTGCCCGCGGCCCGCGCGGCCAGCCAGATGGAGACCCCCATCAGCACCCACGACAGCCCGATCTGCCACAGCGGCGGTGTCTCGACACACACGCGCATGAACATCAGCACGGGCGAGAACAGCGGCACCAGGCTGAGCGCCGTGGCCAGCGGCGCGTTGGGCGACCGCAGGACCATGCTGAGGAGCATCATGGGGATGATGAGGCCCATCATCAGGGGCATGTGGAACTGCTGGCTGTCCTGCACCGTGTTGCACATGGCGCCCACGCCGGCGTAGATGGTCGAGTACAGGAAGAACCCCAGCAGGAAAAACATCACGAACGAAACCAGGATGACCGGCGTCAGGAAGCCGACGTCCAGCGTCAGTCCACCGACGGAAACCCCGCGCTGCGACACCAGAAGGAACGCCGACGCCCAGATGGCGAACTGCGTCAGGCCAGCCAGGCCGATGCCCAGCACCTTGCCCAGCATCATCTCGCCGGGCGAAATGCTGGCCAGCATGATCTCGACCATGCGGCTGCTCTTCTCCTCGATCACCGCCGTGAGGGTGTGGTTGCCGTAGATGAGGACCATGATGTAGATGATCATGATCAGCACGAAGGCCATGGCGATGGACACCGATTCGTCCTGCTTTTCCTCGCCACCTTCGGCGGTCACGGCGATGCTGCTCCATTCGGTGTGCGCCGACAGGTAGTTGAACAGCGAGTCGGGCACCTGGGCGCGGGCGAAGCGCTCTTCGCGCAGCACGCGGTTCAAGGCGGGCTTCAGCACCTCGTCGCGCACGACCAGGGAACTGACCGACTTGTTGTAGAAGCTGACCTGTCCGGTCTCGACGAAATCGGCCGGCACGACCATGCCGCTGTGGACGGTGCCGTCGACGATCATCGTCTTCATCTCGGCGATGGCCGCGTCCAGGCCGCCAGGGCCGACCGCCACCGGTTCGAGCGAGAGGCTCTTCCGCCCGTCCTCCACCAGCACGTCCGACAAGGCGCCGCGCACGCCGACGCTCTGGTCGATGACCGCGATGGTGCGCTGATCCTCGCCGCCGCGGTCGGCCACCAGGATCGGCAGTACGATGAACATCGCCATCATGGCCGGCCCGAGAACCGTCCCGATCAGGAAACTCTTGGACCGCACCCGCTCCAGGTATTCGCGGCCGACCACGGTAAGCACCTTGCTCATGCCGCCACCTCCTGCCGGCGGCGCGCCACGGCCGCAAGGAAGATCTCGTTGAGGCTCGGCCGGTTGGCCGAGTACAGGGTGAGCACGCCGACAGCCTGAAGGCGCGGCAACAGCGCCAGCGGATCGGCGCCCTCGTGCAGCGTCAGGCGCCAGCTTCCTTCGTGCAGTTCGCTGTGGATCACGCCCGGCAGATCCGACGGCGGCTGCAGTTCGCCCTCCCAGGCGGCGCGCACCGAACGCAGAGGGAAGTCGGCGCGGACTTTCGGCAGCGAACCGTCCAGGATCACTTCGCCGCCCTCGATCAGGCAGATCGCGTCGCAGATGCGTTCCGCTTCGGCCAGCATGTGGGTGGAGAACACGATGGTGGTCCCGCGCTGCTTCTGCTCGACGATCATGTCGCGCAGCAGTTCGATGTTCAAGGGATCCAGGCCGCTGAACACCTCGTCCAGGATGACCAGGTCGGGTTCGCTGATGAACGTGGCCGCGAACTGGATCTTCTGCTGCATGCCCTTGCTGAGGACATCGACCTTGCGGTCGCCGTATTCGCTCAGACCCAGCCGGCTCAGCCATTCGCGGGCGCGGGTCCGGGCCACCGCGCGCGGCACGCTCTTCAGTCTGGCCAGATAGACCAGCTGATCGACGCACTTCATCTTGCGGTAGAGTCCGCGCTCTTCGGGCAGGTAGCCGATCCGGTCGCGCATCGACAGGTCCAGCGGACGTCCGGCCAGCGTGATCTCGCCGGAGTCGGGCAGGATGATGTTCATGATGCTGCGGATGGTCGTGGTCTTGCCCGCGCCGTTGGGCCCGAGAAAGCCGTAGATGCTGCCGCGCGGGATCTCGAGGCTCAGATTGTGCACGGCGCGCTTCTCGCCGTAGGACTTGCACACGTTTTTCAGCGACAGGAGCGGCGCGCCGATCGGCGGCAGCGCCAGGGATGTTTCGGACATGGAGCCTCCACCGGAGTCGGGTCGGGGCAGGGCGTATCGGGGCCCATCCGGGCGCAATGACCGCATTATCGCGGCCGGCACCTCCCTTGGCAACCGGAGCCTCGGGGGACACCCGGGATCGCGCCCGCCGCACGGACCCCGTTTGTGGCGTTTTGTTCACGCCAGCCGACCGATTCCGTGACTCATTCGCCACAAACGACCCGCAGGGATCCCGAAATGCCGCCGTCGCGTCGATAGCCCCTTGAACCGACATCTAGGGCCATGAGATAATTGACGTTATGAAACCGGAACCAGAGCGGGTCCGTCGCCCGGCGGCCCCCGCTCCCGGCACTCCTTCGCAACGGAAGGCCGTATCATGGCCGTGACCACCGGAGCCGCCCGCCGTATTCTCGTCATCGAGGACGACGGCGACCTGATTGATCTGCTTTCGATGCACCTGACCGCCGAGGGCTATCAGGTGGACGCCGCCGCCGACGGCGAGGCCGGCCTGCGCGCCTTCCAGTCCGGACAATATGGACTCGTGCTGCTGGACTGGATGCTGCCGAGCACCAGCGGCATCGATGTCCTGCGTGAGATCCGGACCACCGACACGCGCACGCCGGTGGTGATGCTGACCGCGCGCGGCGAAGAGACCGACAAGGTCCTGGGGCTGGAACTGGGGTGCGACGACTACCTGACCAAGCCGTTCAGCATCCGCGAACTGGTGGCCCGCATCAAGGTCGTGCACCGGCGCATCGAACGCGCCGAGGAACTGGCCCGCATCTCGTCGGGCGACCGCATCCTGGACCTGGGTCCGCTGAAGATCGACCACGGCAAACGCAAGGTGCAGGTCGGAACTGAACAGGTTCAGTTGACGGTCAAGGAATACGACCTGCTGTACACGCTGGCCAGCCGGCCCGGTCGCACGTTCAGCCGTCGGCAGCTGCTCGATCTGATCTGGGACCAGGACGCCGAGGTGTTCGAACACACCGTCAATTCGCACGTGAACCGGCTGCGCAACAAGGTCGAGGCGGATCCCAACCGCCCGCGCCTCATCCTCACGGTCTGGGGCGTCGGCTACCGATTCACCGAGGAATTCAATTGACCGCATGGCGCACCCCACACTTTGCGAAGTCGCTGCTGTTCAAGCTGTCGGCGCTGTTCCTGGCGTTCCTGGGACTGTGCCTGGGCGGGTATTTCCTGTGGATCGATGCCACGGTCTTTTCGCCGTACACCGACAGTGACGAAAAGAACTGGTTCGAGAACCGGGCCACGAAGGAGCTCGACTCCCTTGCCGTGGACCTGGCGAACGGCCGGCGGGACGTCAACCGCACCCTGGACGATGCGGGCGACCGCGTGGCGCGTTACGGCGTCGAGTTGATGGTGTTCGCGCCGGACGGCTCCGCGCTGGCCGGCGCCCACGGCGACAGTCTGCTGGCGGCCGTGCCCCACATCGATCCCGCCCTGCTGACCGCCATGTCGGATGACGGTTGGGATTACGCGAGCTATCCCGACAAGTCCCACGTCGACGCCTTCGAGAACCGCATCTTCGCCGTCAACCTCATCGGCGCGCCGGAAGCGCCGCGCGGCTTCCTGGTTTCCAGCTACCGCCCCATCGTCCTGGACGCCACCGAAATGGAAGCGAGTTCAGGCCTGATCGACACGCAGCAGCTGCTGGTCAAGGTCATGGTCGGCATGCTTGTGCTCGCGGCCGTCGCCGCACTGATGCTGATGGGCTGGACGAGCCGCCGCATCCGGCGTCTGTCGGCGGCCATGGAAGCCTTCACCCGCGGCGATCTCGAGCGCCGCGTGAGCAATGGCGGCACGGACGAGATCGACGATCTCGGGCGCCATTTCAACCACATGGCGCGGCACATCGCGACCATGGTGGATTCCCTGCGCCAGAA